>JGI24159J19872_10007850_pt1 | contig 13980 bp, 8 predicted proteins | sample Ectturendosymbi4_FD_19872 | JGI IMG/M metagenome (IMG submission 19872) | reverse complement strand
ATTCAACTGTTTTCCAGATGTTCCTCCTGATGACCATTGACCTATTACCGACCAACCAGAATGTGAAGAGTGCAAAACATCATAAATTACAGGCGAGGGCGGCTGCTGATGATCAAAATAAGAAATTGAGAATGTTCTGCCATCTTTTTGACGAAGAAACCGCGGACGCGCTGGGTTGACCTGTAAATGATCAGGCAAACAGGTTTGCAAATGATGCAGGAAAGGGTAAAAACTTTGTCCGATCGGTTTTCTTATTCATAATGGAAACAGCTTTTTAAACAATGCTGTGAAGATCAAAAACAAGCTGCGAGGAAAGAAGTAGGGCTATAAGGAGCACTCCGTGGCGAATACAAGGATTAGACCATCTCTGGAGAGTTTGTTGCAAGCTTTGATAATATCTACGTTTCCATTTAGCAAACGATTTCGTTTTCATGCAAATGTTCAACCGGATGCAACGGGTTTCGTTCTTCATCACCACCTATTGGCTTTTGGTTTAAGCACCATTGTTATTTTTCTAATGTGTTACAGCAGGGAAAAATAATTTTAGTTGACAGGCGTATCTTGTTCTCAAGCAGTGCCTATAAAGTTGCAGTGTCTTTATGCATCACCGTGATATTTTGTAAGCTATTATGTTTGAGAGAAAAAGCTTTCATTCTGGCAGGCATGCTTCTTTTACTCTGAAGCCGTAGAATATTTTTCCAANCTTATGCACCATTTATATCACATAAAAAGAGATCTCCTTTAGATCAACGTATTTTNGAAGGAAATTGTATCATCGCAAAATCCATCAAACAAATTGAAGCACGTTTGCCGNTTTTTTTCAGCGATTTTCACAAAAATTAGCTTTACACAAGTAACGCTGGAGAGTTTTGTTGCCCACTCTGACAGCAAGTGTTTTCAAATCTTTGTGTAACTGCATTTGTTTAACTTCTAAACTTTCTTGCGGATAGAATGAATGTATTATGCGAAATCACGCCAGGAAAATTTATCGGGACTGAAATATTTCAGTTGAAAAAAAACTCGGGTATCGGCTACCATGCCGTCCTTATTTCTAAAAATTGTCCTTATTATGAAGTATTTCTGAGAAATGTCGTTAAATGTGATTTGTGTCCTTAATTTTGCCTATTTTCTCAAGGGTAACAATTTTAAAAAGGCAATATCTCTAAGCAATATCTCTAATTTTAAAAAGGCAATATCTCTAATTTTTAAAAAGGCAATATCTCTCTAGGTTGGTTAGGATTCTGAAGAAAATTAATTTTGTAGTGAAGGTTTAGCATTTAACTGGGCCAAGAAATAAGAAAGCGAAAAAACGTTTTCCGTGACGGTTGCAAGAAGCAGTGCCGGATTAAGGTAGCGCGGGGTTGTAGCATTTAATAGCGCGTGGCCCTAACTTAAAAAAATACTTGAACAAATGAACCACTTTTAAATCAAATTCTCTGAACATCCGTGTGACTCCACACTGAATTTCGTAAGTACGAAAAACCTGGTCCTGAATAGCAACTGGTGGAGATCATGGGTTAGATAGATTTTCTACCAAAAACGTTTATACGTATCTTTTTTCCGAGGACCACATTAGTGTACAGCTCGCAAATACAGTACAGAGACCGTAAATGCTTTCAGCAGTAGCGGATTAAGGGGGGGCTGACAGGGCTACAGCTAGAGGCCGCCACCATTTAGGGGGCCCCCAATCCCTAAATCGGTAAATATGCGAACAATACACAATACGCTTTTGATGTTTCTTTTATTAGTGTTTTTGCCCTATTAACGACAGTTTCATATAGCCAGGACCTTCAACCTTAATCCGCCACTGGCTTCTAGACTCATCAAGGAATTTAATCATTGCTATATCCAGACAGCGTAGTCTCAGTATAATTATGTAAGTCGATTGCCAAAGCGGCTTACGATTGTATTTTCTAGATTTTGCCATAGCCAATTTGTTTACAATAGGTCTATACTGGTAATGTGCATTTCGCATAGATGTTCATGCTCTGTGCTATTGTTTCTCAAACTTTTTTATTCCATCGCCCCATTTTCATTCTCGATATGTTGTTTCGCTCCCCAAACCTGATAAAGCAAACACAAGGTGGTAAATTTAAAGACTTTTAGTTAAGATATGAGACTGTTGCAGATTTAAGCGTGAAATGCATGGCACGCCGTTTTAAAGTAGGAATTTTTAGTAGAAACCATTAGGTTTACTAGATTACTGGCAAACATTACGCTTACAAGCAGTAGCATAGCATGAAAGTTATAAATAATTGATAGCAAACTAGCATTGCTTTGCATAGAGTACATTATCAGGAGGGCATAAATATCAATGTAAACAAATGTGGACTTTTCTTGAAGTTTTCATCTGTGGAAGAAAATATATTTTCAGCATGGTAACTAATCTTATTTTCTCTAAGTTTTGCAAGTTAAATTGTGCTTTGCTTTGCGATTCATTACTGTTTATTATGAGTGCAAAATCTAAGAAATCAGACGTTCTCAGCTATTTACAAAAGTCAAAGGTGAATTTCTTGCTAGAAGTCATACTATTTCTTTGAACAAAGGGATTTTATACACATCTTCGTATTTGTGTTAATGCAAATATGCGCGTGTTTGAAGGAACACATGAGAGTCGACTATGATATGTTTTGCGTTCTTTGTACGGCTTGCACGGGCAGCGCTCTTGGCTGTAATGGTCAAGACTGCAACAGGCAAAGCATACGAGTGCAAAACACTAGGTCAGTTGGCACTAGTCTGTGTTTAAATGCTCGGACACAAATGTAGTTTTCCAAACAGCCATTTTCTTGATTCTGGCCGTAAGAAATAACAAAAGGTCCTCAGGCATTGACGGCAAAATCAGCTACTGCTATTCCAGAAATTGTTTCTATTACCATTAACTTGAGTTACGATTCTGCTAGTAACTCTTCCCTGAATCGTCTGAACTTGTGATTGTTGCTTTTTCGCTGATTTCTTTCCTCATGGTGAGAGCGCTGCTTGTAAAAGACTACCAGATTAAATTATGCAAAACGTTTGGTATATATATTCTCTCAGTTTTGTGTACTTGATTCTATTCATTTTCCATTTAACTTGAGGCACACTTAGACATTTAAAATATTAATGTGTGAAAACGAACAGAAGCCGGAGCTGGAGCCGAAGACAGTAAAAAAAGAGATCTCAAGAGCCACACTCATGAAAACAACGAGGTAGTAAATTAAAATTTGCAAGAAACTAACAAGTCATAATAGTAGGCTACTTGTGTTAACTCAGTGATCGATTAGTGGTGGAGAATTTTCGCCCCCCTATCGCCCCCTTGCCATTCAAAATCGCTCCCAAGGGGGCGATTCCGCACACATTGAGAAACACTGCTCTATGCTCTTTAGAATCAGGTTGTTCAGCTTGTTTTGTCTAATGGTGCTCCTTTGTTCATTCCACCGTAAGTTTAGCAAATTATCGTTCTCCACTGCAGCTGATCATCATGAGTGTAAAATAGACGCGTAAGCCATTTCCCACATTTACAAAAGAAAACTCTAAGTATACTACCCAATGTCTAGTGACTAGATGCCAAATTCAGGACTTCCAATTACATTTTTTGAAAACTCTATATAAACACACCAAATAAATCCCAGATTAAACGGATAATTCTAGGTAGCCAATAAATTAGGTGGATCTTTCTACTATCTACCACATCTGGGCATCTGTAGGTCACAACACGTGCCTTTGAGTATATGCTGTAACTTTGCTAATTAACTTTTGTGTCTGTCGGAATTTTTATATTGTAGTAACATGGATTTGTTTGCATTTCTGACGGTGATCTGGCAGCATTTTCCAATAATTAAATCTTCATTCCCAATGTATTTTGTTGTAAATTTACAATAACTAAGTCTTCGTTCCTTTGAGATCTGGATCTTTCAACCATTCTACCTTAAAATGCTGTGTGCCCCACTTAATTATGTTCTTTGGGCTTGAAATTTAAATCGCTTTCTGCGAATAAAGTTTCTGTATAGCAAGTGTAAAATATAGATCCCCATTTCTGAGCTTGCCTCGGGCACCTGAATTCTAATATACCCACCCTTGTATGCAATAAAGAACAAACTACACAAAAAGGACTGCAGGGCCCCAAAAAGAGAGGGGCCCGTAGCAACTGCTACATTTGCTGCTATTGTTAATCCGGCACTGGCAAGAAGGAATTCGAGATGCATGAGGTTGTTTCTGAGGATAAGACATTGCTGAAGCAAATTGTACTTGGAGATGAATATGCAAATATATGATCTAACGTTAGTCGTGCAGACAAGCAGTTTCACCAAATGTTGTTTTATTTTGGGTAGACAAATCGATTTTTTGTCAGTTGTCCTTTTTTTGGTTTTAGATCGATGGTTGCCCTGTATCGGCTATGTAGTAATGAAGTGGTTTTGTTCCGAAACAGTATCTAACGATAGCGAGTTTGGTATATTTCAGAACTTCCTCAATTTTGCAAAATGCTGTTTTAAACCACACGTTGTATGTTTAAGTTAATGCAAAAATAAAATGTTGAGCTGCATTTATTGCAGTAAAACTCATTACCATGAAAAGAATCCAAAACTACTTCTGCTTTAAATCCAAATGTATCTATCAAGCTATCATATGCGAGAGAAGCTTTTCGTAGAAATGCAGTAATTCATGTGAAATTTTGAAACCATTAAATTAGTCAACCGCTGAAGTTGCTTTTACGTAATTTCTAAAATTTGGAGCACGATCGCGTTTGGTTCTTCACTCGGCTCTTCAGGTAAGTAGCACTGAGTCGATAAGGCAAGCAACTATTTTATCCTGCTTACTACGATTGGTCACAGAACAGCGAATTGTTTTCACATCAGATTTTCAAAACATACCACAAACTATTCAGTTAGCAACTTACTGTAGGTTTCACGCAACTTTGTTTTAATACCGCAGAAATGTAAAGAATGCTGTCGATGTATCGCTGAGCAATGAAACTTGCGTTCATGAAAGACAATCCCAGATTGGTATGAACTTGCTGTTTGTGCAGTTGAGGACGAATACCAAGAACTTCTGCCGACAGACGTGAGAAAAATTGTCCAGGCACATTAATCGTATACACATCATGCAAATACTATCTCATTTTTTTGCTTGATTTCAAGAAAACAACGTCTTTATCCAGGAACAAACTTGGACAGTTCGTAGAAATGAAGCAGGAATTTGGTGTGAAGTTTTGCTTTAAAACAATACGAAATTGTCACTGTTACATTGTTTTGTTTCCCAACCGGGGTGCTGCGGCACCATAGTGTGCCATTTACAATACTCAGGGGTGCCGCAAGCTAATGTGTTTTTCAATATGTCATTACAAAATACTGTTTCAAAATTTCATCAAACCTTAAAGCAAATTGCTATGGATTCACCACATGATTTTGTACAATTCGGAAAAACATTCGCGATATAAGGCCATTTTGTCGACCGTTGTTTGGTAACAGCAGTGTTGTGAAGTAGCCTATGTTTCATCTCTCTTACAGTAGGGAAGTCGTTATGAGACTTGACTACCAAATATTTCTGAAATCGCCCCTCTAATCTTGCTGGCTGGATCCGACCCTGGGTCGAGACTTCTCCGACACTATCGTCCTTTATCAATAGGCCTACCAGTATTAGCAAGTCTGCGAGTATCGTCGTCCAGCGTTTTGTCTGCCATTCGATTTCCGTTTTTATATTTGACTTGCTTCATCTTAAAAACTGTACTCAAGCTTACACACGTATGTTTTCCAAACATCCAGTGCATTTATAGTGCAAAACCTTTCAGTGTCGGAAATCTATCTGCTGACTAAGTTCCAGAGGCTCTCTACAGTCTGGTCTAACACCGTTAGAATTGTGCCTTGTTATTGAAAGATGTTATGCTTGTTCTAATAAAATTACACGGCAGGGATGGACAATTAATTTCTCTCGGGGGCCACTTTCAAATGGCCGCGTTTAGTGGACAGGTAAACAGATTTCTTTAGCGGTATTGAGTTCATTGCGCCAGATGTAGCCTACTCGTGAAGACAACGCACGTCGGGGCGCAAAAAACCCAAAGGTTATCCAAACAGGAGCCCCAGCGGAGGTCTGTGCATATTCTAATTTGATTGTAAAATAAATTAATCAAACAGAAAGGGTATACAGAAAAGGCTCTATTCATTGTTCGTGTAGCCTACAAATGCACTTTATCAAGCGCAAGAAATCCCGTGAGACAAATGTAACCTCACACGCTTTTCAGCATTTTATTGAATGCTTCCGCGGGCCACTGAAAACGCTGTGGTGGGCCAAATAAGGGCCGCGGGCCTGCAGTTTGACCATACTGTGCTAAAGCACTGCTAACTTGAATGTAGCCCTAAAAATGGCTGCTACTCATCAAGAGAAGGCGCATTGTGCATCATGGTCTATTGAAACAAATTTTTCTGTGCAAGCTCAGCGAAACTACAGAGCTAAGTATTAAAAAGATCCACCATCATGTTCTTCAATTCGTGCGTGGCACAGGAGATTTATGGAGACAGGGACAGTGTCAGATAAAGGGAGGAGTGGACGAACAAGAATATTTGAGGACAACATCGATCGTGTAAGACAGTTCTTTGGTCGTTCTCCCAGAACGTCCATCCGTACTGCTGCCAGACGGTTGGAAATATCGCGTTCAGCAGTGCAAAAGGTCCTATAAAACTTTGACAACCACTGTTTGCAGTACTTAGATCACACTTTAGTGGTGTTAAAACATAAAAACAAATTGAAAAAACTGGCCAACTTTCGTGTTCAAACTGTTGATGTTTCATAGATATTAGATATGTCGACCCAAAGAAACTAACAGCAGCGTGTTTGTGAAAGCGTTGCATGTACTTCATAGTTAGTTTGGGGTTTGTTACTGTGTTTCATCCTAAATGCAAAATACCCTGAATTTTTAAAAAAGCACAAAAATCTTGTACATAGAGAAAAGGAAACAAAAATATAACGCTCTGACACAATAAACTCACCACGAAATTGAACTGAGTTGCCATCAACTAAAATTTTTTCCATTGACAGTGTTGTCACTTCAGCCGTATTAATCCACATCCATCCATGAGATATGGTGAGATTATGTCGATACGCTTCAGTAAGTATTTCATGACCGATCATGCGATCAACCCCCAATGCAATCATATGAGGCAGGTTCTTGTTTATTTCTTTAAAAGCACTTCTAAGTTCTGTTTTGTCGAGGGGAACCTGCATTGTTTGCATTAAATCAGTAAAATGTAAAGCAATCATTTGTTATAGAAAGCTGAGAAGATACGTCGAGACATTTACGTCCTGTTCACGTTTATCAAAGGTGCAAAAGCTGTACGCAGTTAATGTTACACCTACGTCTCAAATAAGTCGACCAGTCTACGTGAACATACTATTGTGCTAACAAAGACTATTCCCAGTTGTGCAAAACGTTCTTTCTGAGTTGTGCAAAACGAAACAAATACATTTCTTCTGAGTTTCTTAACATTTCTATATATATAAATGTTTCAGCAACAAAAAAAAGATAAGGTTTTTGCTAAAAGTACCAACGATAAAATATTGTTCAGTGAGTACTAACGAAAGATTATTGGTGAGTGGCTAATACATAAACAGACTCGTGCATAACCAATTTATTTGAGTCTTCGAGGAAGACATCATCGTCTCTACATTTTAAAAATGGTGGAATTGTTTGCTTGAAGGTTTTCATTCTACAAGCAAATAGTCAAGTACACTGGTCCAGAAAAACGTAAACTAATTTTGCAAGCAACCTGTGTTTGACCCAGGAAAAGTATTTACTGGCAAAAAGCTAAGCATCCAGCTATTTCTGACGATGAAACGCGTCTACGAGGACCAAGGTGATGCGGTACGTCAAAGATCTACAGCAGGGATCTACAAACAGCGGTCCATGAGCCGAATCCGGCTCGCGAAACCATTTCAACCGGCCTCAAAGACATTTTGTCAATAATGAGAAAATAATATATTTACGAAATATGTGTTGATTTGGTAGAATATAACATATCCCTGAACAATCGTAATGCGTAAGAAGTCCGACCCTCGAAATGTAGTGAAATAGCTTCTGTGGCACCAGTAGGCTCCTTACGAACGTACGTCACTGTATCAACTGCCCTTATCCTTGATAAATTTGGTTCCGACTTATTAGTATTAGTGTGCTCCTTCAAACGAGATTGAGAAGATTTGTAAATGCTGATATCTGACTGTGCTATAAAAAAGAAATCTGAATAAGCCTATTGAAAAGAGAACTACGCTGAATTAATTATGATAATCAGTCATGTGACTGTGATTGCTCTTCTTACGTTACACTTTTTCAAATGAAAAAACGTACATGCTATTTGAAACAAGTGAAGTGGGGGCAAACTCACCTGAAGCATTTTTACTGTTTGCAGAACATACTTCCTTGAGCTGTAAGAATCACGTCTGAAAAGTTCCGTCACAGCGAGTCCGTACGCGTCATATGACGTCAAAATCGATATGTTTGCGTATCGAAAGTATTCCGCAAGTGCGACAATGGCCTGTTAGATTAAAAAATCATAGAATTTGCAAAATGTGCCCGCCCGTTGTCGTCGAATTGTACAAGGACGTCTCGCAAAGCGAGTGGCCCCGCAATGGGCTTAAAATGATTTCCATTCACAGGTTGTTGCCTGCTGTATGTGGTTGACCTAACAATAGGTCGGGTTTGACTGGCACCCAAAATACTAGGTATTGGATTAAGCAACTGCAAAAGAGTGCATCGTTAACAATATCATTGATATCTTCCCTACCGACCACGTCCCTATTATGGGAGTATTAGGCCTATTTATTAATGCAAAATATAGCTGATGCCATTGACATACCTTTCAGTTTCTGCAACTTACAATTGCCGTTGTTCTGTTTACCTTATATGGAACTATCAGGCTTGTGCACGCGAATGGCATTGCCATGGAAATCCCATGCGATCTGTGCTGTGAGATAGGACAGTGGTTATGAAGTTATCTCATGTCTCGTTTTGAATTCACCATATTCGCATTTACATCTATCTAACAAAATGTAACATTTTTGTCTTGCACGCGCGCCTTACAGCACATGACATTTCAAGATTTTTCGTGATGCAAGTCGTTATGTGGATCCGTCTTTCCATTTTTACTCTCTGAAATGCGTTGATTCTATTTTTGCTTGGAAGAGGTCTTCTGCCTTTTTTTGCTTGGAAGAGGCTTTTAGTATGCTTTGGCTCTATACAATTTTCTCCGGTAAGAATGCTTACTGTACTTCGCAAGCAATAATGTACTTCGTATTCCTAGTTCCGTAGAAATCCATGAGAAGTAACAGTCACAAGTTGCCACAGATAGGACGTTTGTACGGTACTTGCAGAATATTTGTAGTTGTAAAAAATGCTTTAGGGCTGATTGAAACTTGAAAGCAGATTTCCGCACAATCGTATCAGAAGCAGCAACGCAGAAAACAACAATTTTAATTACGGCATTGTCCGTAATGGTTTCTCATTCTGTGAAAGCTTTTTAGATTTCGTGTATTAACACCACTGCAAAGGAAACTTCACAAATTAGCTAATGAAGACATTGCATACTTTGATTAACATACGAACAATACTGTGAGAGTGACTTGTGTGTGATTACCTAAAATATTGAGGAAAACAACCTTGTACATTCTTCATGGGAAGCAACGTCCCCAAATTCTGACAAACTACATTTTAATGAATGACAGTTGCAAAGGAATCGTGGACGAAGCCAAGCTTGCAAACCCCGCTCAGGTAACCTCTGCCCAGTTTGGGTAAACCGTTTTTCAGCTTAAATTTAAAAATAGTTAACGTTCACGTAGAAAGCTGGTTCTTTCAGTAGCTGCATTGTTAGACGCTCTTTCGAGTAGTCCTATCGAAATCTGCACAAGTTTTCTAGTTTTTGATGGGGAACGACAATTTGCCCAAAATGAGCATGTTTACCTGAGGTGTAACAAAATTCCTACGCGGAGGTCCCTCGTGAGGTAATCTTGACCAATTAGGGCAAAAGGAGTTTGTGCATGCAGGTGAGCAAGTACGTCACGCCAGCAACCTTTGGCCGAAGCAAGCAGGGAAATAGATCGCACGAGTGCAAGCACTGACCACGCAGATCAATTTGGCCCGAAATGCTCTTGCTCAACTCGTGGTCTTGAGAAACAGGCAAGAAAATTTATGACGCATTCTCCGTCAGAGGAAAGAAATTGCTTTTTTGGCAAGCCAAATAGGGCAAGGGCCTGCACAACACTTCGTGCGTGCACCAGAATTGCCAGTTTGACTTTTTTGAGGCCAAATTTGTAATTTTTGGCTTTTTGCAACTCCTTTGGCTTTTTTTTGAAAGAAGGCCAAATGACATTTGGCTTTTTTGGTCTTTTTTGGCCAGTTAGATTTTTATGCCGATTTGGCAGATTTAAAGTTGATTTTGGTAGATTTCTGGGCATTGGGAGTTTTCTAGACAATTTTTCAGGACACAGAATGCTAAATTTTTATTGAAAACTCTGCACAAGAGCACATAATTTTTGCTTTGTTGTTTCATGCTTTTAGTTTTGCACTTTCAGGTTACTCTTCAGCAAGACCAAAATATTGTTGAAATTGATTAATGGAGTTGGCTTTATTTTTTTATGTATAAAATATGCATATTTTTGTATTTCCTTTTGAAAGAGCGTTTGGGTGTTTCAAAGGAGTCGTTGTGTATTTATCTTGTATTTGGCTTTTTTTGGTGCTATTTGGCCATTCTTAAGGGTTGATCTGGCCCTTTTTGCTTATGCCTACCTCGCAACCCTGGCCGTGCACTTGTAGTAAAAGGTCAAAGCATTTTATTGACGACATGATGAACGTTGTACTTCTTTTTTAATAGAAGTTTCTAGAACTTTTTTTATCCAAAACGGCTTGCTCCTTGTTGTGAAAGGCCTCACCATTTTATTGAGGAAATGAACTTTGAGACAATCAAATGCCAAGTAAGCTTTTTTTTTTCTTGACTTTTTTGGGCCAACGTTACCCACGGTGAAAGTTTTGTTTTTTATTGAAATTTCGGTCCAAGTCTCCCAACGTTGACTGCTTTGGTTTTTATTGGCATTTTTGTCCAAGTTTAACAACGGTGAAAGTTTTGGTCATTTTGGCCACGGTTGCTTTTATTGGCCGCTTTGGCTATGAATACCAATGGTTGCAGTTATGTGATTTGGAATTTGCCTTTTAGCAACCTCTAGCATCCCGCTCCGCCACACTCGAGTTCGCGTTCGCTGGAGGCAATCTCTGGCACCTAGAACCGGCGCCAGAAAATCTTCAATGGGGGACTTTACGTTTGTGCATGGGGGGCTGACATTATAAGGTTTGACAAAAACTCCACTATTTATAGTGTTTCATGTTTCAATTTGGGGGGTTTGGAGGTTTGTTTGGGGTCACTAAGCTCACAAAAGACCCCGCTGCGCAATCAGGAGATCGTACTCCAGGAGGCAACTGTTGGCATGGGATTAGAGGTACACATATGTACGTACACCGGTAGTGAAGGCGTTTGCATGCATTTTTTTGTAAAGCACACTATAGCGTTAACATTGCGTAGAAAATGATTTTCTGGACGCGCTATGCCCGTCACCAGCTTGGGACACCACAAGGGGCGATTCCGGGAGGGGCTCAATTTTTTTAATCTATTTATATCTAATAGTTCCAATAGTTTTAAACTATGTCCAACACATTTTTTCAGGGAGACAAAAATTTTAAGTGGACTTCGCCGCCCCCCTCTGCCCCCGTAGTTACGGACCTGCACATGTGTCCAGTTACTTGGTCGAGTGCCGCATGTGAGACATGAAAGTAAATAGCAGTGCCACGATTAAATTCATTGCCCAACAACTGTCGTAAAGCATTTGCCCGTTTTGGGTGGGGTTGTTTTATGTGGCTGAAAATTGCGAAGAAAATAGAAAGAATTTCATGTCTCAACCTAATTTACTTTTACTGTAGATAGAACCACAAGCTTGAAGTTACAGTAGGTTCGATTTAAACCTTAAACCGATAACCATTGACGTGTACTGGCGAAATTTTTGGATTTTTCTTTACTTCTTCGTTCCTTTGTTAAGAGCACTTACCACGTTTTTGTTTCGGAAAGTGCTTCTGTTCTTTATCATAGAAAAATTTTTCCAAAACGAACACGTTGTTTTTTTCTGATCAGATAAGCTTGATAAGACTTTCTAAGTTGTACCAAAACCCGCGCGTGTCTAAACCTGCCAATTCGTTCAGAAAAAGCGAATAAACAAAAACGGCCCATTTCTGACAAGGAAAACAACAGTTCTTGTGCTTAGAGGTTACCTGAGCAGGCAGAAACCGGCCGCAGTGACGATGCTGAATGTAGCGTACGACAATTGTCATTTTTTCCCCAAAATGCTATTCTCAGTGGAAAATATACCCTTGGGTTTCAATGTATCGTTATGTTTTTTAAACATAAATCTCGGCTGTGTCGGTAATCAGAACATGACCAGGGAAAATGTTTTGTTAACGTCAGCTTACTGGGAAAAATGAATGTAAATTTATCGTACTTGAATTAGGTAACTGTCATCGGGAACCATCCGAACAAGATTTGGGTACTTTCTTGGATCCAGAAAAGCATGATTGGTGGCTAGAGGAGCGATCTGGGTGACGTTCAGCTGTACCACAAGAGGATGAATCTGAAACAAATAATACTTTTCTTGATATTTGAGAGTCAGTGGAGTGCAGAGAGGGACCAACGGGGAACGGCCCCGGGCATCCGAGGCATTGGGCATCCAAAGACTGAAATTACAAAAATTACATGTTGTTAAAAATGCTGTAACGAGATCAAGGGTTCGCAATTTTCTGTAAATTTTAGTAGCGCGCAGAAATTACTTGTTTTAGCACACATACAAACTTTTCCATGATATTGCACTTAAAATTATAAATTGGGCACTGCTGCGTTGCTGCAAATCCCGTTCGCACACTCCAACCATGCGATCGCGCGGTGCGCGAACCATTTTTGCACCCCTGAACTAGATGCTCATTTTTATTGCAAGGCTACTAAAACATGCTGCACGGGTCTGGGGAGGTATACAAATGCACGTTAAATGACCTGAGAGAGAGATGAAGCACTGTCACCGCTAAGCCTTTACACTGGGGCTTCAAACACGCGGCCCGCGATTGTGGTTTGTGCGGCCCGCGATGCATTTTCGGAATTTTTGAATAATTAATATTTACGTGATTCGGCTTATTCACCGGTGTTTAAAGCTGCTCAGCTAGCGAGTGAACAAGTTCCTTTTAAACGAACGAATAGACGGCTAGATTGATTTGCTTATAACTCATGATACCTTCTGCAGGAATTAAGATGTAAAGGCTGTTTCTAGTAAGATTCAGGTAGCGCCATTGCTGCGTCAGCAGTCCCATCGCCACGGTGGGATTTTGGGGGCTTACCCCCCCCAGACAAAGCTCCAAGGCCCCCAAATTAAATTATGAAACACTACAAATCGGTGGATTTTTTATCAAAGTTCAGAATGTCAAGCCCCCCCCTGAACGAACGCAAAGTCTCCCTGTTGAAAACTTTCTGGCGACGGTTCTGTGCGTCAGCATCATGATACGCCCGTCGGGTTACTTTAAATAATCTCAGTTGGCCCTCGCAGAAATTTTATGTTGAAACCCCTGGCTTACACCCTATCTCTCTTCTCCCTTTATAGGCTGGCCAATTTTTCCTAGACTATTGTTAAATCTGTAACTTGTAGTCTTCACAATATCTCTCGTTTCTCTCTAGAGCTTTTGTTTTCAAACTGGGGCATGCCCTCTATGAAAATTTGGGTTTAAATCAGCATTGAAACGGAATTGCTTTCAATCGATGAAAAATATTTGGTGATGCAAATACTTTCCGCTAGGTGAACTCATTTGCGAAAGAGAACTAATAAATGTAAGCGTATGGCTGAATCATTCGTTTGTACCAGTTGACTAACAGGAGTCACTTCTTCAGCTGTTTTTGCTAAACAATAGCCTTAGCAATTTGTTTTTAGTTTAGAAAAATACAA
>JGI24159J19872_10007848_pt1 | contig 13982 bp, 7 predicted proteins | sample Ectturendosymbi4_FD_19872 | JGI IMG/M metagenome (IMG submission 19872) | reverse complement strand
TTGTCCTTCCATGCTTGTATCTTGACTTTCTTTCATGCTTCAGTGCGTCGAGGTTCTCCCCTTGGATTGGTTATATTTTTGTTTTCTGAATATTAGAGCATAGTTCTGCGTGGCTTTGACATTTGTTCATTAAGTTGTAGCGCGCATTAATTTTGCGCTGCTACACCTCCTGTCAAGATCATGATTGTAGAGAAGGATCCAGAAAGTTCTAAGTCTGTGTTTGTCGTTGGATCGTTTTTTTGCCTAACTCATGTTTCACACAAAGCTGCATATCTATTCGTTCATGACATGCCTTCCACAGTGAAATCAGGTGGTCTTGCCATTTTAGCGTTTTCACTTAAAAAAACTGGGTTCGAATGAAGCCTAGACGACTGTTGCATCACCTTTTGAACAGATCTGTGCCTCTAGATACCGTTGTGTGCAGCTTGGTGCATTGTTGGGACGTATTTGATCCGCTTTTTTTATGCTGATGTAGTTGCAATCGCCGTTCATGAACATGCACAACAACCCATTGCCACATAATGACTTGATGGGCCACGTTGACTTAATCGCAATCAATTAGTTGGTTTTCCAAATCAATAAAAATATGTAGAGGTAGTAGTAGTGTGTTGGTTGTTTGTGACGAAATAATCTTTCACACAGTCAATCAAGTCATACAACATTGGGTATAATATAATGCAAAAGATGTAGCATATTTAAGAACAAGTTCTACACAAGCAACAACATTTACCGGTTCCTTTGCCACAAAGGATTGGTTGAAGACCATGAGGTGATTTAGTCCAGTACTTCAATCAAACCTTTTTCGGTTTCGTTCACACCTGTCATCGAGTGCTGCATTCCCATTCACCCTACTTCGAATGCATGTTCCGTGTGACAATAATAACCTAACTTTATACAATGTCATTTCTGAGTTTGATTTTTGTTCATGATCTACTTAAGCTTAGTCACTCATCTAAAGACAACCACAACCGCATCAACAGTCAAGAAATGCAAAGTTACGAAAGCAACAAATGTAGTCATCCGATGTATTTTACAGAGCGACGTCACAAAACCTGAAAACTACGGGCTCAGTGAGAACCGACTCTAGATCTCTGCCACTGCAGACACAATAACAAAGACCCAAGAAAACAGAAAGGAAACCACAAATATTTACAATATTGCACTGCTCCCGAACTTTAGTGATCAATTTTTCCAACTGCAGATGAGTTAATTCTCCAATGCCGCCCTGAGCAACGAGTCACTGCATTTCAACGCATCACTCGCGTTTGAATTTTCACCTCGACAATGGGCGTCGGAAAGATTTTTCCAGGGGGGGTCAATGGTGAATTTTTTCAGGAAGAGGGCAATAAAATTTTTTCAGGGGGAGCCAACCACTGTGAAATTTCATTTAACCAATTCAAAACTGACAGAAAATCATTTTTCTACAAAAATATCAAATTTCAAAATCAAGACCCCTTTGCCACCCCCTTCCGAAGCCCACGAGGTCGACCAAATTCGAATATTCTTGCTTTGATATGTAGGCTACCTGGTAGTCATGAGCACCAGTTGTTGTGAGGCTTTCAATGCAATTTCCTTGTACTCTGGGAATTCAAAGAAACCAACCCAAAAATCGCTCTAATATGTTTTGAAAAGACGTTCTGACAAAAACCTTGCTGGAAGAACATATTCTCGATGTTAGCCTTGCTTTAGAAATCTGGTATTTTAAACTGCGAAGCTGATGAATCTGGCGTGTCCTGATAGATTCTGTGTATGGAGTAACATTTGCTTTCATGAAAACAGAGTTTTTGTACGTGCTTCTTAGACATTTCGTAGGTGTTACCTGAGATATAAACGCATATTAGATTTTGAAACCAATACGAAAGTGGAAACAAACAATCACAAACATCATAAATACAGTAGGTTCTCTTTCACTTCGACTGACAATTCTACTCTGATCATTGTTCATGTGTCTGTTTTTCACTCGAGAGTCGATATTGAGAATGAAACTTTCGAAAGTACTGCGGTTCTAGCAGGCAACCTTCGCACAGGAGTACAGGACAGTCATGCAGAGCACAGCATAGATTCCGTCACTGGAGTGCGTAAAACATCGAGCCTCTCGGTAAAAATGTAGCCCTCTTATGTCATAGAGGTAGTTAAATACATCATAGCACGGTTTTCCTGAAAGGGAAAGGACAAGTTGCCGACAACTTTAGACGGAAAGACAGAAAGCTTTAATTTCGCCATTTTATTCATGATTGTTAATGTGTGTTGGGAAAAAAAGAACTAGAGGATCAGAAAACTTAGCAACAGAAATGTATTCACACTTTATTAACTTATTAACCCCTCTGCTTTCATTCACACTTGCAAAAATTTTTTCACCCTGGGTGAATCATTCACCCGGTTAAGAAGCGCTGATATGGTCCACCAACCTTGCAATACATGTTTAAATACTATCAATAAGCATGTGTAAAGAAAAGACAAGGTGATGAAAGCAAACACATAAATGATATTTACAGATGTGCATCCCCATGTACAAACAGCCATCATGATAAGATATTTAATTTCACAGGTGTGGAGAGAACAAAACACTAAAATTAATGTACATTTGTTTGCGAATAGGAGACAAACAACAAAATGGAGAAATATGTCAAATGACAGACCGATGAAGAAGACTAACCCTCATTAGAAAAGGAAAATTTAAGATTTGCGATCATTTAGATGATTTGGGATCATTTTTATTGCTCTGACTACAGTGCAGTTTTCATGACTTGACTTGACCACTAAGGTGCTTTGCAGAAAGATTTCGACAAACAATACAAACGTGTAGAAGAATTGAGAAAAGGAACAAATGGCTCTTTTGTTTACGTGTAAGTATTGTTATTTCTGTAGTTACTTGAGAAGGTGATTAAAAAAGTTGCAACTTTGTTAAAGTTTGTTAGAACATCACCAGCAAAGAAAGAGGAAAAGGAGATGGTAATGGCTTTTGTATAGTGTGGTTCAGCGCTTCTTAAACATTTGTCGGTCGTGGGCCCTTAAAGCACCATAACAAAATTTACGGACCCCTTAAGAAGAAACCTTGCAATAAATATTCGAAATTGGCTTTTATTCGATGTACTAGGAATCAAAAGATTTGCAAAGTCTATTGTTAACCCTTTCCGAATATCAAAGCCTTTACATCACATTCACGGACTCCTTAAAACAAATGCATAGACCCCTTTAATGTTCAGGGACTCTGGGTAAGAACCTAGGGTCTAGTTATTAGTTATTAAAACTAGCGTAGAAGTAATGGTTTGTTGAATGAAATATAAATTACACTTTGGTTTAGATGTCAGAGAAAGAAGGACGAAAAGTTTTTCTGTGCAAAGATGGTTTCTCGGAATATTTACAGCAGTCCTGAGCAGGAAATAAAAATTTTTTCAACTCTTGATGATGAAAATGTTGTTCGCTACTACGAAAATTTCAAAGGTCTTGAAACAGTTATAATGGTGATGGAACTTTGCAGTGGAAATGTCGAACAGGTATGTTGTTAAATTATTTCCCAAATTCATGCCCTAAGTTTTACTACAGCATTTCCTTATTTTTACTACTAAGTTTTGCTACTCCATGCATTTATTGCAATAGTTTGTCCAGTGCAAAAAATCCCAACGACAGCCGCAAAATTTGGAACAGCCATGTGTGAGACCTGTGGACCAACAAAGTGGTTGCTACGTGGAGGAAGATTTTTTGTCATACTTTGCAATCAAGACGATGGATGTAATCCAGCAAGCTGTGAAAGGCATTTGCTATCTACATTTGCAAACTCCCAAACCTATAGGTACGCTCTTTTCCTGAACAGCCAATGTAGTCGACTACTTTTTTTCAGATGAAATTCAAAAATCTTTTTGGCGTTCGAAAGCTAAAAACTCAGTTTTTTCCGTTCAAACTTTCATCCACCGCAAAGCCTTAGGTTTTTGAAAAGACGTTTCCTGCGAAATATTAGTTTTTAATGTGTATTGCTTAAACCTGAAAATGTTTCATTTTCAGTAATAAACAGTTTGCTTTATTTCATTTTTTGCAGACACCACGTGGAATATATTTAAATCTTATTTAAGGGAACAAACAAACAGGGCAACAAAATCAATAACTGTATTAATATTTCAACCTATTCTGTTGTATGCCGTCACCATTTGCCATTTGCCATTTCCTTTAAATTTCATTGTTTTTTATATACTCGCATAGTTCACAGGGACATCAAGCCATCCAACTTCTTGCTGTACAAACACGGCTCAGGAAAGACTTTGGTAAAAGTTGCAGACTTTGGAATAAGTCGCGTGGAGCACAAAGACATGTCACAAACGTTTACAAATGCTGCTGGAACCGAATCATTCTTGGCTCCCGAATACTGTGTCGAAAAAGGAGAAAAAATTGTTGCGGTAACAGTGATGATGACGTTGTATATGGAGTACAGAATTCTAAATATTTTCTTGAACCAGCAGCGCAACGTAAACTGTCAGCATAAAATTGCTCCTTGTCATAAGATGAAAATGCTAACCTTGAAACAATTGTTTTCAGAAATTTTAAAGGAAGAAGCAATTAGTTAGACGTATTTTAAAGCTTTTCAACTGTAGTTTTTTGACCTTTAAGCACCGAAGGTTTTAAACTGATAGAGATTATGTTTTTTAGTATTTTTTAAAAATTGTGTTGAAAGCAACATTTTTTTCATGAAGAACCCAGCTTTTGCAAAAATTTGTATTTCAGCTAAATATTGTAAATGGCACAAACGTTTTTAACGTTTGCTAAACGTTCGCGTTATTTTGAAACTATTGTATATTCCTATGCAGACAACCAAATCAGACATTTTCAGCCTAGGACTGACCGTTTTCTACATATTTACGGAAGGCCATCATGTGTATGGGGAGCATTATGATGAACACAGGTCAAGTATTCGTACCGGAAAAACACCCAAATTTCAGTGCGGTAAGCTACTTTATATAGGATACCAATAAAACAATAAATTCTACCAACAGCACAAAGATTAATAGGTTTATTTGTAAGTACAAATTATGAAGTAGCTAACTTCTGCAAAATATTACATTTTGCATAATTTCATCACATAAATCTGTTAATAATACAGTAAATCAAGCAGAATTTATGAAGGATCAAACATATTGAAATGTAAATCAGATTTATGAAAGATTTTAAACCAACATTACATCAGAAAGCTTCAATGCTTTTTAGGGTGGAAAAACAAGTCTAAGTCCTTTAATTGCGCAAGCTTGATATGTCGTTGCAACGGCCTCCTATGGTTTTTCAAGATTCTGAATTTTGCAATGCATTCATTTCCCAAAAAACAACTAACGTCTAACTGGATCAAAAGTAGAAAGTAGAAATTTATTTCCACCAAATTTTTCCATTGGAAAACACTTAGGTTTATGGAATTATTTAACCACCATTTACAAATAGTATTGAGCAACAACAAGCTTTCATGTGCGTAGGCTATAATGAATAATATTTTGAGGGAATGTCGAAAAATATCTATGGTAACCGTGAACCACACTTCTGTTTTATTTATAAAGAATCGTCTGGTTCTTTCATATCTACAGCGTTGAGGGGAGACGCGGTTAAATTTAAGGTGAACATTTGAGTTTATTTAGAAAGACCTTTATTAGGGTGTTGGTGATGCGGCATGGTAAAGATGCCACGGTCCAAGATTATTGAGCGCGCACCGCCCATATGTTGCAACATCCAACCCATTAACCACCCGTGGGCCGAGGACATTTTGCTTTTTCATCCGGCCCGCCCATAACCCGCTAAACGCTTCTACGGTTTACTAACAAATATCTAACTTAACTGTTAAAGCGATAGTGATTTGGTACATAAAGAAAACACTTATTAACTTTCAAGTAACCATTCTTCACAAGTGCCATGTGTTTTCACTCACGTTTCGCTACCAAGTGGCTCTCCTATTAAAAAAAAAATATTTGAAAGTTTTTTCATCATTAGCTGGCCCTAGCGGCTCGGTGAAATCTAACAGCAAAAATATCGTTAACGATCCGCTGATTCAACTTTAGCAACCCGCCCGAAAACTGTACCATTATTGGCCATGGGTGGCGGGACCTTTTTCAAAGTGGGGGGCACAACTGCATGTCAAAAAACTATAGACATTTTTGTGTTTTGAATTGGCAACTGCGACGTCACAAGCATTGAAATAGGACGTCATTTCATATACACCATATGAACGTCTAAATTATACCATTTGAGACAAAATTACACCACTACGAAAACCTGAAACACCTGAAATTCAAATAGGCTGTTACAGGTCAATAGCGTCATTCGGGCCAACGATACTGTTTTTATGGTCATTCCTCAGGCTTATTGCACGATTTATGCTAACTGAACAAAACCATTCGAGGCTTGCGTCACTGAAATTTCCACTTGCTTTCATTCCAGCTGGCATTATTGTTGCTCTGTGACGTTAGTTACGTAACAATATATGAGACGTTCGCATAATAACTTCTCCATTGTTGAGTAACGTATGTCACAGAGCAATGATAACGCTTGCAAGTCCTCTGCGTACCATGGCTGTGGAGCCAGTACTCAAATTTCCNGCTCCATTTCCGGGCATCTTAATTTTTTGGCTCCGGCTCCAACATCTAGAGGCTTCTGGCTCCCGTTCCGGGACAATGGTCTAAAAAATCAGAAAAGAATGTATTATTTGTATAGCTCGCTTGCCATACAAACAATCTCTGTGGATCCGGAACCCAAATTTCCGTCTCCGGCTCAACCATCTAAAAGTTTTTGGCTCCGGCCATTCAAAATTGCTTCGGATCCGGCTCCACAGCCCTGCTGCGTACTAAGCTCATTCACATTAGCCTGAGTTGCTGGACAATTTATTTTTCGTTTAAAATTATTCTCGAAATGGGAACTGTCCATTGGATTGGACTTAAAATCAAATGTTCTATTGAACACCATTGCTTCAAAATCATTCAGTATTATTATTATTTTTTCATACGAATTATTTAAAAAAAAATACTTTATTGCATAGGGCAGCTCAGACTCTAATGGATGAGTCCAAGTAAAGGGCGAGCGAGCGAAGTCGAGAGAACACCAACTACGAACGATATTGTTTTATTCAGGTCACCTTCAACATGAACGCGAAATGCTAGACATGGAACGAAACTATATGAACAGTGACAAGGCCCAAAGAAAAGAACCCGAGTTAACAACTCAGTGAAGTGGGACCGTGGGTGGTGGCACAAATAAACAAATCAAGCTGGCGTTCTCCGACAAATCGTAATCTAAGACTCGAGCTAAGCCCGAGGAGCCCATGTGCCGGAGTGGGCTGTTAAAAACACCGTCGCCACTGGGCTGTTAAAAACACCGTCGCCACTGGGCTGTTAAAAACACCGTCGCCACTGGGCTGTTAAAAACACCGNCGNACACAGCGTGAAAAAACAGGCAAATAAGACACAGCATTGATACCTGCCTAAAACAGCTTCAAAATCATAACTTTTACACATCGTGAACATAGAGGTAACATGACTGAATACTCATTCTACAACTGCATTAGATGCCGCAATGCAAGGACAAGACAAAGCATAGCCTATATAGCAACTAGCAAGTCGTCTCNAAGGATGCCAATTTTGTTGCCAATGCAGAAATAAACTTAGCTGGTTAGTGTTGCCATTNCAAAAACAACAATACAACTGAAATTGATCTGTCAAACATTTCATTTAGCATATAAGATTCAGCAAATTTTCATATTTTTCATGGTGTTGAAACGCTTGAAATACACCAATTTTTCAGTGGTGTGGCACGAACGTTTGCCTTCACACAAACATGAGTGTCGGAAGGGGAGCAGGAATTTGAAAATTTTAGAAAAAAGGCTGTTTTCGCAGTTGTGAGTGGAAAAAACAAATATCACCACTTTTGGCCCCCTTAGGAAAACTTTCGAAAAAATCCACTAGTCCCCCCATGAATAAAATCCTCCGACGCCCAAGCACACAAGCTTATAAATTACGCTATTTTTGTAAAAATTGCGTTGTATTACACCATCTGGCAACACTGTTCAACAACACCACTGCGGTAAGCAAGCTATAGTGACAGTGACTATAGTGACAGGTGACAGACAGCGCACAGTGTATTCCGCCAAACAATTGCGAAATCCTGCCAAATTCACTGCCAAGTTACAAATAATATATTTAAAATAATATTGACAAAATACTACCAAAAATGTGCAACATTTTTTTCATTAAACGATTTCGTTTCATTAAACGATTACTTCAACAATGGACCAAATACTAATTGTGTTACCTAAATTGATTAGGGAAAATTAGAAAGTTAAGAGTGGGAGTAGAACCCCCCATAGGCGGATCCAGGATTTTTTTTTAGGGGGGGACTTAAGGACGGGTTCATACGGATGTGTACTGACTGCATAGCAGTGAAGACCCAACTGCTCAGATAACTTCAAACACGGTTAACAACCATACACATTTTGTTTAAATCACTTTCTCGCCATTACCCGACGGTTCTGGAGCAGAAACGGCCTTCAAAAAATGTAGAAATTATTCTCAAACTTATCTAACCTTAAAAAATTAAACTTGTTGATGTTGAAAAATTCTTATTACTTGCAAAACAAGCACAGGTCCACGCCGAAAAAACGCGTGGGGCAGGCATAGAAGTGACACAAAATCTACACGAAGAAACATGAAATGCCACCAGTAAGCTTTGCTGGCGGTCTGTGCAAGATCCAAACGGTATTGTGTTCGAAAATTGCAGATGTTCATGGAATAAAAGTTCATGACCATCGGACTTGAAAGTTTTTTTATTCTCGGAAACTTTTCCCATTTTTATTGCATAACACCAGCAACGTAACCAAGGGGGGAAAGGGGGAACAATTTTCCGGGCGCCGAATCACTGCGGCGGGCCAAAAAGTCACAACAATGTGAAGCACTTTTTTCAAAACAGTAAATTTGTTTCCGAAAGATCTCAGGTTCGAACATGGGGGCGCCAAACTTGCTTCTTTCCCCAGGCACCATCTAACCTCGTTACGTCCCTGCACAGCACGATTGTCTAGCCAAAATGGCGAAATTTGTTTACAAAAATACCTGCCCATCAGTGGCAAACTATCAATCACAAACCATTTGGAAGAAAATGCTGTTGATTATTGAAGTCATTTGACCACAGAAAATAATTTTAACGTCGATAAAAAGGTATACTATTCTGAAAACAAGCACAACTTTCCCTCCCCCCAAAAAAACACGTATGGGGTGTGCGTATAGACAAACATATCAAAAAATTCGAAAGCAATAGCTATGCTGGCATTTTGCCCTGGAAAGTGTTTATTGCACCACAAGGGCATTGAAAACGATCAGACAACAATATCTTTCCACCTCACAGCGGGAAACGTGAAGTTTGCAGTGAGTCAATGACCAAATTCTCTTAATTTTTTGTACGAAACGCGAGTATGTGGCGGTAATAAGATTTTAGACATACTGTACAGTAGGTTGAAAAAAAAATATTGGAGACAGCAGAATGTTGCTCGATAAAAAAGCATCTGATATCGTGCTGAGCTGAACTTTTGTCTAAAAACTGTTGCTGCCAGACTGGGTGTATTGCCAAAAAAGAGGTGTGGGAACGGCGTTCCCACAACAAACATAAAAGAAGACTGATTCTCCTACAAGAATTTTCACACTTGATCTTCCTGTTTCACGTTAGTGCTACGGTGCTATACACGAGGTAACTTGTCATTTATTCATTTATGCTTCTCCAGGCGTAGACATTTAAATGAAAAATCCAAATCTTCAAGTAACGTTACGAGTGCAGAGAGGTGTGGGAGAGCCATTACCACGCGTCCCAGCCCACTACACCCATGCTGGCAGGTCTGATGCTAATCGGTAGTCAGCTTTAGTAAAGCCTACAGCTAATCTAGCGCTCTTCATTTTAAGCCTACCTGACATGTAGGCTACGTTTTACGGTTAGGTTTGCTGTTTTGGAATTTACGCTGTCACTGAGCGCTTTCACTAGTCTGTAGTTAATTACATTGTAAATTCTTCGTAGCGTAATTTTAATGCCTTCGCATACCATGAGCTGCACTCATTCACAAAAGATTGTAGGAAAAAGTAGTAGTCTGCACAGTCTGCTCAGTCCCGTCGCCATGGGGGTGGGGCTTTGGTGGACTTATCCCACCCAAACAAAACTCCAAGCCCTCCAAAATTGAAACATGAAACACAATAAACCAGTGGGGTTTTTGTCAATTTTTAGAATGTCAATACCCTTCACAAACGCAAAACCGCTAAACCCTGCTATTAACAAATTTCTAGCCACGGTTCTGAGTCTGCTGCTTGTTCATCTTTTGTCCACAAGAAGCCCAATCTTACCCAAATGAAACAAAAGTTTAAATGCTTACGTGCGCAGTGGCATGGCCAACCCAAAATTTTTGATGGGTCAAAATGTTTAATTGTAGGCGAGCAACAGTATTTGCTTCAGATACTTGCTCTAAAAGCACAAAATGACTAGATATTCTAAAAATTTGGAATGGTCATGGCCCCCTGCCCCCCTGGCTTATTTTTGTAAAAACTTCTTATTTTTTTATGTAAAAACTTCTTTATTAGAAGTTTCGTTTATAGTGAAATAAACACATTCGGACTGTCCAAATTCAGCAAAATAAGCTTTATATTTAATAATTTTGTCCTTATGCCTCCGCAAGAAATGGTTTATTTGAAGGGCTATACAAAATATCACCCCAATGGACGTTTCTGTGTCGGGAACCATCGATGAAAAAACGTGTCTGAAAAAATTTAGACGGGGCTTCAGCCCCCTTATCCCCCTGGATCCACCTATGCTCCCAGAAATATAAGTGGTGGGGCCTAGAACCATGCGGACCCCCGGTTCCACCACTTATGTCAGTGGCATGTGCCACCTCTAGTGCATGGCGATGTCAGCACGGTACAATGATTGAAGATGTGGTTGGAATCTAGTATATTCCACCACACAATGTTTTTCTATGGCCATTCCAGGGCGTGCAGAGGTCTGGTGATGTTCGGGATAACTGCTTGATTGTATGCCACCCTGCCAAATTCTAGTATTGAGGAATGTGACTTATCATGCTCTTGCCTACAAATCTCTCTAACCACTTTTTATGGGAAACAAGACTTTAATTCAATAAAGACACCGCTCAATAATGTAGCTCCCTGCACGAAGGGATACAATGAACATAAGAGCAAACAAACTCTTATGTGAAACGAACACAACAGCGTAGCTTATCGAATGCTTCCCAGGAAGGGTATGCTGCACTAAAAGAACACGTTGTCTTATTGCAATAAGAAATCGCAAGCACAACACAAGAGCCGCGGGGCGAACACAGAGGCGCAATCAAAGGATTGGAAGATTGCAGGCACCTCTAGGTGACAAGGTAATCATACATTCACCACAATCCTCCTGGCTAACTTTAGAACTGGGCACAACAAACGTTAATGGGACCAGTGGCGTAGCGAGGCTGAGTGCCACCCGGGGCCGACAATACAAGTGCCGCCCTTTCCACCCGCAAATTTGCTTTCAAAAATTTAAAATGAAAGACGATTATGTTTAGTGCATATTTAAAGGTATAAGTATTAATAAAGCATCTTGAAAATCACAATCAAGCACTCACAAACTGAAATGTGTCTTGTTTTTGACTGTCGATTATGAGTCTTGCTTTTACTACCTGCCACCACCTTTCTTATCATTAATTTTTCTATTTTTTGCTTTCTTTACCTAAGCATATACAAACCCGACATGTTTCGTCAAATTTTCTTACCTGTTAGTTTTTAATCTCCAGTAAGCTCACCGCATGACTCTTTAATAGTTTACCCATTTCAGGGGATTACATGAAAAAATTAAGGGATGTAATGGCGGCATACCTACTTTACAGATGTAAACATTTATATATGTTAAAACTTCGTATATTATCTCCATCTTTAACTAACAATAGTATATATATACTACATATACCAGGCTATAATAATCAGTCTGATAATATGATCTCAGTGATGTAAAGAACGCTTCATATTCACTTCACGTTTTAGTTGTGGTTTAATCTTCTTGGTATGTATAAAAGTCTTCAAACGTTAACTCTGTGGGCAATTGCGCGGAGCCCTCTGTAGGTGCGGGGACCCATTTTGAAAAAATAACTTAAACAGGCTTAAAATTATGGTTGAGAAGCCATGGCATGCAGTCTTCATCGTGACCTGCGCACTTGGTCCCGCTGTTGTGTTGGACCTCTTCCAAAACATGTGTATAGTGTTATTCCTTGCCTTTGTTCGTTACCAATACCACCGTCGCCAGAAGGTCTTCAACTGGGGACTTTACGTTTGTGCAGGAGATTGACATTGCAAAATTTGACAAAAAATCTACTGATTTACAGTGCTTCATATTTTGAGAATTGGAGGTTTGTTTGGGGGCTAAACTACCGTGGCGACAGGACTGGTTAGCAACAGACGTCCATTTTAAAACCTGTATTACCAAACTATGAGAGGTGGAACATAGGCCTTTTTTTAATGCTCATTAGTGATTCCAACTTCTTACGTCCCGACGGTGAGTTGAACAACTTTATTCAGTACAGCCATTGCCAAGTTGTACAACTGTTTTGATTACCGCCCTCTTTAAAAGCCTTCAACACAATAAGCATATGGTTTGCCCTTGCGTTAGGTTTTCAGACTAAGGTTCTTGCCTCNAATTCATCAAAATGAGAGCAACACCTCTAAGCTTTACTTGTTGAAATGAATTTTTGTANNACTGCAAATGCAAACCGTTGAACAAAGGAGACTTTTGCGAAACTCNCGTTGCCTATCGGATGGCTCTGATTCACTATACTGCAGTTCATACCGACAATCTGAGCTCAAAGTTACCCACGAAAACACACCAAATGCACCATCCCGCTTCAAGAACGTCATTTTCCGACACCATTACGTCATGCAGAAAAACAGTCATTGTGTTGAAATTGAGAGCTTTCTCTGCAGGGTTCTTTACTTCAACCGCCAGAATTTAATGTTGGTAAGCCCACCTAACGACTAGACTACAGATTATGGCACTTATTGAAAATATCCACACTGAACATTAAAAAATAGCATGAGATGTGTCAAGAAATGTTTTTTGGCGACAGCAATAACGGCTGCCAATGCCTGAAACTGCTTCTTACCGGGGGCGAGCGATCTTCCCCAAGGGGCGCGACCGCGTTTCTTTCAATGTCGGTGAATTGGACGTACAACCTTCCAATTGTGAGGCGGACACCACCACTGAGCGATCGTCGCCCCAGCGCAATCTTCGTCGCCAATGCCATTAGGTGTCACGTGAAGTTATGGTGCGACGGTGGGGCGTTACTGAGGAACCAATCATACGAGAAAAAGGATTAAGCTAGCCTCGACTATTAACGTGATTTCATGCAAGACTTTTTTATCAGATTTTTAGAGGAGGGGCAATAAAAACAGCAGCCCTAATGTTTGCTAGCCCGCAGTCGAAAGTCATCTCTTTCCTTTTTCAAAGGACTTCTCACTGAGATGGTGGGAACGGCTTTGTCTGGCGAGGAAAGTGTAGGGACTGGGGCATAATTGTCACACAAATAAGTGTGTTAAAAAAACCCTAACTTCAAGACAAACACTGGAGAATTTTCTCACATTGGGTTTTTGACCCGGGATTTCAATGAACATTTCATCAATTTGTTCACTCCACAGACACATGTCGTGTGTTTATAGGCTAACCTACCGGTCTAGGGCTTCTAAACACAACAATTGAAAAGACTTGGAACTTTTAAATCTTTTAAAAATTTATTAAACAATAATAGCGAAAAGCTAAAACCTTTAAAATCTTTTAAAATGTATTTTTGATCAGCAAAGTGCCGTCCCCTAAAAGTGCCGTCCCCTAAAAGTGCCGCCCGGGGCCCGCGACCCCCGAGCCACCCCCGCTGCGCCACCTAGTGAGACACATATTCTTCGAAACAATCAGGGGGTCCTAGTCGACCTGCTCGAATCCTAGTCGACCTGCCCGGT
>JGI24159J19872_10007847_pt1 | contig 13982 bp, 7 predicted proteins | sample Ectturendosymbi4_FD_19872 | JGI IMG/M metagenome (IMG submission 19872) | reverse complement strand
ATTTTTGTAAAATGTCAAGCTCAAGGGGGGGGGGGGTTAACCCCAACCCCCCCTTGCGTACGCCCTTGATTCGATTCAACCTTGTGAAGACGCCATTTCACGAACTCTATATAAAATTAATAAAACTGATAATTTCCATCTAATTTTTAGTAGCCTACTGAATACCTTTTCTCGGTAACGCTATATAAACAATGTTAAGGGAAAGTTGAAAGCGTTAAAAAGCCTTCTAACAATCTGTTTCAAAAGTTAAAAGTTTTTAACAATCTGACTATCAGTCAGTGCTGAATCTTATAGCGCTTTGCGGCAGTTTTGACGAACAGTTCAGAAAAAAATTGTTAAAAAGCTTAGTTTTCTCTATTTGCAAAACAGAAAACCAACAGAGCTGAAAAATTCCCGCACTATAATCTGGTGTTTCAAATTGAGAAGTGCGCAGAAAAAACACATTTAAATTCCGTGACTACAGCTGCACAAAATCGCAAGGGCACCTGTAAATACCACAAGATCATTAAGTCATCTTAGCGTCTAGCCATCTTAGTGATCTTGTGGTATTTACAGGTGTCCCAGCCAATGTCTCCTCTAATCTGCGCGCCTGCTAAGATCCCTCTGCGCACTTGCAACAATGCTTACGTTTGACTTTTTAAATAAAATTACTTTTGACTTTTCTAATAAAATTTGTTTTATTTTCAGTTTTTATCTGTAATACATCTTACTGTGTAATAGATTTCATAACTTCTGCTCAGTAAAATCGTGATTCAGCGCACCCGCTTGTTTCTCCGCGTATCATTATTAAAAATTGGGGGGAACATTGGTCCCAGCTGCACAAAATCGCAGTAGTTCAATGCAAGAAATGAACTTACCGGATCTGAATAATTCAAAGGAAAAGAACCATGCACTAGGGGAAATCATTTCCATCCGACATTCTGGGTATTATAGGTCTAGTTTTGCTAAAAATTATAAGGTTGTACAGATGTCTATAAGCTTTTCATCCACGCGACACTTATCATTCAAACACACGGTTGACATAAACTTTTTTCTTCCAAACTTCGACGGACAGCATTATGGTGATGAATCTTAGAAGGTAAACTATGATGGCGATTTGTGCGTGTCGTGCTCATGGGCGGATCGACATGGGGAGAACACCCTTCCTGAAACTTACGAAAGTAACTTTATTCACCATGATTTTGTACAATTCGAAAAGCAACATATCATAACCAGTTCCTCTTTCATCATGTTTGAAATGTCTCACCGATTGCGATGTAAGGCTATTCTCTCATCCATTGTTTCGTACAGCAGTGTTGCGAAGCGTACTTCATCTCTCCTACAGTAGTAGCAACGCCGTTGTGAGACTTGCCTACCAAACATTACTGAAATCGCCCTCCCCCCTAACATTTTGAATTGGATCCGCCCTGGTCGTGCATCAACAACGTGTGTATTTCTTTTAAAATTATTGTTAAAAAGAGCAAAGACAGGTCATTGATTATTTCCGAAACAGCTAAGGGAGCGTTCACTCTGTAAGATCTGTGTCTGATTCTTTGCTGAGAAACGATTTCTTTCCACAGACAGTATCCCCAATACTACTGCTACAGTAAAAACATATGCAACGATTTGACTCCATTACTGCTGATGGCGCAATCCTTGATGCTATTCCCACGCTAAACCTGTCACGGCTCAACGATTTGTCTCTTAACTGAGTTCCTATTCGGTCATATAAGATTTGTGTGGTGGCTCCGCATAGCCGAGTTCACACTTCAAACTGTATGCAACTGTCGTCATAAACCACTGGTTCTTAACTGGGGGGGGAGGCGCTCCCCCTGGAGACGTCAATAAATTTGAAAAAATGATCAAGAGATTTACCAAACAATACATTTGCTTTTACAACACGCTTGAAACAAGGGACAAGTACCTAAGGGAGGCGTGGTAAAGAAAAAGTTAAGAACCGCTGTTATAAACGAACAAAATATTCTGCAGGGACCGACAAAAAGCGACGCACTAGGCGAAGTAACGATAAAGCCGAACTCGAATGCACATAAAAGATAGGAATTCTGCTGGGACCAACGAAAACGCGTCTTTATAGGCGAATTCTATTGAATGTTTTGCATTTTTGTAGTTGGTAGATCAATATGACTTGTTCATTTTATAAGTAGCTTCCAAGCTGAAAGAGCATGAACACCCTCGACTTTAATGGAGCCAGTCTCGCAGTTTTCGAGGAATAATCTCCCGTAATTCCTAAATTTCTAAACTAGTCCTCCTAGCAAGTGATCATATGATTGGGTTAATCAAAAGAACCAGCGTGTGCCTCGGCGTGCCACCGACCTCAAGTTAAGCGTTTTTTGTTCTTTCGCACACGTAATAACAGAAAAAACAACGAATATCAAAATTACTTGCGATATAATTGAAAGAGAATAGACAATGTCCAACACGAACGATTATATTGAATTGACTCATAGCCCGTGCCGATGAATTACATCTGCTGAGATCTCTGACTTGCAGTAAACTATGACTGCGCGTCAAAAATTTCGGAGCTATCATCGCACTACTTACTACCAGAAGGTTTCATTGAAAGCATCGGTTTCCATCAGATATCGTTGGCCGCTTAACATTCACCACTTGGTAAATCAGATCTGCTTCAAATCCATTCAAGATCAATCAATGAAGTCTCACATTTCGAAATCAATGTGTGGAAAGCCTTACATTTTTAATCTTCAGGACGCATGCACCGATGCATACTGCATGAGATCGCACGATACAAGTCCACAGATGCGGATATAACCTGTGTTTGGGCTGACCCCTTCATGACCTACACTAGCCAGTTTACATGAGAAACGATCGATTCAAAGCGAAAAACTAACATGCAAGTAAGGTATACACATCCAGTAGCCGTATGCTTACGCAGCGTAGTTCTCTAAAAATATTAACGACAGACTAAATGTTTTCTTGTCTGATTGTACAATTAGAAGGAAATTCTGTAATGTTAAAACAGAGTTTTTTAAGGAAAATGTTAGGTACCTGGTATGGACCTGTAGGAACCCGATTTCTCTGATTCTAGGGACCCGAAAGGGGTCCCTAAAACACCTTAAAAAAACCTATGTTAAAATTTCTACCGAAAATTTCGGCAAGGCAAAACATTCGTAAAATTTAGCTGGCTCCTCTGATCCGAACTATAAATTGCACACCTATTCGAGTGGCTGCAAATACACATCTAACAAGTTACAAAATGAACAGCCTTAAACCTTCAAAAACCGCGCGAGCCATGTACTGTACGTATCCCGCGCAGTTCTTAAAGAGACAGTACGATATGGAGAAACAGCTTTGAGGATCCCATTAGATTTCAACCAGGCTGAAGCTCCACAAACATTATCGGGTTATGACATTAAAGTGTGAAATACAGTATTATAGGATGGAGCCTTTAAATCCAATTGAACTATACTGAGGATACATTTTGGAATACCGAAGCACCTTTCAATAGCGACCTGCACTTGTGAAGCAATGTAGTCTAAATCGCCTTTGCTGTCACAAAACGGGTTGGCCGAGATGCTTCTTCGAAATCGCCTTGATTACGTAGTTGTTTGAAACGCAAGACGCTTTTGAAGATGATGTACTTCCTTTTTTGTTTGACACAAACGTAAAGCTTCCCTGCGTACGACGAATATCGGCGTTTATTTTTTCCTGATATTATTCGATACGCGGCAAGTTACTTAGATTGGTTCTCCTGCTGCGTCATTCTTATCTGTCATGAAACTACACTCCTTTGCCTTCCAAAAACTCACAAAGGTCGGCTTCTAAAGTGATATCCGGAAATTTTTCCTCAAGGTTGACCGTAACGAAATCGAGCGTCAACAGAAACTTATAGGAACCCTGCCGCACATTTCCGCCCAAAAATGACGCAGCGGAAGCAACACAGGCGAACGTAAAGTTTATGTACAGGAACAGTGAACAAATGCGAGGAAATCCCACAGCAGTTCATTAAAACACGATATGCATGATCGGTAATTCTCGATTCTTCAGCAGAAGACACTTCACTTTTCAGAATCCTGCTGCTGTCGATGGATTTAGAGTGAATGAAACTCTTCCATCAAATAGGAGAAACAATTATTTATTCACAGAACTCGTCACAACCTCCACCAGAGGCAGAAGTCCATTCCCATAACCTACCTTGCACAGCTAACGTGTTACACGCAATACGTCCGTCAACATAACGAATGCAGAAAGCTGACCGACTTCGACAAAACTCAACTTTCAGCGTCAGCTTTCTCGACTATGCTGTAATCACAAGCTTTCGCATCACGCAGCGCAAAGTACAGGAATCACGAATGTGTTTCGCGCCTCGATTTCACTGCGCACTTCACAACAGTTTTTGCACCCAAACTAGGGATGAGCAATTATTATCAATATAATCAAAACTTAGCAGTTCCACTAGGGCAGCTTTGCCCAACCCAAATGCCTTACTGAGCCAAAAATTACGTCACCAATTGTGTCCAGGGCGACAGAATGAATGACATATTAAGGCTGCATATTGAATGGCTTACTTTGATCTTTGGATGTACTGAAAGCGTTCGAATCCAAACTGTAATGGCAACAGACGCGATAAAGTGGCACTGAGGGCCACCTGCATCAAAATCGTGAAATTCAAGATCATCGAAATAAGGACAGGTTGTCAGTATTACCACAGAGAAAACCTAAACTGGGCCGCACAAAGCCTTCAATTGGGGCGAATGCGGCCCGATGGCCGCGGGTTGGACATAGATGCACTAGGGGAACTGAACGCCGATGCAAGTTGGCAGTGCTGTTACCCCGCTAAATCACCCGAGGTAAAGGTACTTTTAATGCGCAGAGTAAGTATGGACGCAAGGGCAAGCTCTGCTTAACGCTACTGCGCAACTTGCACAAGATGGGCAATCGCGCAGCAGTGGATCGCTCTCGCATTTTTCATGGTATATTTTGACTGATTCGAGGCGTCCATAGAAAAATATAGCACTAGTAAGCAAATCCGAAATACTGAGTGAAAAAAAACAGCAAAACTGTGAAATGTGCAACTATTCTGCTTTTGCCCGCATCTAATTTGGAACTACAACCAACTCTCACGACTTGAACTAAATCAAGTAGCCATGATTTGCACCAAACAACTTTTAGTTCTACCACGTTTTCGAAGTCCTTACCGACTGCATGCCAAACAAATCGCTTCTTCAACGAACATCGAACAGATTGCGATCGCCTTTCCGCAGATTTCCCACCAACGAGTTGCGGCACATGCGACGCATCATCGAAAGCGCATTCCACCTCCTCTTCTTGGATTCACGAATCGTGGCGGCCGAGGGGGACGGTGCATTCGCGGTCTTGGGCTCCGGTGCGGAACACGATCCGGCTGCCATTCTCTACGACCCCCGATCGAGCGGCGGCGTGGCCCGAAAACCGAATCCACCAGCACTGCGTCCCGACGCCTGTCTTCTTCCAAGATGTTAAGCTCGTGTTCCAGCCACTGGTCCTCCGTCAGTTCAGGACGATGAACTGACGAAGGAGCCGGAGAACGCGGAGGGGGGAACGAGGGACGGAACGCCTCAGTGGATCGCGGCCCGTACTGTTGCATCCCAAGTGGCCCCGCTCGAAAGTTGCCACTAAAAGCACCAGGGCTGCTTAAACGCGGTCTACCAGGGGGCGGGAACCGACCGAATTCCTGTGGTGGACCGATTGCTGCAGGCTCGGGCCGAACGACAGGAACCGCCTCTGGTCGTACGGGGGACACAGGGGGAGCCATTTGTCTTGGTGGATAATCATGTTTGGGAAAAAAGTGGCTTGGCATTCTTGCAGGATCTGCTAATCCATTGCGTGCTCCCTGGGGTTGGGGGCCGCCCATGCGCCTAAATGCATTTGTAGGAACAGGCTGAAGCGCAGGTATGTCGGGTGACGTATCGCCGCGGCCAACACTGACAGCGCTTCGACTGGCATCGAGATCGCCTTCGAAATTTCTGCCGCTCAAAACGGGTTTCAGAGCTTGTCTAGGTTCAGGTAGGTTCGGCATATTTTCAGGCTTCCTAGGTTCGGGATAGTAAGAACGACTGGCCGCGAACTCGTCCGACTTCCGCCTCAATAGATCTTTGAAATGAGCCATGGGTTCATCAATACCGGAGGATGTCGAGTCTCCATTGTTTCTGGGTTCAGGTGCCATGTCCGACAGAGTTATCAAATTGCTGTTTCGCCTTGCAGCCGTCACAGCCTGTGCGTGGTTTGGTGATGTGCAGCCAACCTGTTCTAACTTTTCTCGAGGGTGCTCGGGTGTCAATTGCCTAAAAACAAAGGCTAATGTTGGAGAAGTAATAAAATTAAAAAAACGATTCATTTCACAGAAAACAAAGTTTTTCTTCGGGCATGTTTTTTTGCTTGCTTGCCCACTATGGCCGACATATACATGTAGGCTTCATCAGAGCAATGTTTTAACCACGAGTACATGCAGTTTACCAATTACAAAATAACGATGGACGGATATGACGCATAACGCAACGCACGCAAAAATACAACTTGTAAAGGAAATGAGGCGGTGTTCAAACACAGTACTAACATGACAAAGCAAGCCCTACGTAACAGCTTAAAGACAAAGATTAGTGAACGTTTAAAGTAAAAGAAGCAGCTTAAATGCACAGCATTTGATAAATGATAGGAAAACAAAGCTGGTTCATTGCCTTGTTTTACAAAGCCATGTAGAAATATTCGATAACATGTGCGTGTTTGTCGTTATACGTCATATTCGTCTATTGCTACTGTATTTGTAATTGGTAAACTGCATGTACTCGTGGTTGAAACATTGCTCTGAGGAAGCCTGCTTGTAAAGGTTGGCAAAACGTTGGCAACTACACAAAACAAAAAAGCACCAAGAAGGCAAGGTTTACGTTCGAAATAAACCCAGTGGTAGTTGTTACAGACCACAAGTAGCGGAAGTAACTGCAAAACGAATAATGTCGGGTCGCCCTTACCTGTAATCTGTATCCTTTCGTGAAATGTCTTCAGATTCCCATTTGGCCTTCTTAGCAACAGGAGGTTCCACCGGGATTCTTAACGTGAGTTTCGATGAGTCAGGTTCGATAACCGGCTCCTTATCGTGTGTTCCCTTCGTCCCCAACGGAAATGGCTGTTGCGAAAGGGATACAGTTGATCTTCCGCTGGCGTTCAGTAAAGACCAGGGCAGCGGTGGAAGGGCGGGAGCGGGAAGTTGCCACACCTGAGACACCGATGACGACGAGGTATCCGAGGCTGTCGCGGAAGCCGGCCACTTGGGAGTGGTGGTGGGCGCCTCTGTTTGTGGCCACGCAGGGCAGTCCTTATCTCGCGCAACAGCTGAACACAGACTGGCAGTGGCGGGCTTCATCGTCGTCAATTCCGTCTTCGTCGCTTGCCCCATGAACTTCGTGAGAAAGCTCAAAGCGTCGCCGGAAAAGCGCGGCGGCGACAGAAACGACGTTGCCGTTGCAGGGTAAGCCGTTCCAGTCGTGTCGTCGGGTTTTCTGGAATACGGTTCTTCGTCGAGGGTAGGAGTACCGGGGCCTTCCATGCTTGCAGAAGGCGCTCGCAAACTTCCGCCGATGACTGGAATGGCGTGGCTGTTGGATGTTTCGGAAGCACTTCCGCTACGAGTCAACGCAATGCCTCCTTTTCCACTCTCAGCATGCCTTTCTGATGACGCCGTACTCGTGCCGTAGAAATCCTGAGGAGGGGAGACTTCTGAAAGGCCGGGGATGTTTTTCTGAATTTCGTCGAGACCACCTAGGCCTGGCAAGGTTTCCGTCTGCGAGGCGGGCTCTTCCACCGCAGGGCTGGCGTTACGGACGTCTCGCGACTGCTCGGCAGTGTCCGATTCGGTGTCGCTATCACCTTTCTCAGCGTCACCGGGTGTTGCGTCATTGAAGATGTCGGCCAGTCTCGAGTCCAGACTTTGGTGTCTTGGCGGGCTGGAAATGTTAAGTTCTGGCGAACCTGTTGGTGAAGGCGGCGAAACACTTCCAGGAGTTGGAACTCTGAGCGATAAAAGCAAACACAAAAAAACATGAAACACATAAAGGCTGCAGTCGTTTCGGGAGCGCTGTTTCAGTGTTTGTTCTTTCAAGCGCTGCCTGTGCGTATTTCACTAACGTCTCCCTTCTGTTGTAAAATTTGTGAACAAACTCGTGTGATATGCACATTGAGCTTAAGAGATAAATATACCAAGCAACGACGTAACGGTCAGCTGTTAGTTGAAGTTAGTTCCCATTTTAGTTGCGGTTTTTCATGGGAGATTCGAAAGCGCAACGGCAGGATCGCCATTTCCACCAGTGCAACGGTCAAGCAACAGTAGAGATTCCCTGTTCGACCAGGTTCACTCTATTGTCGCTTGTGCGTAGCTGCATTTATGAAATGCTTCCTGACTGCGCGCTTTAGACATGTGATGCGATGCGCCGTCACGCCGTTACTCGAAAGCCGACAAATGAATTGGTTTCTTGAATTTTTTAAAAGCGCTTGGCTATGCTTTTTGTAATAGACAGACTTAAGTAAGCAAACGCATCATGGATGATCGTATGTCAGCACATGAACACGCGTGGAGCTATAAAGAGCGGGCTAATGAGTGTTAGCAAGAGACACCGACAAGCGATTGATTGTAACGACGTACCGCTGTTCCCCTTCACTGCCTTGTTCGATGGAACGAGTGATCGTGAGAGTACCAAGTGGCGTGTCCGACGACTAAAAAAGTAACAGGTGAAAAAACTTCATATAAACACTGACTAGCAATTAAGGTTTCGCCACATAAGAAAATATATGCTTTTTATCAGAAGAAAAAAATTCACCGGTACAAAAAACATTATTTCAAATTGATTTGTGGTAAATATTTTCTAATGATACTCGGAGTTGTCGAGGTTTTGTTCAAACATTTTCTGAAACACTGACAACACAACATTTACTTGAACAAGACGTTGTGAGCATACACAGCACGGGAGTAGTTGTTAGGATAGTATATGAATAACTGGACTAATTCTTTTGATGATACAAACACTTGAAACACCTTCGTAGACTTGCTCATGCTGATTTCGCATATAATGTAGTGCATTAAAGCCGCAAGTTTGTTGAATACATATTTAGCCAGACTGCCAAACGCCTATTTCAAGCCCAACGTTCTCCCATATGAAATCCGACTTGGGTTCACTTCTTACGTGAAACACCCTGTTTGATAAACCGAACAATTACGAAACGAGCTAAAAAAAATATAAGGCGTTATCATGTAAGCTCAAAATCCAATGCAATATATACATTAAGATTGGTTTCCCACGTAAACAGATCATTTAGCTTCGAAACAAGTTTAAGAAAATTTGTTAAACTGGAAAAGTAAGGCCTTCGGAAAAATTGCAGTTAAAACCGCAAAACATTAACACATTTGCAAGGTACTTATCGCCTGGAAGTTTCGGACATACATGCCGAAAAATTTAAAATAATCATGATTGCACTGGTTACTTCTGCCATGTAGTTTAGAAAGTATAACACAGTTCACCTTCGCAGTTCCAGTAGATGACGCCCCTCTCATTCCAGGCCGGTTAACCAGACCGGACACAACCCGTTTAAGGGATTCTTCAGCGGAATCTGGATTGGCTTTGATTGATTCGAGACCAGAAGCAATTAGTTTCAGCTGAAAGCAATCACACGCTCTTCAAGCTTTAACACAAACATCTTGCGAATATTATAACAATGTGTTATTTGCACCAAAAACCGAGTTAGTCACTAATGTAAGGAAAATCGCAAAAGAAAAGGTTCACTTACAACACTCTCGGTGGCTCGTGGAAGCGGAGTTGAATTATTAGCTTGTGTTAAAGTTGTTTCCCTTTTCGACTTCAGCTTACTGGTGTCCACTGCTACTATCTTTGATGGTTTGCTGGTCAAAGTGCACCACAGAACGTGTTAATGAAGAAACCACACCGACAGCGTGTGAGACGTCACAGGAGTAATGGAAGTTTAGGACAACTCTATAACAACTTTATCACAGATTAAAAACAAAACATCAGACAAACCCCTTTCTGCGATTTGTAGGACATTTAGTTTTAGAACTTCACTGACGACGAAGACAATTGTTTTCGCAATGTCTACTCTATTCCTAAAATGACAAACTGCCACAAATTTGTGTGCAGTGCTTGCACCAATGGTTATCTTGAGGGAAATATCACCTTAAACTGCACCACCATTTAAGTCGGGTTCCTGATTCTAAGTTGAACCCAGCAAACTTTGGTTTTACCTTTCCCACTATTCTAATCGAAACGTATGCGATTTACGCAGCGTTTTAGACGACTTTGTTTACTAACACTGACAACTATAGCCAGAGTGCGAAATTGAAGCTGTTTCGTTACGAACTTGAAGAAAACAATCAATACTAAACTTTCTGTTAAATGCAACGGCAAATTTTTGAGCATGGTAGGACAACCGAGCTTGAGCCGTGAACAGACGAAACTGTTTCGCCTTATTCTTTTTATATATCAATAACTCGTTTTTCAGTCACGACGTTCTTTTTTGTAGTATGTATTACACATCAGACATTACGCATGCGGCTTGTCGGATTAATAAGGGTGTCACAGTGTCAACGTTCATGCATCTACAAGATTACAAAAACTTGTAGGTTTAAAAAATCCTGACTTCTCCCATCTTGTTCCGAGTTAGAAAAATTTACGAAACGTTCAGCAATCAGACTCCCAAAAATTCATACCATCACAACAGCATAGCTTTCATAGCGCTGTATTTATGCAAGTATAACAACCAACACATATTCAAATCAAGATTGGCATCAAACTAAATCATAACCTTACAAGCTACTTTACATCGGAAGTTCTACAACTAGATCTTCCATATGACCTAAGTCCCAATACGCGCCTAACGACAAGACAAACGTAATTCGGCAACAAACTACCAGAAAACAACGGTTTGGCTATATAAAGCAGCAGCAAGCAGTTACATACACGCGCACCACGCGAAAATGTGATATTCCAATGCTACCTGCCGAGAGTTTTGTCATCATCAGACATTTCCATGTCTTCTTGAACAACAGGTGAGTCGTTTTTCGGTGATGGTACATCCACCTCAAAATCTTTAGTTGAAGAAAGCTTGAGCGCCACTTTATCAAGACCTCGTTTCATTTTGTTCACTCGCCCCTCGAAGTTCTTGTAGGCCTGACAGAGGAAAAGAAACATGCCAACCCGTGGGTCTGGTCACATCTCCGAAAAACTATTCTCGTTATTATTTCTTCCAACTGTTATCCACAAATCAACTAAAAGATTTAATATAGATACGCTGATATCCGTTCCGTTATTTCTTACTGAGAAATACAAGAAAAACTTCGTTACTTCTTTCGCTTACCCTGAATGCTGCCACGTGTTTTTTGGTAGTAACGTTTTATTGTTACGCCACGAAATCCTTTGGGACGATTTTATTTACGCTAATTCGGCTGCTTGTGGCGGGGGAGCAGTCGCGACCTTTCCCAGAACCATCGCGACGCTGTGTTAACGTTTTCTTGCATTCACGTTATGCCCTTCCATGAATTTGTTTGTTACATCACATATTAGTTTGTTATGTCTCGTTGGTCCTGCTGCGGCTTCTGCCTATCTATTGTACAGTGAATAGCTGATGTGGCATTCTTAACTGGTTAGTTTCGCAAATGAAGTCGCCTACTCAAAAGGTTAAATCTATGCACTGAAAACGTCATATAGTATATGATTATTTTCTGTGAAAAGATTACCTTTCTACTTTGATAGTGAAAGCAGTAAGTAGCTGCTTGTGCCAACTTCGTTGCTAGGGCACAGATGAAGTTGTCATATAGAAATATTTCGAAAATACACAAAACCAGGGTAAAAAAAATCATGATTTTTTTCAGGGTTGATAAAAATCATGATTTTTTTGAAAAAATCAAAAAAATCTGATTTTTTTGATTTAAATCTGATTTGTTTTATTTAAATCAGATTTTTTTATTTTTATAATTTTTTTGGATTTAATAAGTAGAGCATGGCCACCTAACAAGTAGTAATTTTTAATTTTAAGAGTTTGTTTTAATATAACTTTTCTGTGCTTTGTTTCTTCTAGTACAGCAACCAGAATTCAGCTAAACTTCCATTCGAAGTTACTTTGCACTTATCACGCTTAAAGCAAATCAGTTCATAACACCAGTACCGGTGTACAAAATGAAATATTTTGAAACGACAACACTCAAACCATCAGTTCATCAACTTCATTAACACAAGCCTATACAAAAATACAACCTTGCCAGCCTTCTACATGCAAAGTGTTAAAATTGATCATTGTAATGCAGCTGCCACCAGTTCAACTTCTGCAGAAGTATAACTTAACATGCATAAAATGTTGAAAACGTATAATATGTGTGTTATTATGTATCTGAATCAAAAATATGTTCCAAAACTACTATTTCTAAAGTCAACAGCCGACATATTTGCTGGAATTTAGATGTAACTTCTACTTTATGCCAGGCCCGTAGCCATGGGGTCTTTCAGGGGCAGTGTCCCTAAATTTTTTTGTGCCCGCCAAATTTTGTTGTGACCAGAAAATATTTTTTCAAACATATGCTGTAATAAAAATAAAAATCTTTATCCTCTACCAGTTTATTTTGCCCTCAAAACCTGGCTGCAGGCCTGCTTCATGCCAGCCTATACTTTCAAACTTGTGGTATTCTGACAGTTCTGACTTCTGAGTCTGCAAATGTTAGTGATTTCAGTTCACATATCATTTTTGCAGTTAGTTCACATAGAATCTGTGACTCACAGTTGCTATGATTGATAAAATTTTAACTACTTTTATAACTTGTGTTGTCATAAGTCTCTGCCTTCTTTAATAAGTGAAACCGATTAAAATACCAATTAAATGTGCCATGCATATCACAGAAAGCTTCAAAACTGAATATGATTTTTTTGATTTTTATTGCTTGATTTAAATCATGATTTTTATTGCTCGATTTAAATCACTGATTTAAATCAATTAACCCTGCACAAAACATCTTAAAAAATTAAGATACAAAGAAAGTTTCGTTGCACTCTCTATACACTTCCTTTGGAGCAGGCCTGCACAACATACGACCCGCGAGACTTTCTCAATTGCAGAAAATGTGGCAAAAGTCCGACTTCGGATAACTCTGGCCTAGCGCCAATCATCTGAGAAATCTGCCTGCTTTCATACTTCTGCGATGATTAGAACTTGCACGTATCTGCTTTTGAATAGTTGTAAGCCATAAACGAGACTTCCTGTCCACCGAGTACGTTTGCACAGCGTCTCAAATCAAGACACCCATTTGTACCCGTCGAACAACTAAACTGACAACAACAGAAGTGCGGTGCTCTGGGCGGATCGCCGATGGAATGCGGAGTGGTTGGACAACACTACGAGACTTCGCACTTTCATCTCTGATACCGACACCCACTCTCCTGGAATAGCCCTGCCAATGACAAGCCTGGGTCCAGCTTAACCGCCTCCACACTGGTGTCGGACGCTTCGGCCCCTGCCTGTACAAATGTGGTATGGCCCCTTCTGCGGCCTGTGAGTGTGGCGCAGAAGAACAAACCGTCAACCATGTCGTCTTCCAATGTCCAATCCATCGACCTCCGCATGGACTGCACGGCCTGACGGTTCTGGACGATGAGACAATTGAATGGCAGCTCAACGCTTGCCCCGAGGTATAGCACGGTCAAGTAGTGGATCGTACTGGCTCAAACGACGAGGAAAAAGCAACAAAAATGGCGAAAGTAAATCGATCACAGTTATTTCATAGAGAAACTCGTTTCGCGTTTGGCGCACAATGAGTTGTGCAGGCCTGCTTTGGAGTGTCAGGAATGGTCTGCGGGCTTCCAGGTGCTAAAATCAGGTGCTAAAATGATAAAACACAGTGCAGTAGAAATCTGGTCAAAAATTCCTCCGGTGATAAAAAATAAAACGTGTTTGGCACTTTTTCTGGCAGAGTATAAGAAATATGTACTACTCAGCTACTA
>JGI24159J19872_10007846_pt1 | contig 13983 bp, 6 predicted proteins | sample Ectturendosymbi4_FD_19872 | JGI IMG/M metagenome (IMG submission 19872) | reverse complement strand
AAGTTATCTTCATGCCAGTACGCCTTCTACTTTTGTCGCAGTTAGTTTAACCAGCTGAATAACTCTGTTGAGTTTCTGACGCAGCTTCAAGTAGTGTTAAAAGTTACGACACGTATCTTTGTTTGTACAGTCACTGCCAATGGCGTAACTGACGGGGGCGCGGGGGGCGACCGTCCCCCTGGCAAGCTAACTATAAAAACCGGGCCCCCTTAGCTTACATTTTATATTTAGTCAGTTTTTTTTTAAGGCGTTTTAGGGACCCGATTCGGATTCCCAGAATCAGAGAAAATTATCATCGGGTCCCTAGAATCAGAGAAAATCGGGTCGCTAGAATCATAGAAATCGGGTCCCTACATGTCCATACTGGGTACCCAACATTTTCCTTAAAAAAACCTGATTTAGTATCCTTTTGGTTTTCAGTAGTTGGTTGCTTTTTTGCGTTTTTCGGGGTGTTTTCTTGTTTTTTACGTAGCATAGGGATCCACATTCGGATTCGCTATCATTTCTAAACTTTTTTCTGAGTGTTGACTAGTGGTCCCCCCTACGGTAGACAGTAGGCTCCATTCAGCCAAGTTTTGCCCCCTGGATCAAACCTCTAATTAAGCCACTGGTTACTGCGAGTGTGACTTCTACCTGTTTTGCACGTTGGAAAAATGTCTTTGTGACATTCATTTTAAGTTTGCTTTTCAGACCAAAAAAGGTTAGAATGTACCAACAAATGCCTCAACAAATTTTGAAAAGTCTGCTGGAAGATCAACTGATGTGAATGCGAAATTCTTTTTTTAAATTTATGTTTACTATAATTTGCTCTCTCAAATGTTGAAACTGGAGTCTGCAAACCCTTCATTGTAGCTTAAAAAAAACTCCATTTAAATAACTCAAAAAGCTGTCTGAATTATTATAGTTAGAGACGATCGGTGACAGATATTTCCAAAAGGTAGTGCAATTGGTTGATGAAGCCGTTTCATATTCACAACTACAAAATAATGAGGATGTATTAGCACATAACATACGGTGATCTACAAAGTTATAGTTTTAAAATTGATGTTCATGGCGGTTACTTCGCTAAATTGGATTGCGTAGACGTAAATTCTCGCACTACCTGGAAGAGGTTGCGTAGGCTGAGGTGGGTTGGGTGGGGCTCCTAGGTATTTCTTGCAAACATAACCGTATCCCACCAATCCACAATTTTCGTCGTTCCACTTGCCCTCATATTTGTTCAATGCTGTGACGCACTGTTCCATCCCTGCAGCGTCGTTCGGTTCACCTGCGTCACAGAAAGTTATTCAGTTCACACTTAAAACTAGGATAAGAAAGACGGTAGGTCTGTGCAATATTGAGCATTGTGAGTTAAGACATCACAAATCTTTGGTCTAGCCACTGGTCATTAATATCTTTACATAATCTCAGCACGAATCATACTAATAGAAATTGTTTCTGATTTTATGAAGCGATCTTGCTTTTGTTGTCGTGAATTATTATCACTTCATCTCTTCGTTCACAGCACCACCACGGGAAGATGTTGCCCGTTATTCAAGCAAACTTTTCAGTCTATTAGATATGATCTACAAAGCGTGGGCCTCTTGGTGCATGAGAAAAAGGCTTAGAACCAGTTGAAGACAAACAAATTGACATTCGTCTCAATCTTGACAGTGATCAATAACTCGATTTGGCGAGAATTTATATCTATAATATGTAACGCTGTTTCCTTTGAAACTGCTGTATACAAAGCATGCAAATTCAGGAAAAATGTGTTGGTGGCGACAGTTTAGTAAGCCAACCTATTGCGTCAAACTTTGGTCCACATAAAATTTGTACCAGCTGTACACTGACGCGCTTTTCGGTTCATTGCAGATGGGGATGGCATTCTGCTGCACAAAGTAGACCAAACTTTTGCTGCAATCTTAAAATCTTACCAGAGGCCCAATTGACGAAATCAACTGGCGTTCCATCCGTCCACGAATACTCTCCATTCACTCCGCCTTGTTCGCGCATTCCGATCCAGAAGCGATCCACTGACGTCGTTTTCTAAAGCAAATTTAAAATTATGAAAATAGCGCTGGGAATGTTCTTAACAAAGGTTAAGCTACAGTTGCTTTTCGAGACCTATACCCTCAAAATTTGCAACTTGCTTTTCCCTAAAAATTATTCTTATACTGTCAGAAGTTAAGGCCTGCTTTTCGTAAGCCTGCTCTTTGGAAAATCGCGCACCAGATAGATTTATACCTAGCCTTCGATGTTTGTTTAGATTGCCGATTTCGACGGGAGTTGTTGTTTTGAAATAATCAAGGCAATTCTTTGAAAGGAATCACAGTAAACATCCAAATGTGGAGAGAACCAAAGCGTTCTTTAAATCGATGTCAAAGCACAACATGACTGCTTTTTCGAGTTTGCGATGCCAAACATAAACCGAACGGAAGTCCGCGGCTGGCAGAAAGAAACGTGGCAAAAGCAGCAAAGCCAAACTTGACAAGAAAAATTTTACTATCAAAACAATGACAGCAGGGGACCTACCTTTTACCAATAAATTTTCAAGTCAGTGGTTTGCGGATTTTTAGTGTAAATAGTTTTCTTTCTTTAAAAATTTTGCAAGGTTGGACAAATGTATTCAAGTGGACGCACAAAGTGTAAGCATGTCGTATCCAAAAAAACACACATTTTCCCTGTCTGCATACGTACATTACTATTTCTCCAATGCGCAAAAGAGCAATCAGCAAAGTTAAAAACACTAAGTAAAACTAAAACCAAGTTCACATAAACATTTTACCTTAATTTGGTTGGTGATAAACGAGCTTTCGGCTTGATTGTGAACAGACAGCAAGTATCCACCGAGCGTTTGGCATTTCTGTTAAAAATGAAACATCTCAAAATTACACAAGCTTGATTCGAAAAAACTCAGTTTCTGCAAATCTACGAAACGAAGATAAAGTCATTCAATACAGATTGCTGACCAACTAATCGGTTATAAACAAAAATAGCGCGCTTCAAAATTTCATTGTTAGCAAACAAGGAGGTCATATTGGTCCCCAACGGTAGAAATTCGCTGAAGCTACAGTATAACTCCAAAAACTAGCTACAAGCAGTATATTCTCTTTTCACACGTATTGAAAATTCAGTTTACGAAATTTTACTGACAGACCTTAACCTACGGAAAAATATTGTCAACATGTATTTTGCCAAAAATTCTAAAAACACTGGTTTGTATAATTATTACTGCAAATAGTGGTTACTACAAATAGGCACGATGACCTTTCCTAATGCTTGTGGTCTAGAATTTCACATTCCATCGATGGCATCTATCCTCTGTAATTAGCATCATCTAAATGCCAACTGCAAGTTGGAAAAGGCAAAACACTTCACGCATTGCTTCAATTCAGGGCATGCATTTTGTAATTTCAGGTAACCATAACAACAGTCATAAATTTTGATCGGCTTCAACGAAGATTGTACTAAAAGACATCAGACCTTATTGAGAGAATGCAATACAACAAACCGTAGAAGAAGCAAGATTACCGATGATTTATTAGATAAAAATTTGCAGTAAAGAACGAGCAGGCAGCACACTAATTTGCAACAAAGCTTGTCCGGAAACGCACTTTGGTTGTCGGTGCTGGACACAGTACAGAAAAATATTTCGTCATGATATTTGTTTTTAGTGGACGCAACCTTTTCGCAAAATATTGTTTGAGAAAAATAGTTTTCTTCGCTTTCAAAGAATTGGTAAAATACAGCTTCTTTGAGACAAAAAATTTTTAAGTGGATTTTTCAAAAATTAAATTTTTTGCATGGCGCCAACGGGCCATTATACAAGCGTCCAGAAAATCAGACTAATATGGTGCCTGGTGCCTTGCCACAGTTCATGGCTCACACAACTGCTACCTCTAGAGATTCTGGCGCATAAATTAACTTGAGAATATTTTCAGTAGGTTTACAGGAAAATGCAACTAAAATAAGAAATCAAACTCAACCTCAAAAATGACAACATTTTAGATATCATGAAAATCTGACACGATATTCACCGCCATTCACCTGATGCCGATTTGTGATTAACACTGAAGGGGGCTACGAAAACTGTCTTCTAATGACATCTCGCTCGAGGGATAAAAACCTAAACGTACCACACTCGCGTCGTGGAAATCAATAAGGTTGACGTCATTGAAGAGATAGCACATGTTTTCGTATTCGAGCCACGTTCCGTCAGCTTCTGATCCGCAGGAAGGGTTTGGCACCCCTGTCGGGGGGTCGGTCGGGATGACTGGATCAAGGCTTTTTAATCGCTTGCAAACCCATTCCAGCTCCTTGACAATATCACAGAATACACGACGATCAGAAATCTTAGACAGAGTGACGATTGCGATAAAAATGTAAACAAGATCAATAAAAACAAAATTGAGAATGTTTTCGAAGAAAACATCCGAAAGGAGAGCATTTCATTGAAGCATTCCATTAAGCCATTGGTTTTTTCGATGTTTGTCAGCGACAATGAGAAAAGGAAAGCAGTGAAATGAAAAAAGGAATTCGCACCAAACCTATTTACATAAAACGATTCATACAAAGATTTTTATGTTGAAAAAAATTCGCACTGATGTCTTTTTGCGTGGTGAATATACGACACGCTCGTGATTACTTCATCAAAGTTTCTTGGAGTGTAATTTTACTCACCTGGAAACAGTTTATATTTTCCCAGTAACCGGTGCCGTAACCTGCCTCGTACTTCATCGCGACGCAGTTGTTATCGTTGGTCGATGATGGGGCACCGAGGTTCCAGCCCGTGTACTCAGTCGGGGTACCATCCGACCACGCCCAGCTGCCGGCACCCCTGATCATTAGAAAACGTCGCCATTATTGCCTAAACGCTGATATTTCACGGTCTACTGAAAGGCAAGATTGCTTTGACAAAAACGCCGTAACATCCTAATTGTATTTTGAAAAATCAATCTATCAAAACTACCTTGAAATGGTAATAGGATTTTTGAATGCTTTCATTTTTAGGGATTTTACGCACACTTTCAATGTGTTCAGACTGACTGTCGAAGCAATTCGATTTTGACATGTTGGCAAACAATGCAGAAGCAACGTTCCGAGTTCTTTATCATAAGCTCAGANGCAANTAGGGTCTCCCACATTATGAACCCGNAGCTTAGCACACCTTGACCAAAATCGACCATGGAAGACGGCACAGCTTTGGTATTGGAGCTGCGATCAAATAAATGTCTTGGACAAGCCGTGGCGTCCGGTGAGAAATGTTCGGCTGAAGTTTTTTTCACGTAAGTTTCGAACCAGCTCCAATATTTCTACGCACAGTCTACTTTTTCATCTTACTTGTTGTTGAGTCCAATCCAGAAATACTGGCTTTCTGCGTTGTCTTTTGAAATAAGATTGATAATATACGCTTCTTCTTGTTTGTTGTGTATTGATACCAAGTCGGCTTGATACGACATGCACTGCAATGGAAACAAACGACTTAACCTTGCGTACAAAAAAGAGTCGTGTGTAAAAAATAACTTAGAAATCAGAGTTTAAACCAGGATTGTGGAGCCGGAACTCAAACTTCAAGCTCCAGCTCCAGGCATCTAAATTTTTTGACTCCAGATCCGGCTCCATATTTAGATATTTTTGGCTCCGGTTTCGGCTCCAGAACGATTTGATCCATTGAAAACGGAAAAGCATTGTGTTATTTGTACAACTCGCTTGACCTACAAACTAGGGCTGTGGAACCAGAACCCAAAATTCAAGCTCCAGCTCCGGCTCTACCAGCTGAAAATTTTTGGCTCCGGCTCCTGCTCCAGCCACCCAAAAATTGCTTGGTCTCCGGATCCATAGCCCTGGATTAAACTGCAGAAACCCTTGTGAAGTTCTGTTAATTAAAAGAAAACCAAAAACTCACAAATTCTTGCTAAACGATTTTTTTACCGTTTTCGAAATCGCTAACCTCACGCCATCTGCACATGCGCAGAGTGATATTCCAAGTCATGCATTTCACAAAAGCGATGGCTGTTCTCTGAGATATCAAATATGCTGAGAACTGGTGATTAGGGTTAGGATTTAAGGTTAGGGTTAACTTAGAGCTACGTTTAAAAAAGAAAAAATGAAGTCTAAGACTAAGTCAAACATTTTTCAGTGGGTAGTTATTCCCAAATTGTCCTTGATTGTGGACTATTTGATATCTAACCACAAGTTTTTATTTTCATAACAGACATCAAAATTTTTTTCGCCAAAGTTTATTCGTTTATTGTGACAAGCCAAATAACTTACATACAAGAATAGGTCAGAAATTTCGCTTGGCACCCGGCGGTACCTTGAACGAGCGACCACACGCGTCCAAAGCTCGTTTGTACTCGCGTTTGGTTGTTTGATGCAAAACTAAATAACTCGGAGATTTCTTTCTCGATTGGCCCAACATTTTCAGGGCTAATGCGTGTAGATATGAAGAACGTTTGTGCTAATTTTAGTTGGAAAAGACCGCGAACAAAAAGAGGTATCGTGTTTTAAACAACAACGGACTGCACTTTGCTGTTTTAAATAAGTGTTGTCGGCTGCACGTAGCAGAAGATGTTCAATGAAACACTGAAAAACTCGGAGAGTTCATGCTCAATTGAGCTCAAATTTTCCGATTTAATGGGCATATGTATGATGAACAATTGTGCTAATTGTCGTTGCAAAATACCAAGTACAAGAAAGTTTTCGTGTTTCACACAACAACATTTTGCACCTTGCAACAGTTGCAGAGGACGCGTAAATACGACGCCTGGCGTACACTGGCGTAGAAGCAACTTGCATGTGCTTTCTAATATCGCAATTTTTTCATCGTGATTTTACCGCAATATCTCATAGTGGGCTGCATGCAAGATCGTCAGTAAAAGTGGGTCGAAAGCCGAATAAGGTTGGAAAGCAGTGGTCTACCCAAGTTCAAAACTGGGAGACAACACAGTAGTTTATTGAATCTACATACATAAACTGACTCGTCTTTCGTAATATTAAGAATGATTTTTTACTGGTCACGAAAAATACCTACAGTTTCAAGTTCAACCGCCTGCAATTGAAGCGCAACCATGTTTCTTTGCGAAGTGATTGTTTAACAGGGCATGTGTTGCACATCCTTTCACGAGGCAGTAAATCATTCGGAGATAGGGTTCGTAACTTTTAAATATTGAGTGACTAACAACACAAGAGCGTTAATAGTTCGTAAACCAACTGGATAGATTTGTTTGCAAGCTTTTAATAGATTCATTGCTGATTCATGAAGAAGATTCCAAAACATTTTCCGAGCGTGATGTGAATTGCAATGACGAGTTATTTATAAAATCGTCTGCCGTCACTGCAAACGTTCCCAGAATGCTCATTCCTAAAAGCAGATGTTCGTGAAGCTGTTCAGATTCTTTTCAACCCGTATAATGGTAAAAGGAAGGTACATTTATAAGTTTTGAAATAAAAAATCAAGCACGCGTACTCTCTTCTACCAAGCCCCAACCAGATTTCAAAACATTGAAAACCTTGAGAATCCGCAGTTCAGACAGAATTAGTTCGTAACAAGCAAGGAGTACACGTATGTCTTTACATTCAAAGTTTTTAAACAAAGCCAACATTTTCAGACGAAATATCCCAATCCTATCTAAGTAAGACAGGAGATGCTAGGCTCTACTGACGCAATTGTTTTTTATAATTTAGAATAAATGATACTGTTTTTTCTGGCCAGCTGACTTCTTTTGTTGGATCAAAATAGAGAAATCCGCTGAAGAGATTGATCAAATTTGGTAAGCCATAAAAGAATGGCTGCAAAAACGGCGAACGTGCTTGATCTCTGTGTAAATGGTAAAGCAAAATTAAACAAAATAAATCCAAGACAGCTGAACACGATGGTAGAATAACTCAGCTTCAAAAGGAAAATGATCAGGTATGAATATATATGCACATTGTTTACAGACTTGTTAAACAAGAAATGCACACGAGAAAAGTAAATATTTTATAATACGACGACGTTCAAGATGGGCTGAAATCTCACATCAAAAAAGAAATGACTTCTTTGCACATAAAAAATGCCCAATAACATAAAAGGAAGACAACCGGGCGTATATCTATGAGGACCTTACTTGTGTCTGCTACAACTTCTACTGCATAAGCAAAAGCACTGCAAAATTTGCATCGTGCTTCATTCGAAATGGCAATATCAAAGCTAATCTGAGGCAAACTAAGAAATAGGTGATCGCAGCTTCTCCCGATGATCGCTTCAAGCATTCAGTTGATTTCAATTTCTAGCAAATGGGCTGTGATATCTTATTGGCATCTACTTTTCTTATGGATGTAGAGTAATATGACCATGAAACTACATCTGCAACGTTTGCAAATATATGTCTATCCAATCATGGATAATCTAATGTACCAAAAAAGATACTTCGCTCATTAGAAAAAACACGTGTTGGCTGGTACACACGAGAAAAGTGTTGATCTATCTAGACTTTGTATTAGCGTATACCAATTTACGATGAGATGTGTTTTCAAACATGCGAACACACCAGACTCCAGTTGTTTCTGAGAGACTGAGTATGCAACCTTGCGTGTTTTTTGTGCCAATTCATGGAACTATCTTTTGGAAATTTATGTGTTTTCTATTGAAAACTCACGTGTTGTTTTCCAACATTCACGTGCTCTTGTCAAATTTATGAGTTTTTATCTGCAAAATCGTATGTTCTTTTTGCAAATTCATGCACAGTCCTTGACAAATGTGTTGTCTTTGGTAAATTCAAGTTTTCTGGTTTTTCATTCTTCAAAACCGTATGTTCTGTTTGCAATNTCAGTGTCGTGTTTCGGCAAATTCTACATTAAATTTATAACCTTTAATCGTGCAATATTATATTCTTTTTAAGTAATGTGCAATGCATTGGTCATNTGCTGCATTCTCAGCTCTGAACACAATCCGAACNTTGCTTATTTTTTGTCTCTGAAACGGCAAGTTGTGTTCACGTTCTCCAGNACGAGACACTTCTTTGNCCGCATACTAGCCCAGCNGTGCACGGCCCACGGGTTTGACAGGAAAACAACTTATCTTGGTTGCTCGTCACTGCAACGTTAACGTTTTCTGTCAAGCAATATACTGCAGTAATATCAACCAACCTGTGATGTTTCATTGCAAAAATTATTGACCTCAACGCAATATCTATCTAACCAGGGGCGAAATCAGCTGAATTTTTGGGAGGAAAAGGATTGCAACTGGTTGTTGTAGCTAACAACTAAAAAAGTTGTTGGCGCTTTCAAAGTTTTTTGGAAGTTTCTGGGGGCGGTCAATTGCCCGGGTTGCCCCGGCGGTTGCGGACCTGTATCTATCTATCTATCTATCTATTTAATGAAAAGGTAGGAACACCTTCGATCACCACTAGCTATTTACATATTGTTACTCCATGGACTAGCAAAGCTAATTTAATTTCATTGACAAATTACAAAGTCGGCTACAAAGATTTGTGTTTACTAAGCAAGACAACAAACACTCATTCATAAATGGCAGTTACTCAGTATATCTAATCAAGTTTCGTCTTGTGATATCAAGCAAAGTGGGAATGGATTTTTAGTTTTTCAATTATATATAAAATTTAACAGCATTTATTTTACTTTTTCGTTTAGCTTAACAGGTAACAAAGATATCAACGTTTTCTTATTTTTCCCAGTTTACATAATATTTTTAAGCTTAAAATTTGATTGATTACAGATGTGAGCTTTGCTTTTTTTCAATAAAAATGTTTGGGCTAGCACTAAAAAATATGAGACAGGAGAACCCTGAAACATTGTACCTGGTGTCTTGCATTGTCCCAAATTTGCTTCTTCTCCCAGTACTCTACTTCNGCCGGTGATATAACCTTGTAGCAGTAATCACTATCATCTCCAGGCGTTGACCAATCCCATGCACATCCTCCTGATGGTGCTGGTGTTGCTGTGAGAACAGAAGCACATCTTCATGTGATAAAGCCTTTTTCGTACAAGCCAGTCCTGCACTTTGCTTATTTTTGTTATTCTGAAATTAATCTTGCGAAAGTCTGATACGTCTGCGTAATTTCTAATTCTAATCCGCCTTTTTCAAAAAAATCAAAAACGCAGTGCTCTTCCGAGCAGAGCTTCAAAAGTAAATTTCCGCAAATGTTTTTTCGTTCTCTATAATGGCAGACCATGCAACATTCACACGTAGGATGTCGCTCTTGCGCCTACGATCAATCAAAAATCGTGCGTACTGATAGCAGGAGTCGTCCATCCTTCCCGTGGCATTTCACATATCGAGTAGGCCTCTTTTTCGCATCGTGTGCTGTACCATAAACCGTTCCCGAAAATTCCTCCGTAAAGAACTGTGCATTCGCCGTTCAAGATGTCTGAAAAACGAAGCCAACCTTGTTGTCCCTCAGCGACGCAAGCACATCTGTCTATGTGATCAAGTCAAACGCTGTGCTCGACTGATCAGATCAAGGCCTAAACGCTGCTATCCTGTCCTGGGAATGAGCAAACGACGCTGCACGTAGAGCCGATATCCAGTTTTGTTTTCAAACTGCGTTTTCAATGACAGCGACCAACAGAAAAAAAAACTGATAACGAAAAGTTTTCGTCAAGGAAAATTAACTGACTGAAAGCGAACGCGATTGCAACAAAAATTGTTGAAGGTCGGCCCGGAAAGTAATGTTGTTGCTGAGTGTGCAATGAAATTCTGCACTCAGGAAAAATTACTTAATGGTAGACGTACCGGGATTGCTTTTAGCCCAGTTGTCGTAAGTAACGTCGTTGCCGCTTTCCCATTCCCACGACACTCCCCCTCCATCAGAAACGTGGGCATGGAGTCCTAGCCACCATCTCAAGTCCTCAGAACCAACGATTGTGTGGATAAAACTCTGCACGTACCTGTGTAGAAAATGGGGGGCTTTATGTTGACATGCAGTGTGTAGAAAATTTATACGTATGTTCATTCTTGACCGTCGCAGTAGAGTTTCTCTTTTTTACATTGCCGATGTCTTGACTCTGGTCGATCACCTCGCTTATCTGATTTACTTCTACAGTTAATTTGCACAAAAATACAAGGACTAGAGTTTTTAAAAAAACTTTTGGTTTGCCAATTGTTTTTTTCACAACAAACAAGACAGACGAGAGTAGTATTTGAAAAACACAACAAACTACGCAATTCGATGCTCGATTTTCACTTTAAATTTTGTTTCAATTGTATATCGCCATTTAAAGTTTCAATTCAAAGTTTTCTTGAAAAATACTCGTGAAACGGAAAAGTTGTTGAAAACAGTGGTATCAAATTTGATCTTTGCATGCACCAAATCAATCTGTACAAAAGCAACTGCAGTTCCTGAGCTCCTGCAAATAATGTGAACCGAATTTGCTGACGCCAGAGTGTTGCCTGTCCGCTTAAACAGATGTTTAAAGCGTTTCAAAATTTTTTCTTGATATTCTTCCTAAGCACACGTGGAAAACAATATTGATGGTCATGCAGAAGAGCTCGTTCAAAAGTTACTCATTCCGGTTCGCAAAAACATGAAAACAAATTTCACAGTTTTTTTTAAATACACTAAAAGGAAAAAAAGAACAAAGTAACAGCGACATTACACAAATATGAGCGAGTTAGCAAAGCAAGCGGAATAAAAATATCGATAATAATTTGAACCGTTTTAGAATAATTTTCTAAAAGGACAAAGAAAATTTAAATGTATGGACGTGAATGTGCAGCAGTAGCACTACAGATGACTTTCATCCAATTGCAACCACTGGAAACGATTTTCATCAAAACGAAAGTACCTTGTTTAAACTAATTCTGTAACGCTCTTTTTCTTGAAGCCTACCTGTCTCTAATGTGGATATTCATAGCTCCAAGGCCTGCGCAATAGGTTTCCGAGTCCGGTTCCGTTACGGGAGTGCGCTGGAACCAATAGCAGTAGCCTTCGTATGCCATCCAACCTGTCAAAGAGATTCAACTTCTGCATTTTGACAACGAATTCGATTTTTGCTGTATTCAGTGTTAAGAAAGGAAAAGAAACGAAACGAAATTAGCGTGCGAGAAAAGGGGGAGAACCCCTCGGGTATGCTACTTTTCACACGGTTGCTTACGGGCTGCTATATAAGCAGTGGTAGTGACAGAGATTTGACAAAGCTATTTGAGATCGATAAAATAATCTCGAAGTCGCATTCAACTCTAAGAGTACTATTTGTGGGCAGTGACGAAATTACTTTCACTGCAATTGTGTGAAATTTTCTTTACTGCTAGTTTCAAAAAAATGCTATTTCGTAACGCGCGTTGCAAAATCTACCCTTTAGTCAGCGCAAAACTGGATCCCTGCATGCTTCGTCTTCTACTGTATATGAAAAGTGCGCTGCTTATTCAACATAAAAAACATCGGCGCCACGTTAACTATTAGTTAAGGATTTGTTATAGAAAACATTTACATGAATACCACTGCGCCTCCTGACAGCACATCATTTCTTAAATGATTTGCCCAAGCGGAACACACAAGTAAGACTTATAATGAGTTTTATCGACAAAACATTTTTGTATTTTGGAAGAAATTTGCAAGTAATTTGGGGATATTCACGTCTAGTTTGACTGCAAATTGTAACATCTCCTGGGTCACTGAAACAACGGAACACAGGTCCGCGTTCTGAGTGTGTAGACCCCGCTTCAGGGCGCTGAGATTTTTGCTCTGGAAGGTGCGCTTTATCTTTTGCTTTAGGTGGCCGATTTGTGCTGTGCCTGTGGCTGAAGTTGATAAGACGTAGCTGCGAATGGTGAGATTGGGGTAGAAAGCGTTCGCTTTTTGCAAAAACGTTTCCGCTGCATGTTGGTTTGATTTAAATATGTTCCAGTGATGTAAACTGACCAAACTGATTTTGCAAAAAGACATCATATGTGATTGAAAAGGTTGAAGCACTCCGCTGTAATTTTAATGCTGCAGAGTGTTGCACACAATATTTAAAAAATACTTAAACTTTAAGCTGGCGTAACAACAATGGTTTAAAAGAAACAAACGCATGGCAGTTGTAGCAATTCAATAAAAATGAATAATAAAACATGTAATCCTCTAAGACAGGGGTGAGCAATTAGAGGCCCGCGGGTCACACGTGGCCAGCCAAAGCATTTTCAGTGGCCCGCGAAAGCATTAAGGAAAAATCTTCAAACCTGAAATTTTTTGAAAAATGCATAAGGTTACATTTGTCTCATTGAATTGCATGCGGTAGATAAAGTGTATTTGCACAAGAACAATTAGGCTATATTAAAAACCATTTATGTGTACCATTATTGTGTTTTCTTTACTTATTTACTTTACGATCAAAATAGAAGGTATGACCCTCCGCTGAATACGGTCTTCTCAGAGTGGCCCCCGAGCCAAACTAATCGCCGATCCCTGCTCTAAAAGATTCAGTTTGGCCATGGGAACGACTTCAAAATCCCTGCTTGCAATTGCAAAACACTAAGTACAAATTACAACGCTTTGGTGAAATTCTAATAGAAGGTGTAAACAGACAACCAAATAGCAACTGCCATTGAGCATCCCTCAAGATAATTACTGATTAACCCGCAGTATGTATTCAAAGTACAAGTGCAGTAGATCACCGCTCAGTAGCGAACAGGTTCTCTGTAAACGCCGTGTAGTGGTTGATTGGTCGATGTGAAAGGATTCCCTTCGACAGATGCCATTCAAAGCGAAGTAATTCTGTTGAGATGTGGTTGACATTGAGCAATGAGCGTCAAGCGTTTAAACACACCTTCAAGGCATCCTGGAGGTGAGGTGGGTTTTTCCGTTTCTTCCGATGAGTAGTAGCCCTTGTACTTTTTGCAAACATATCCCTTTAACACAAAGTTACCAAGGTAAACAAACAGCATGCAAATACAGGGTGACACAAAAAAAACGGTCATCAATAAAAATCGAATAACTTCCAAAATTTTATTTAGATTGACACAAAACTTCAGCTGCATTAGGTCAAGCCTGTGTAGCAGACATCTCCAAAGTTTCAAGT
>JGI24159J19872_10007845_pt1 | contig 13983 bp, 7 predicted proteins | sample Ectturendosymbi4_FD_19872 | JGI IMG/M metagenome (IMG submission 19872) | reverse complement strand
TCTGCGGGGGGGCTTTGCGTTTGTGCGGGGGGGGGGGATTGACATTATAAAATTGACCAAAATTCCACTTACTTATAGTGTTTCACGTTTCAATTTGGGGGTGCTTGGAGCTTTGTTTGGGCCAAAACCCCCCCGTGGCGACGGGACTGGACATAGCTACCTCAGCGCAGAGATAGCAGTATTTGTGCTAAATCTATCAGAAGTAATATTTTTACGAACGGCGCCCCATACACTTTTCCACGATACAGATAACTAGCCTGTCATCTGTGATCCACCAGGTACTGCTAAAAAACTCAACGAACCAAAGAGGTTTTGTTGACCATCGACTTTTGGTCCAACAGATAGATGCGCATCTATATTGGCATCACTGTTCATTTCATTTTAAATTAATTTACTGCACAATGCTATGTTGGCTTGCAGACGATCGTAACCCGCAGTTTGAAGAAATAGCAATTTTGAAATTATTACTAAACTAATTTTCAGCGTTACTGGACGAATGTTCAAGCCTGATAGATGTCGTTTGACTGATAAAAGATTTGAAGCGTTGATGTTTGTCAACTGTAACAAAGATTTTGAACTTCGATCATTTATATTTGATTAATATATAAAGTGTTTGTTGCAGTGGAGTAACTGACGGGAGGGAAGAGGGTCGATTTGACTCTCCTGGCCAGCTAAATGTAAAAACCGAGCCCCCACTTAGCTTATATTTCGCTTTTAGTATTCTTTTAATTGGTTTTCAACAGGTTGTTGTCTTTTTGTGTTTTTTGGAGTACTTTGCGTTGACTTGGGGTTTTAGTATAGTCATCCACACCCGGATTCACCATATTTCTCAAGTTTTTTTTCTGATTGTTGACTGGTAGGTCACCTACTGAGGCCAGTGGGTCTCTTTCAGCTAAGTTTCCCTTCTAGCTCAAACCTCTAGTTACACCAGAGCTCTTCAACGTTTTTGTTATGGTGCACCCTTAAAGATGTTATGACGAATTCATGCACCCTATTTACTTAAACTCATGCACCTTATTTATTGACACGTCCCCCATGTACCTTACCTAATTGCGCCCACGTCTGTAAAAATCCTGGCCTAAATAAGCAAGTACCCTAATTCAGTAACTCAGCTACATAATTCAAGTGATAATGGCTCATTATCTGCTGCTTTTGAATCGCAAATATTCAACTAATTACAACAAATAGCTTGAGATGGTCTGATGCTTACACACCGGATATTAGAACAGGGGTTGTGAACCTGCGGCCTGCAGGCCAAATGCGGCCCGCGTCAGAATTTGTGTTACTCAATTTAGAATACAAAATCGCATCAAAACGAAGCTCCATGATAAGCAGGTACAGTAGGTCATATGCAGACTCTATCCCTCGTGGTAAGATAAAGGTAGAGTTTCATAAAATCAATTGTTATTTGCGGCCCGCATGCGATAATCCACAATTTATGCCCCCCTTGACAGTAAATATGTTCCCCACCCTGCTTTAGAATGTGCAAAGTCTAGCTAGGTTGAATCCTAAAAGTCATTGGCTAGTTAATGGTTCATTTTTGCTAACAGAAATTTTTGTAAAAAGTATCTTTTCAATATGCCAAGTTTGCGACGCACCTTTGTGAAACCTTTCGTAGTGGTGCACTCCACGCATGTTTTGGTGCACCGTGCACACGCGTTGAAGAACGCTGAGTTACACTACTGGTTTGTTGACTGCACGAATATCTCTTTAAACAATTAATGTGACTTTTTCCGGTGCGTGATCCCTACAGATTAGTAATTTCGTTTGTTGTATTCATTCCTATCGTATGTTGTCTAAAAATATACTTAACATCAAACCATGCAAATGGAGTTTGTTTTCATTCTGAAGATGTTTCAAGACAAATGTAATCGCGATTGTAATCGTGATTACTTTCAGTATAATCGTAATCGATTACATTGTGATTTTGTTTATTCGTAATCGTAATCGAACAGGTGGTAAGTAATCGTAATCGATTACATTTGTGCTGCAATCGCCCCATGTCTGATTGTCATCTCATCCATTTTTGTTAATACGCTAAATGCGTCGCTTCATATTTCCCTGATGGCCTGATGATGTAAAACAGAAAATTAAATGAACCGTCTATTTGCAGTAAGGAAGCTTGTGGTTGCGCGCGCAGTAAAACTTTAAAATGGATGAGGGAGTTGTGTTGAGTAATTCGTTTACTCGCACACGAAGTTGACGCCCAGAGTCTGAGGATACAAAGAGTTACGTACAGATATGATGAGAACGTTTCTGGAATGTTTTTTCGGTTTAAAATTGCCGGCATTACTTCAAAATTGACACCAATGCTGTTTACACAAATTGGGAGTTTTTTCGTAGTTCTATTTGGTAAAGACCATGTATTTTCGGGAGCTAGTGGTGCTGAGAAAACGTAATGGCAGCTGCGAAACTGTAAAATCACGAGTAGTGCATGCGCGTTTCCGCATTTGAATCTTTTTAAAAATTGTGCGAAAGGACATTCCAAGGTGGGATGACGACCGACGACACCACGAAATCATTCAACCACACGGTGGCAGCATGCCTAAGTCGAACCCACGAACCCCCACTATGAAATTTGTCGCGCCGCTCATGCATGACACAAACAGATTGTAACATATTGCATGAACAAAGCCGCTTCAGTTTTCTACGTTTATAGGTGAGTCTAAGGAAGAGGTCTCAAACACGCGGCCCGCGAGGGTGTTTTGTGCGGCCCTCGGCGCTATTTGGTAATTTTCAAATAATTAACATTTGCGTTGTTTAGTTTATTCACTGGTGTAAGTGCTCTGCTAGCGGGTAGACAAGTTCTTTATGAACCAACGTAGAGACGGCTAGAAATGATTTGCGTATATTTCGTGATACCTTTCGCAGGGAATAAGATGTAAAAGCTGTTTCTAGTAAGGTTCATATACCGCTATTGTTGTGTCCGCGTCATGCGGTCCTCTAGTAGTCACAACGCGGTCCTACGGCCACTTTATAAGCCCTCATTTGGCCCTCGGAGCAATTTGAGACCCCTGGTCCAAGGCGTTTGACAGAACTAACCACAGCCTGGCGTTTAAAAAGATAAACAAAACATTTACTTATGCACATAGTAAAAGTGTTGGTCAGTTAGGAACAGCATTATGCAAGTAAAATTGTCTTTCAGACAACTTCGCTGTAACCATCGTGTTAAAGCAAGAGCAGCTGCAAGTCCATAACCTTTCGTTCTTTGCCTTTACGTCTCTTGGGGTCAACCAGAGTGGAAAATAGTATTGGAAATATCTTTGTGTATATGCTGTTTGCTGATGATATGGCTTTGACTCCTGCATTATTAGTTTGCAACGCCTTTATATATTTATTGTGACTATGCTTGGTGCTGGACACAAAATTGTTTTTAAGTACAAAAATACACTTTATGTGGTTTTTCTCTTAACAGTATGAACAACCTGAAGCACAAGATGGTTTAATATTGGTTGCAACAAAAGATAATCAAACATTGGTTTGTTAAAACGCAACAGTTGAATGAACAATTATACTAAAGCTGGCTTCCACCCAAAAGGAAGCTTGGCAGTTTCTCTGCGTTTTGTTCGTTTACGCAAGTCCGAATTTTTTAGTCAATTTGAATAAATTTAAGCAATCACGTGTGGCACAACTTGCCATAAATTCTTCACATGCTCCAATCCTTGCAAATATCGGTTAGGCACATTACACCACACGCCCGTAGCCTCGTAATAAATGAGGGTGTGTTGGACCGGCCTTTTTCCAAGGTAGTTGCGATGCAATAGTAGACTTCAAAATNAAAACGCCGACAACNGTCCAGTAGTCCACGCTAAGACCTACGTTTCCTTGAATTTCATGATTGCGAAGAATGCTGGGAAGCGTTCGCAACCCCGATATTCACGTCTGAAGTCAATGCAACAGCTTATCAACCCACAAGCCTGCGTTTTTGCAGGCGTTCTAAGAACGCAAAACGTGATCAAAGCAGCCAACGTTGCAGTAGCCTTCACCACCAAGACGAGCTGCATGACTGACATGCGAGTGATGTTGTATTGTCGCCTGTTTTTTTCCAGTCACAGACCGAAACCTTTTTGAAATGACCAAACACGATGAGTCATTTCGTTCAGAATGACTGAAAATGCAGGCTTAAAACACCGTTACGGTGAGTTTAAATGCAACTGTGAGACAAATGATCGAAATGTCTCAGCAAAAAAATGACCGAAATGTCTCAGCGAAAAAAAACAGCTCGTCTCGGGTTCTTTGAGGTAAGAGTGATGCTTTTGTTTCTCTCTCTTCCTCGCAATTATCTGTTTGAAGTGAGCTGGTGCTGAGTCTCACCTACAGTAAAACTTACATAAATATTCTGCCATGAACTGCAATCACAGGATAAGTAACAAGCACGACAAAANCGAGTTAAAAATATCAATGATCACTCAGTATTTTTTCGATCAAAAAGAGAATTTAATCCATGAACAAAATGCTCCAAAAAACAAAACTGCAAACAATTGCAAAGAACGCATTTGCTAAAGACCGGTTTACCAATTGAGGATGAAAACAATCTAACAACTGCATTTTCAGAAAAGCAATTCCAACGTGTTGAGATTTTTAACGCCACGAACTTTTCCCGTTTCAGTGATCAATACTGCGTGGGATAAGTTGTGTCTGAGATCGGAACACGTCATAAGATAGCGCTTTGCAGACAAAACTAAGAACTGTCTTTTGTGATAAACCACGAAACTTTTACTGCAATCGCTTGAGGATGGGGTAAGTCTGCAGCTTAACAAACGTCACTCAAACCCATTGCATTGCAAAATGTGTACACATTTTGGTGGGGAACTAAAACCATGCATTTGCTCCATCTTCATGCGATGCAATGTGGGGCTGAGCTCTGAGGGTTCGCTCTGGTCGGGAAACACGAATAAAAGCTGGTTATTTAGCAGCAAAATTCACAAGAGGACTTTTTATTATTTTCCTGCTTTGTAGATGTTTGAACCACACGATGTTGGTTGGTGAGTAATCAAGTGTCTATGCGGGCGCAGCAAGTGGGAAGACTCAGAAAAAGAGACTGTTGAAAGATAATTTAAACCTAAGCGTTTACACTGTGTTATTATTAGAAGAGCAGCACTGCTCATCAGCTAACTTTGATAGCGTGTCCTTGATATTTTTTCAAATTCGCGGATGGCACCACTTTGAAAATGTTAGGGAAGCGAAATATTTTAAAGAACGTGGTTACGATTTATAAAATACAACCCTTTCTAAGGCCAGACAGTGCAGCTAAAATGCAACCAACGTTTTGAAAAACTGTTCCGAGTTTCGCGTAAGTTCGCCTGGATACGAAGAAAACACGAACTTTCCGACTTCCATTTCGTCAACAACTTCAAGTCTCATTGACTCGCGCGTCATCAAATCGTCACACCGCTTATTGTTACGTCACATTTGCCATGACTCGCCTCACTTTGGAGCTACAGAGGAGGGCGATTCGACGACGAAAAACGGTGTAAAGGAGTTTCAAATTTGCGTTACTCCCCGTAAGATTGCTGACTTTTATGTGGTTAACCAACACTAGGTACGAGACGTACAAAGATATTTCAATTTCAGGGAGGTTCGTTTAGCTGGCGAGATGTTTGCATTACTTCTTGGTGTTTTAGAAAAGGTACTGTAATGCAAGTTTAGAAATGTCAAAAATGTTCTAGAAAATAATTGGAAAATTCAGGTATGACAAGCGAAGGAAGGAATAAGTAAACTTTTACAAATCTAGGAATGTACTGTCAATCTGCGATTGCCATAGAAACTTGGGGGGGTCATGGGCGTTCCGCAGTACCCCCGAGAACGAACCAGCGGTCTCTTGTTCGTCGACTGCCATCCACGGCTCGGCTGGGACAACAAAACAGAAAATGGAAAATAAACACTGTGGGGAGTTGGAAACAGCAGTACACGCTTGAAGAACGCCGCCCCTCACCAAACGTCATAAACAACCATAAAACGCAATCACACCCAAGTCTCTGGCAGTGCTGCTTGCTCTGGTTTCCACAGCGCCTCCTCCGCTCGCGAAAGCGGAGCATTTTGCTGGACAGAACGATCAGTTGACGGTTCGCTGACGTCACAGCCGGATGACGTCCAGTGTGATTTGCTCGTGACGTGCATCAGACCATCCTTCGTCATTCTGCTTGGTTCTCCGACGTTAAAACGCCCTCCAGTGGCTGGAACCACGGGTTCGACGTAGGGTTCGCACGTTCGATGCGATGGTCCGGTTTGGCGCCCTGTGGTTTGCCACGCAAAGGCGCCGTTATTGTGGCGCGCTCCCAACGCCCAGTCGGGACAGTAACGGTCTCTACTACCGTGACACAAATTGTCGTATCCAACTCGCAATCTGTTTTCTGTCCTTTCACCATTCGTCGGTGAGAGTTGCCGAAGACCGGCGTCCCTGGCCTCCACTTGTCCACCGGTCAGTCGACGAGAGATCCCTCGATATTGTCGTCGGACTCTCGGGCTCAAACTGTCCGGTAGCTTTCTCCGACCTTGAGCGGGACCGTCTTCACGAACGTGCGCGCTTGAATTCGATGTCTGGGCCTTGCCGCCTGGTTCCGAAACGGAAGGTAACGACAGCGGCTTTTTGTCAGCCCCAGGACAGAGCCTGAGGACCTGACTGCTCCTCCTGGCCACTCGTGTCCGCAGAGTGGTGTCACTGTTGCAGGCCTCGTTGATATCCGGCTTGGTGAATGTGATGCTCGCCTTCGACTGGTAGGTTTGTTGCGCTTTGACAGTTTTCCCATCGCTGTTCGCTTGCAGAGACCTACGATCGCCGTGGACAATGGTCGATGACGTTTCCGCGCCGTCGTCACTGCTTGGCAACGAATCCGTGCTTAGCGAATTGTTTTTATTCGTCAGCAGTCCGTCGCCGGATGGCGAGCCAGCGCCAGCAGTTGTGCCACACTCAGGATTGTGGGGGGGCTTGGCGCTGAACCCTCCGCGCCGGGTTGTCTTCGCTTCAGGACTTTTGGGGGAACCGACGGAAATGCCGGAATCCGACGAAGGGGCCAGATGGATGTCCGGCGATATTTCCGCGGTGACGTCATCGCCCAGTGCGTGTCCGGTGACTTCACGGTCGAGTGATTCAGTCGATTGCTGAGAAGCGGAATTGGGAGGAAAGTTCTCACAAGGAGTTGTCTTACCGGAAGGGGGGAGGTTCCTCGTGCAGGGCTGTATCTTACCCTGATGCGTGGTGCTTGCTTCTAGGATCTCGTGCAGGTCATCTTCTGTGAAGGACATCGACCGTAACTGATTATTGTCAATTGCTGAGATTGAAAACATCGATGACGTTGAATTTCTGGAAACATGGGGAGGACGGTCTTCTGCCGCCTGAAAGTGACGAAAAGACGTTTCATAAGACAACAAATAAAATACTCGCCTGAAGCAGAATGACCCATTAAAAGAGCTTTTTAGTGCTTGTGGTAAACGAGAACGACCGCAATTCGCAATGAAATCTGTAAGCAGCAGAGAAAAAGGCAACTCACCCACACTTTAAATTTACACTGGCAAATACTATTTCCTGAGTTTAAACGAATACCTTTTAAAAAAGGTAAATTCCCAATACTATTACTGGCACGAACAAAGTTAAGACTTTCCTAGGCCAGGGGTCGGCAATTATTTTTGCTTGGGGGCCACTTTGAAAAGGCCGCTTTTAGCGGAGGGCCGCACCTTCTTGTGCGAGTAGAAGCAAGTCTCCGTCTTATAGCCTCAGCACTAATATTTACTATGAGAAGTCGGAGGAAATTTCAGATTTGAAGATTTTCCTGAATGCTTCTGCGGGCCACTGAAACATTGTGGCGGGCCACACTTGGCCCGCGGGCCGCTATTTGCCCACCCCTGTCCTAGGTTATGAGTGCTCCTTATCGTTATAGTTTCTTGTGTGTTTGTTGCTTCTAAAAATGCAATCCTTGTTTCAGGAGAAAATTCCTGATTTATTTGCATTTATTTCTGTTCAAAAACTAAAAAAGAAACAAGAAATGTTGCGTCAGCCTTTCCCAAAACACAATTTTTCTGAAGTTATATTTACACATTTCATCGCGCACTATTATTTCTCAATACCTGGCTGTTTTACAAGATGCAAGGAGTCATGACCTTGTTTCATCACAACGCATTTGAAGCGACGGATGATCACGTTAAAACTAACATCCTTCAATTTTTCTGGCCACTCCTGTTCCCATATTTCCTGTGTTAAAGCCTCAGCTTGAACTAGCAGTCAGGTTCGGAATTTCCTACCAACCTGTGAGTCCTGTGTCGAGCCTACCAGCGCGTCCCACACTTTATTTTAATGTGTGCATGGCAGTGGTTGTTGAAAGTGCGTTTACTTCCAAACCAAGAGCAAAAACGTCACCGACCCCACAGCAATATACACGCCGGTAACATTATTTCTCGGATCATTACAAAGTTTTCCTGTAAATCGTTCGACTGTCCCGATGTTCCCACCACTCTTACGTGGCACAAGTTTCGGGCACCACTGTGCCAACAATGACCTACTATGTCTGGTAGTAAAACAGTTCGCTGGACGCCACAACGTTTATGTCATCTGTCACGAGAAACTCACAATTACGGCGCAAGTTTTTGCCTCGACCACGTCCGTTGTCCTTGCTTGGTCTGTGTCTGTCATATTTCTCGCGTCGTCCTTTTCTTCGAGGAGCTCCTCTGTGTCGGGCTCGTGCGCACTTGGCGGGTTGGAGCGTTTGAAGAAAGGTCTGCGTGAGACGGATTGAGGTCGGAAGGTCAAAAGGTGACAAAAGCATTTGTGAATCTGCTTTAATCTACTGCTTGAGCTCGGCCGTTTTACAATCCGGCGCTTCCGGAGGTATTGTATTTACCTGTAACTTGCCGTCGTGCCTGCGATAAGAAGTTGTCAGGCCGTCGATTACCCCGATCAGGTTACAACGCGCCCCGAATTATACCCACGTCCGCGAATTACATCCAGGTCACGATTCTACTTGCGGACCTCACGCAGGCAAGCGAACGTCTACCTCTTGAACTTGAGCTTGCTGTCTTTCCCACGCGGTTCGGAGAGAGACGGAAGAAATACGTGACCCGTGGCTTGCTGGTAGCTCAGCCTCATTGAACCATGGACTCGCGGACTCTCCTTTTGCTCGTCATGCTTGTCCAATTCATCCTCGCAAGACTGACAACTTTCGCTACTGTTGTCGAAGTTTCGATGAGTCAGAACGGCAGTGGAGTTGTTGTTGTTGTTGTTGTTGTTGTGGTTGTTGCTCAATGAGCTGNTGGAAGGACTGCGAGCTGACAGCAACTTCGACTTCTCCCTGTAATGTGGGATCACAGACGTCAATTAAACAGCTCCAACAGGATTAACGTGGAAATCCCCAACAAACCAGGCGTGACCGTGGGGTGTACGGGAGTGTCAACAGAAACTTTCCACAAGAAGTGGAATCGGGACCGAACGTTGCCAATTCACTATCATCCTTGTTCGCTGTTGCTGTTCCAGATATTCAATCCGCTATGTACTGTACACCCACGACGACAGCATGGTGCCAGCCGGCGATTGGCTTTGCTCTTACGGTAACCATGGTAACCGGCGCACTGAGGCAAGATTTTTCCATGAACTTAAGTGCGAGGCGACGTAACCTGCCGACCGCGGCGGTTCGAAACTACTTTTGCGAAAAAACACCCGCCAGTCACTTGAAAGCATATCTTGAGGGAAGCCGCAACCATTGTTTAATCATAATACCATCACAGACGCGAACAAACGGCCATTGTGACGTGCCTCAACATTTGTTATCACTCACGTTGATGAGTTTAAACCAATCAGAACTGGCGCAGGATGCGGCCACGGGAGTGTTATGGCCACAAGCAAAGTAGTGCGATTGCCGTTAAATTTCCACTCAGCGTTGCCAAGAATTACACACATCTGCAGTAAGTTTAGACAAGACTTAAACAATGATAATTTCTAATAGAACTCTTCGTAAACTATCATTAACAATATTATTCAGAGGAATTTTCGAACTTCTTCACTGGTAACGCGGTTAGAAGCAGCATCGCACAACACATGAATCCAGATACCTTTTCGTTTAAGGCCAACTCATGCGTTTGGGTCGACATTCATTCACCAACTTGCATGTGTTGAAAACTTTAGATATCAGTTGTAAATACAACCACACATATGGACAGTTTAACACAAGGTAAGGCTACACACGATGGCGTATCCTAAACATTTTACTATGTGCTCACGTAGTTTACGCTAACTTCTCATAAAACCAGCGTGTTGCCATGGTCATGTTTCCATGAAAAAATCGGCTAAAATTGTGCAGAAAACATGGTTTTCACACGCGAAAAATACCGTTCCCTGTCGTAGATTGACCTGAAGTTAAGCGAACGCACTTTCAACATGCGACACTACGTCGCTTCTGGACTTTATAGTTTTCTTTTTACCATGATATTCGGCGAAAGATCATTGTAACAAACGCGAAAGCGTTCTTTCAATCAACGACAACAATTCGAAAAACTTTTGGAGGATGCACTTTCCTTGCGTTTAAACTCTTTTATAAAGCAGAGTCGAGCATGCGTTAAATCACATGGCTTGGTGAAAAGTGTGGCGAGATCGAACGGTTTCCGGGTGAATGTTGTGGAAAAAAGAACTTCCGGTAGCGGTGAAGCAATACGAAGTTACGAACACATACAGAGAATAACAAGAGGTGAAATTGCTTTACAGCCACGTGAGCATACAGGGAGTGATCTGATTGGGATAAAACGCATAGAAACAAGTGCTATTTTGTGAAGAACACAGAAGACGCTTGATAGGACAGGTACTTGTCAAATGTTAATGATGTGAAAATTCCACTTTGCATACGTCACAAAAACCCACGCGCATCGATCACGCTTATTACCTCATAATATGGGCAGCTTTCCGTCGCAGAAGGAAGTCGACCGCCTCGGGGTCAGTTTCGTTCAAAACTCTTAGCATTTGGTCATGGTCTTGCTGAGGAATCTGTTCAACGACAAACAGGACCGGTCATGATCAATCACTGTCAAAATATCCATTCTCCTCAAAAATCATCGAAGTCGAAGCCGACTACCTCAGCAGCCGGGAACATCAAAAGGTTAAAACATGCAGCTCAGTTTTAATTTCAAAAACCAAAATTAACGCGTGATACAAATTGAATTTAACTTATAAAAGGTTGGTCAACACTGAAGTATCCTAGTCTAAGCTTCGCCCATTCGGCTTCGGTTCGAACACAACGTCTTTTAGCCATCTTGCTTTTCGTCAAGTTGAGGAACAAAAACAGTTTTAAGGAACTCTGTGTCTCACCTGGCAGAGCGTAAGAAGTGTGCCAGTGACCTGACTTGCTTTTTAAAGTGCGAACTTGGTTGAAGGACAGTAAACGAGACGTAAACCATTTATTAAACTTTGCCTTTAAACGAGTTTAACATTTAAAGTTGCTTAACATTCGCGATAAATGACTGTCTAGCACAAGGGTCACCAACGTTTTTTAAACTGTGAGCCACTTCTTGTGTCCCGATTAATGCGAAGGGCTACAAGTTCGATACACACATCTGAAATAAAATTTTTGCTCAATTTACCTTCAAATATTTTAGTATTGATATTCGTTAATGTGAAGGCATTGATCATGCTAATGTTATTTTTAGAACAGGCACGCGGGCGCCTACTTGGTCTTCGCGGGCGATCTCGTGTCCGCAAGCACCACGTAGATGACACCTGGTCTAGCAGCTAATTATTAAGCTATTTGGAACACATAGGTATCCTTGTTTAAAACGCTGGCACTGAATATTATGCATGCAAACTGAGTGTCTGGTGGCCCAGACCGTTTAATAACAAGACTAGAATGTCTGTTTTTTTCACTGACTTCAAACAGTTGTTCGTGATTGACGATCATTTCGTCTACGACAGTGATGACGTCTGAGCTGTCGTCGACTTTTTCCAAAAACTGGACCTGAAAGTCAACATCACCATTTCAAGAGGTCACTAAATTTACACGCAATTAAGTCATGCTCACAACGGGGACAACTAAGTAGACTACAACTTTTCTGAAGTTACGTAACAACAAATTTCACTATAACCAGTTTTTTTAAGGAAAATGTTAGGTACCCGGTATGGACCTGTAGGGACCCGATGATAATTTTCTGGGATCCTAGGGACCCGATTTTCAATTCTAGGGTCCCGAATCGAGTCCCTGAAACACCTTAAAAAATCTTGCTATAAAAGATAAAATTTCATTTTAAATCGCTTGCCGATTTACATTCATCAAGCTAAGGTTAGCCACGTATGAGAGAAAGTGGTTCAAAACAGATAAGTGTAGCACTGAGCAACAAAGCTGCCTCAAGTGACATTGCAGCCTTCCAGCTCAAGCGCTCTCCACGACCTGCTTCCCTCTATCTCTGCAACGTACATTTGTTATAAACAGTGCAAAACGGGGAAGGGAGATTGAAACGTAAACAACTTCACTTTTGCAGCCGTTGCAAGCGATTGACGTCAATAAATTAAAAGGGAAGGTGAAAGTTGGTAGAAATATTGAACATTCAAAATTAAAATCAACTGGATTAGAAACGGATTGTAGATTTTACCTGATATTGGTTGTCAATAGATTGCAAGGTGTTCTTGTGTCTGTGGAGAATGTTCGGGCCAAATATTGTGGCAAGATTTGCAACGCTCATCTTGTTCCCGGCAATCTGCCAGTAGAAAAAGCAAGTCAGTTTGAAGTTAAGTAAAGTGGTACAACGAAAATCGGCAGTTTAATCTAAATCAATCGTGACAAATTTTTGCTGCTTCCTGTCAAATTACGTGGCCTAATACAATCAGCTAAACCGAAAACTCGAGTAAATTGATTAACAAAGTGATAAAAATAGCCCCATTCACAAAATCACTACTCCATATATTTCAAATTACGCACAACGTAATTTGCATAGTTATTTAAGCTCGATGAATCCACAGAGCGAAAATTTTGAAATTAAGAAACAGGTACCTTATGCCCGTAAAAAACAATGATTCCCCATTCTCCCAACAACCCGCGCGCGCAAGGTTTCCCAAGGCATGTCTCACCACGATGTCCGATAGAAAATCAATGCAGGATAATCAGATTTCGGGTTAATCTACCTCATGTCCACTAGAATCAATTGTCGCTCCTGATCGGGCCGCGACGACCGCCAGGAACTTGAGCAATGAGTCCAACGTGTCTCTGTTTGGCAGAGGTAGAAGCCAAACCAGAGATCGCAGAGCAGGCAACCGTTCGTTCTTATGCAACTCTATGGAAACATTTTCTGTGTTTTACGAACTTGTTCTTGTTGAGAGTTTATTCACACAACAATGAAACTTTGCTGCACTATGTCGAAGTGGTTTGAGGGTAAAAGGTCGGATCCAAATGTGGAGGAAGAGTTCGCGATTTTTTGGCCTCAGCAACGTCGTTGTTCTAAATATCTAAAACTAAGTGAACTTAAGGCAAAAACTTTGCCTGTAAAAAAACGTTACAAATATTTGCGTGAGTCACACTGAGCGCCATCCATCAACTGAAACCTTGACTTAAACTTCGTAGGCAGTGCATTGTTTGTACATGTTGCTGCAGAGCATAGCTGGTCAGCTTGCGTGCGCCTGCCGCTAGTGTCCTTAACTTACTTGCAGTCTTCACAAAAGCTGGGTAGAGTTCACGCGTCAGTAGAGCTTCGGGAAGGTCGCGAAAGAACTCTTTGAGCAATGCGGCAACGTCGTGAGGATTGTAATCCTCATCGATTGTTACGTCGATTCCACGATCGAATTCTTCACGAAGCTATAACGCCAAAGAAATAACTGAGTAGCTGTAACACCAAAGAAATAACTGAGTTGCTGTAACACCAAAGAAATAACTGAGTAGCTATAACACCAAAGAAATAACTGAGTAACTATAACACCGAAGAAATAACTGAGTAGCTATAACACCAGAAGAAATAACTGAGTAGCTATAACACCAAAGAAATAACTGAGTAACTATAACACCGAAGAAATAACTGAGTAGCTAT
>JGI24159J19872_10007844_pt1 | contig 13984 bp, 5 predicted proteins | sample Ectturendosymbi4_FD_19872 | JGI IMG/M metagenome (IMG submission 19872) | reverse complement strand
TTCTTCTTTCGTATACACAAACAGGAATACATGTTGGTCAGAACTTTGATTGGGTAAGGTATTCCAAAATAGCAGAGTTATCCACCTCATTGATGTGGCACGGAGGTTTGAATTTTGTGCAATCATGCAAGATGTGGTGTGCAGTCTGCACCTTGCCACATTCACACAAATCTGAGCCACACAGGCCCATTAATTTCATGTCGGCCGCAAATCGGCCAACACCAGTCCTCAGGCGGTTGAGCTGAACCCAGGCATTTCTGGGGAGGTCGCAACCTGGTGGTTGTGGGCCGAATGCAGGATTGGAGAGCTGCAGGGATTGGTGTGTTTGGTTCCCCGTTAATTGACATTGCTAAGACTTTTCGACGCCTCCATAATGATTCGGTGCCCGGGGAATTGTGCCCCCCCGTCATTACGCCTGTGGCTATGACTAACCATTTTGTCCCTTGTGTTATTCGTTTATGCTTGTGATATGGACCATGAGCTTGAGGCTAATACAAAGATAACAAAACCAGACTACGAAAGGTAGTCATCACTGATAACCCCAAGATACTTGATGCGAATTGTTCGGGTATTAGTTTTGTCATTCATTTTTACATTGAAATCAATGATTTGGTTACTTTCTTTTGAGTAGTTAAAAGACAACTTGTTAAAGCGCGGCCATTAAGCTTACCTAGCCTCATACTAACTATGTATAGCTCATGAGCGTTCTGGCATTATTTCATTCAAAAATGGAAAACAATTTCATTTTATGAATTAAATTTCATAGCAATTTTCCAAGTATGATGAATATGCTTGGCACAGTAGCTATCACGTAGTACACCAAGGTTAACCTCATTACATAAAACTCTATGTACAGACAGGGTTGTTGGCGGTCCGGTGGTACTTGGCTGATTCCATTGTTGTTCAACTTCGTTTGACGTTTTGATGACAGCGTAAAAATTGGATTTTTGGGCAACTGCTGATGGCCATTTATTCTGCATTTGCTGTAAATTTTTATAGATCTGGCCGCGCATTGAACATACTCGCTTCTTCTACAAAGTTGTTTTGCTACTGTATTTGCTGAATGCCGCCCCTTTGAGGTTCGAGCGCTTGCTCCAGAACCTGACGGAACGCCTGCGTATAAGGCTGCCTAAGGTGATATTGCTTCCGTTGAGGAAGAAAACATTATGATTGAACATCCGACAGAATTTAAAGTTTGTGATAGGAAATGATACTATAACCTCACGATGATTGCAGCAAACTTTCCACGTTATCTCTTATTCTGGTGGTGATAATGATAGAAGCAGGAGTACGAAGTAATGTTGTGCAAATTAAATCTGTGTTTGCAAGTAGTTTCCATATGTACGTCGTCCAGTTTCCAAAGTCATTCAGCCACACAGTGACTTTGGCGTATCGATTGTTCGTAGACCGGCCCATCTGAACATAATCCCCATTGTATTGCTTGCTATTGAAGAAAAAAAGGGCCATGTTAACATGCATGAAGCATTTTTGTTGCACAGCTATGAAAGTTTGGTAGGAAAACAATATAATGCCCTTGTTTCCTGTAAAACCCGTGGTCCAATTTTACTTGGTCTACTCTATGGCTAGGCTTCTGGTGCAGATAAGGAGGGTAGACAAAGGCATGGTCGACTCCCTTTTTTTCGCTGTAAACTATGGCAGTAGAGAACGATAAGAGTAAGACAAATTTACCTTCATTTACGCAAAATCCGAACAACCAAGGTATACTACATGCTGCGAATACTTGGTAACTGTTGATAATTCCTGTTATAGAGCGAACAAAAACTTACGTTTCATTATATTAGCTAGTTCCATAGCAAATTGATTTTTATATGAAACCACAAATGGCGCTGCTAAGCCTGTTTACAGTTTTTGTAACACTTCTAGCAAAAGCTGAATATGTGAGCTGCTCATGACATTCTCTGCACTATTCATGAACATTTCACGATTAGATGCTCAGGAGTCAGCAAATCACTTGTAAATACCAGAGACTAACTGCAGTTAAAAGCACAGCAACATACTGGGGGATCCAGCGTCTCCGACACGATTTATTTGACCACTGACATCACCCACCATGCAATACAACACATCATTCTGCCTCAAGTCCAAGTTCTGAGAGATTAAGGCTGTTCTTTTCCAGCATAGCAAACAGCTTTGCTTTGTTCACCCTCATACCTGACCACCGTCGTCGGAACAAGTATGCATGCCACAATATAAGAACGCCGTCTTCTGGCATTTCTAGCGACACCGATATACGTAACAGGTCGACTGTCAGATCGCAGAACCTTACGTGTATAGGGGATGCATTGCAAGAACCAGTTACTAACAACGTTTCAGCTTCGAACGCAACCACGACTTGCCGTACCTCATTTTCGCCAATCCATGCTGGTAATTAAACCAGTGCAGAATTAAAACACGATTGTTGTTCTCAGTTTTCCACTTTTTTCTTTTTGTCTGAGTCGATCGGAGACAATTGAACGGATTCACGCGTCGCCTGCAATTTCCGCTTTTGGAACTTCTCGTACTTGTCGGTGGAAAAGCGGCTTTTGAACAACTGAGAAAATGACTGTGCCGCAGTGTTGCCAATCGAAAATCCCTCAACTACAGACCCGAAGCGATCGCTCGCATCCGCGGCCTCGGTACTCTCAGTGTACGAGCACTCAAGCACATGTATCCTCAACTTAGATTCCGCCAAAAGCAGGACATAGAGAGCGACAGGTTCATTTCCAGACTCGGATCTGTCGAAGTCACAGTCCAAAACCTTTGCGTCGGTCGGCAGGCTGACGTCATACAACTTACGCAATGGTTTCGCGGCACCTGACTCGAAGCGGTAAATATGCAGAGTTCTTGATCGGAAGCGCGCGATCGCCAAAAGACGAGACAGCGAATCAAACGCAAGGACTGAAGGAACCCATGCTGACGTTTTCTGAGAGACGTCTCCGCTTTTCCCGTCGGGAGCGAACGACAGCGATTGCACTTCATGGCCGCTCTTCACGTCCCACACGCGGACCGTGGCGTCACCAGAGCACGACATGACCAGGTCCTCGGTGAGGATCTGCAGACGAAGAACGAATTCCGTGTGTCCCAAACAGAAGCGGTGGATCACGTACGGGTGCTCCTTGTCGCTTATCCTGATCTTCTCGTCGCGATCGGCCGTGATGACGTAACGCTTGGTGACGGCAACATCAAGCAGCATGGAAATGTGACCGAGGAGGGGTTGCGCCTCTTTCAAAACAGGAACACCTGAAATTTATTTGTGAAATTAAAACTTTCGAAAGACGGCGCAGAGACAATACCTACCCAAAGAAATGGCGATCCTGGTGGAGAATAACTGTACTTTTAACATATAGCATAAATTGCATGCATCACCTCTAAGCATAAGCGCAGTGTTGTTACCTCAAACATTGTGGTGCAGGTCTGACCACCAGCATGGGTGTCGGAAGGATTTTTTCCAAGGGGGGAGAGGCAATGGTGGATTTTTCCAGGGATAAGCAACGATTTTTCCAGGAGGGAAAAATGGTTAAATTTCATTTTGCTTGCTTGAGAGTTAGAAAACAACCTTTTTTTGCTGAAAATTTATAGGAATAAGTCAACTTCCAAAATATGGAGCGGGCCAAGCCCCCCCTCTGCCGACGCCCACGAACATGAGGTTTTGCGGTACGAAAAAATGGCATTCGCCACATGACACGTAACGCCAATTTCTTAGAAACATGGTTGGCAAACTACAGCACGCGCAACTTCCGGTGAGCCTGCGCGGTGACCCATCATTCGAAGGAACGAGGACACCAAACTGAGACGTAATTTCAACAAAACATACCTTCCAACTGGCAGGAATACAAGTCTCCGGATTTGTCAGCAACGTAAATGACAGCTTCGTCTTCGCTGAATGCCAGTGACGTCGACCTTCGTTTTACGTCGAATTCTAAGAACTTCTCGAAACCGGTCTCCTGTCCCGATTTCCACACACAAATCACTTTGTCCGAGTAAAGCGCAGCGAAATATTGGTGACTGGGCGAGAACAAGGCATGATCGATCTCCTTTTCACTGTCGTTGCAGTCTTGCTTGAACACGTGCGGGTAAGTAAAGCGTTCCTGCGATTTCTTCGCAACAACTTCGATGGAGTGACCGAGTCCGATGGCAATATACTCTGGAGAAACGTGAATGCTTGCCATCTTTGTCACATGTTACTTTTCGTCTCCCACCGTTTCTTCGTCTCAAATCTGACGAATAAACACGTTCTTCAAAAAGGTTTGTTGAAACAGCACACGTCTCAATACACATTGAGGCACAACATTCAGTCAAAAGATGTCGTTTTGGGTTTGAAAAGCGGTTCATGGTAGGACCTATAAGATTCGAGTCATTTAGCAGCTGACTCGGAGCCAGAAACTCGCACCAGTGTTGTGCGGCATTCGGACTCCATTGCACTTGGAATCTTTGAACAAAATCGAATCTGCATTGAGTTTTTCCGAACGAGCGGAACTCAAATGCACGAACGTGAAAAACCAGCTTTATGTTGCACTAGCGTGTGTTCATTGCTAAGGTAGCTGTTTAAGATGTAACTTCAAAATCCTTCCCGGCGACAATCGTACAACTAATCTTGCAGGTTTAGGTTTACAACGTACATATATCAGAAATTTGACAACCTGAGGAGCAAGAAAGCTTCGACAGGTTTGACATACTGTATGGACCGTAGCTTGTTCGGTGATGAAAAACTTCATCTGATACGTTCCCGGTGGTAACATCAAAAAGTCTTTTCTAAGGGTTCGGTTGACTTATGCCGGAAAAAAATATATATTCTGATGAAAGCAAAAGATAGAAAATGAACAGACGCATGATAGGCACATGTCGGTGTTTGAGTGTTTTAAGAAATATTTTTTAGAAGCAGTTTTGCACTAACAGATCTTTTTAATGATGTGCTTGATCAAATGTGGTTTTTGGATTCGTACCGGATAACGGAGTTTGTTTGGTTGTACTGCACAAATACGGGACACGATGGATTGTAAGATATCAGATCGAAATTGTGACCATGAAAAAGTGTAAAATATGGCTTAATGGTTTTATCTGCAAAACAACAGCTAATATTCTGCACGTCGTTGCAGCATAGCATTTGCATAAACTTGAAAACTCTTATTTTGTCAAAGGTCTTAAGCCGGGTTCCTACGCAATTTTGAAGATACATTTTCAGACGTTTAAGACTTTCTTCAGACTCTCTCCGGACTTTTTCTAGACGTAAATTTTCCGAATGACCTACACAGGTTAAATACAGGCACTATGATATTTAACACGATACAAGTAAAATTATATCAATCTCGGATAAAATATTATGAAAGTGTATGTAAAAAGACCAAGTCTGGAAAATTATTTTCTTTTTCCATACTAACAGACCCAAAAGAACTTTTCCCGACTGGAAAATAACCAAATTTTTTTCCATGCTTTTCCATATTTTTCCAGACTCTGCAGGAACCCCGCATATGGTTCAAAAACGTTACTAAAGTATAACGTCGATGACTTTTACAACGCTAAAAACCTGTTGATGGATTTATGGTCTAGAAATCGTGAATTCTTCAGTTAGTGGGCGCAATGCTGTCAACATACGAAACCAACTGCAATCATATCGCTTATGCCAACAAAGAAGCAGAATGAACTTACTCGATATGCAAACCAATTTTTTGAATTTACCTAAAATTTCTAGCGCCCCTCAAAAAAGAATCTCTATAATTATAATTCTTTGATGCAAACAACTCACCCCCACACAAGTTTCTGTCGTTTTTTCGTAATTTTGATTCGCTTTGCCTGTTCCTTTTTTTCAATGAACTTTTGAGCCTCAGCGGCCTTTTTAATTCCTTCTTCAAGGTCTTGTTCGTACAGGTGATCGGTCAATGCTGAAGCCTCTGTTACGTTTCCTTTTTTCAAAGCTTTTTCCAGCAGAACTTCTGTGGACCGCTAAAAATATGTTGGTTGCATTATCAAGTTGGAACACCACTGCTGCGGATTTTACGAAGAGTTAATCACTATACACATCACCTTATCATCAACAGTTCGTTCTAACTCGGTAAAAACCTTCGGATCAAACTGTTCAGTGGTACTCGGCTTTGACTTTTTCAACGGTGAACTGAAATACAAAAAAGTAGAAAATAAAAATGATTTTTTCTTGCCAATCTAAAACCAGAAGTAAACCTTGCTTAATAAATGCACAAGCGTATCATTGCTGCATCACCCACACATTCAAGATCGGTTTCTTACAACTCATCTTGCACTCGTTAATAAAAGATAGGTGAATGCGACAAGATTGTGCAGGAGGTACTGGGGAAAGCGGAGCTTCGCAACTTCGAAAGTGAACAAGACAATACATCCGAAGACCGAAGTAAACAGGAAAAACTGTTTTGTGGGCACAGCAAAGTCAATTAAAATCTGGTTTCGAATCTCCCAAGTGCTTAGTCACACTAAACGATAACTAAAAAAACTTACAATAGATTGACTTTACAACAAACAACCACGCCGTTCCGAACATGAAATCCTGATCATAAACAAAATCTCACGATCATGGACTGACCGGCTAAGTGGTACAGTTAGTTGAGTACGCGCCACCAAAACTGGTAGGTTGGTCACCGGTGGTCGTACCGAAGACTTGAAAAACGGTACTTGCGGTCTGCCACCCTCTTGTCCAGCGTTGCTAGGCAACGGTTCACACGCAGTGCTGCCACTTACTCTCCACCAGTGCAGCATTCACTGCGAAAGCAGCCGCGTGACTCACGGCGCAAACAAGTGGAGGTGGACGTCGGCAGACCACTCGTGACACTCCGAAAGGAGAAAAACCGAGTATGAAATGAACAGGGACTGCACTTTTCCGATATGCGTTTATCACAAATCACGGTTGCACAGACAGACGTTGAAAACAGGGAAGCTTGTTTCAGTTAAGTGAAGAAAAAGTATGTCGAACTGCTGGCAGTGGCAAGGCAATTTATGGTGAAGCTGGCAATGTACCGGTAGTTGGTCGTGATGTTGTCTTGTATGATTGCAAGCCGACCTTTTCACGCGATGCCTAGTTAGGTTTCGAAAAATAATTATCACAACCGCTATGAGTGAACAAGCAGCTCGCTACAATGAGTGCGGAAAACAACAAACATATAAACTTTAAGTTTACATCTTGCAAATGATTGTAACATATCTTTTGCTGCCTGCTCTGGAATAGATTGTGCTAAGCATTAGTACTTGTTTGTTGCTGCAGTGTAGGTCTATTTACTTGAATTATCGAACGCTCCGACATGTAAAAAAGGGTCTTTAATCAGCCTGCTGTCCATTGCTGTTAAATAAATAAAAGCTTTACAAAAATGCAATTCCTAAACTTTTTGTCTATCACCCAAACGTTTGTATTAAATAACAGTAGGGGATGAAAAATTCGATAAAACACATTTATTTTTTAACAAAATAATGTCGGCTTCTATTATTCCGATACCAAGAAAGTAAAATACGTAACTCAGTTTTTTTTGGAGAAACCCATAAACGAATCTATAAATACTACCATCTACTTTCTGCACCGGGCTTTTGAAAATTGTTGCACTTCCGAAGTTAAGATGGATGCGTAAAGTTGTGAAACTGCTGTTTTGATGGCTTGAACAATTTTGAGCACTATGACTACGACGTTTCTTTTATATATTTTAAAGTGAAAGTGTTGTTGACGATAAACTAGTCATGCAACATGAACTACTGTACGTGGTAATAAAAGGTATATGAATAGCCTTTTCACTTTAGACTTTGATGTGCACAAGTAATCAGATGACTTTAGAAAGGTTCCAATTTTATATTTATGACAATGTTCTTTAGCAGTATAAGCATTAAGAAAAGTATTGTCATAAAATTATAATTTTTTGGTGATGGTGAAAATCATCATTGATAAAAAAGGAAACGAATGTCTTCGAACCAGTATTTTTTTCAAAGAAACTGCCAAAATTACCACTGTCAAGACAAACTCTTCCAGAGCAGTTATTATATATACAACCAAGTATCATACACAAGCCTGTGCCTTTCTTTTGTTTTGCAGCTTGAACTGGTAAAGTCAGAAGAAGTGGCAGAGAAAGTTTTGTCTATTGATCGCTTTCTGTGCAATTTCAATTCTTCACCTTGTTCGGCTTCAATTGCCTAAAAGTTAAAGCATAAGTGTTCCAATGTTTCAACCACACCTACTTACTAGAAGAATATGACCATGTAAGCGTAACATAAACAGAAAAAAGAAGATATCTTTAAGCCTTTCAGTAGTGAATGGAAGATATAAAAGACATATTAAAGTGAATTACGAGCTACTTTTTCTCACACAAACTGCTTATGCAGCATCAGATAAATACGTTTAGGTTCATCCCATGTCAAGTGATCCAGGCTACGCAACCAACATCTCAGATTTTAATGAAATTTTCCAGGCTAAAAGAACTTTATCTCCTGGTCACAAAAAAACTAATAATTTGGTTCACTAACCAAAGGAGTTGTCAAAGGCATTATTGCATGGCAGTTTTCCAGGATAAGCTCATAAAGGCATAAGCAATTGACCTTTTATGCTGAAAGCGCAATGGCAATGACTACATAACCCTGCAGCAGAGATTAAATGGGCCCAACATTTCATACATGTGTAATTGTTTTTTAATTATTTAGTTCCAAACATGAGAAGAAGTTGATAAAAACAAAAAAATTGTTCCAAGTCTGTAGGGCTCACAAAGAGTGTAGCAGTTGCCAGTAAAAGTGCTTTAGGGCCATAAAACTGAACACTAAATATAGTATGATAGCTAATCACTTTTAGTAAGTATCTGTGAGGTGTCATCTTGAAAGGAAATCAAACGCTTTTTTATTTTGAAATTAAGTCGGTCATCCACCATATACTGACATGCTATTTGGAATTACCTACATCACCAATTTACACTACTACATAAGATATGGGTAAAAATATTAATGAAACAAATATTGCCCAGGATGTTCTATTGAAGCATGCATTAGAGCTGTGAACTGAACACAAATGTTTTTCACACCTGTACAACTGCTCCAATCAAAGACTTCCCATAAATACCCGCAGTATTGTCTTCATCTTCACTTGAATCAGAGTCAGATAAAACACCCAATTGAGGATCTAAAAGACCTCGGAACATGTATGAGATAAAAATCAGAAACAAACTACCAGCAATTGTTTTAACAGTTTAATTATCTCTATCTATCACAAGAAGTCATAAAAATTGGAACAGTCTAAGAAACTTAGCACAATGTGTAAACAATACAATTACATGTCAGTGTTGTGTTGGCTACTTAATTTGCATGTGAAATGCATGATCTATAAACACTAAAAACTTTTAGATGATAAAATCACTAATATTGCCTGAATCTAAACTCTTTAGATCAGTGGTTCTTAACTGGGGGATGTGCCTCCCCATGGAGGAGTCAAAAGATTTCCAGGGAGGCGCAAGCACTATGCGCTCTATAACAAACATGCAAAGTTTGATGAGTGAATTTACTTACAAATACATGTATTTTTACAACTTAGATAATGTCAGGGAGGTTTGAAACAAAGGGTTTTTACTTAAGGGGGTTATGGTGGAGAAAAGGTTAAAAACCACAGATTTATGAAGAATAACCTGATCCTAGTTATAGTTAAAACACAACAACCACATAAATATTACACAAATCAGGGAAACTGACACAAGTGTGCATATATTATATGATATTAAAACATGCTAGTGATAAGCCAACACTGTACTTAGAATACATGCAAATCATTGAAATATTCAAATTGAGTGAAGATGTTTTTTAGCTGTTTCATCATTCATGTTTGGAAAAATCAGAGGAAAAAACACTCAAGCTCTGCACTGCAGAGCATAAAGAGTATAACATCAATTAACAAAAGTAGGCCTAGTGCATTTTGGGCACAATCCTGGAAAATCTGGTCAAAGTCGTTGAAAATCCGAATAAAATCTCGAACTATCTACGCTAGGGAAAATCCGAGTGAAAATGGGGCCCATTGTTATTTGACTTTAAAAAATGACGACCAATGAACGTTTGCAGAAAAAACAAGTGAAGACCTTTTTTTGGAAGTCACACCAGAAAAAGGTCTTCATGATCTTTGTGGGAGAAAATTTGTGGGCAAAAGTTGCACAATAAGTTCTGGCAAATTTGGTGAAATTTGGGCAAAAATCCTTCGTACCAAAATTTTGCTTGCTCCTTCACCTATGCATGATATGTAAGAGAGCAGGCTTATACATGCCACTGTCATTGTGGCAGTGTTGCCAAGTCCACAAAGACAAAATCCGCCAAATTGTGTTTCAGAATATGCCAAAATGGACAAAAATAACAAAATATGCCAAATTTTTTCTGCAACAAAAAACACCTGAAAAATTGGCAATAAAATTTTTTCATATCTCAATGAAGTTTACTGCACAATCGACGATTCATATAAGCACAATTTAAGCCTGTCCATCAAAAGGAATCTTTTCCCAGCAAAGAATCAGACACTAAGATGTCTGCTTTATCATAGGTCACAATTTATCATTGAGTTAAACTTTTTTGCAGTATAGTTTTTTCTCTTTATCAATATTTTTTTGAAACCACAACAACAGATATTTATATGCTTTTGTAAGTTTTGTTGCAATTCTGTAGTAATAATGGGTTTGCTGCAACTTCTGCCATAATACAATGTTGTTTTGCCCACTACTCGACGATTGAATATTATGTATGATAGGCGTGGTAAGGCAAGAANTGTGGTCTTGCAGCGCTTGGTTTGGTAAATGCTCAATCCATTATACATATAGTGTTTCAACTTTATGTTCTCAGGTTTGACTCTCCTGTAATCAATAATGTACTTATCAATATTGAATATATTATCCCTCAAAGTGAAACAACCATTTTTTTTTAATTTCAAAGCATAGAGTGCATGAATATGCTTATGGGTCAAACTCAACACCTAAGGCTGAATTACTTGGCAGTTGCAAACGCAGAAAATTTATAGGTCAAAATAAAGTCAAAATTTCTGAATTATAAAGTCAAAATTTTAAGTTTTTAGGTCAAAAAATTGGTTACCCTAGTCATAACGCATTACAGAGTAGGTGCCAATCGATAAACACCGTCAACAAGGTTTCAAATTTTCTTGCGAGACATTTAGTTTAAAGGCTGATGACTGTTTGTTTTCACTAACTAAATTTTAAGCAAGATTTGGCGGTTGGCATTTTACTAGTTACAAATATTCACTTTTTACGTGTTTGGCTTGCACACATCTTCCACATGCAGGGAGGTAATAGAAGAATCATAAAAAAATACAGAAATCCTGAGGCGACACAAAGCACGCGAAAGGTTTTCATTGCTACACAAAGGCAACACTGTTGAGACGCATACACCAAAACAACGCACCAACAACTACTTTAGTTGGCCACCATCATACCAGAACATTGAATAATTATGGAAAAATGAATATTTGTAAAAAGCATCAGACATTTGGATCGATCGGATAAAAAAGTTACATGAAGATGCACATCGTTTAACAACACCATACACATTATTGTTTTGAAACAAGGCATCAAAGTCCTGACATAATTAACTTGGTGTGTGGGAGAACACTTACATTTCTGGGTACACAGTGCATAATTCAGTAGGCATTGTTATAGGCAATTCCTAACCATTTCAAACTAGTCTGTGTGTGTTTGCTCCACAGCCATTTGCCTTGGCAAACGGATGAAATAGGCACGGAATAGTGTTTTTTACTGCAGGTGAGCACTAAACAAAGGTGCATCTGGGCTTGTTTCCTGTACAGTACAGCGATTTCATTTGTACTGTATGTAATCTGGACATCATCATCATCCTTCAATGAGGCATTTGGCAATAATTATACACCAGACCAAGATATGTGACTTGGTCAGAAAATTGTATACGTACACAATTCAGAAAAACATTCGATGGAGCAGGTTGTTAATACCTTCAGGGACAAAAAGTACAGCATTTGTTTTGTTGCAATTAAAGAGGATTTCGTGTTCAGCTCCATAATCACCACAAATATTCAGGACACACTGGAGTCCACTAAACCAAAGTGAAGTTAGCCGCGCTTTTCTCAGCCGCGCTTTTCTCAGCCGCACTTTTGGCGGAATGCGAGGTTCGGAGAAAATTTTTTTTTTCACAAATCAGCAAAAACCAAGTCGTTTTCTTTACAGCAAAAGAAAGGGATTCAATATTCCATAATTACAGAAGACGTAGGCTGAAAAATAAAGCATTGCAATGCAAAACAATTATCAAAATTAAAGAAATCCGCTCAGAGTATTTAGTACAAAAGCATGAAAAAGGCAAGTTTTCAAACAAATTTCAAACCACTTTCCGTAACACATACGTACACATATTTTATATCACTGTCTTTGTAATTTAATGCAGATTCCATAGCTGTTAAAATTTTGAACTACTCTATTCGGAATCGAGAGATTTTGAACAAAATGTCAGGTACGGTTTTACGCTCAGATAAGGTCTGAGACAGAGAAATCTTGGCTGACAACCTGTTGTTCATCCTAATTTTAAACAACTTTCCGGAACACGAACGACCACATATTTTATATCACTGTCTTTGTAATTTAATGCAGATTCCATTTCTGTCAAAAATTTGAACTACACTATTCGGAATCGAGAGATTTCGAACAAAATGTTAGGTACGCTTTTACGCACAGATAGGGTCTGAGACCGAGATATGTTGGCTGGCAATCTGTTGTTCATCCTAATTTTAAACAACTTTCCGGAACACGTACGAACACATGTTTTATATCACTGTCTTTGTAATTTAATTCCATATCTGTCAAAATTTTGAACTACGCTGTTAGGAATCGAGAGCTTTCGAACAAAATGTTAGGTATGCTTTTAAGCACAAATGGCGTCTGAAACAGAAAAATCTTGGCTGACAAAATGTTGTTCATCCAAATTTTAAACAACTTTCCGGCACACGTACGAACACATATTGTATATCATTGTCTTTGTAATTTAATGCAGATTCCATGTCTGTCAAAAGTTTGAACTACACTACTCGGAATCGAGGAGAGATTTCGAACAAAATGTTAGGTACGCTTTTACGCACAGATAGGGTCTGAGACAGATATATGTTGGCTGACAGTCTGTTGTTCATCCTAATTTTAAACAACTTTCTGGACCACGTACGAACACATATTTTATATCACTGTCTTTGTAATTTAATGCAGATTCCATATCTGTCAAACGTTTGTACTACGCTGTTAGGAATCGAGAGATTTCGAGCAAAATGTTAGGTATGCTTTTACGCACAAATAGCGTCTGAGACAGAGAAATCTTTGCTGACAACCTGTTGTTCATCCAAATTTTAAACAACTTTCCGGAACACGTACGAACACATATTTTACATCACTGTCTTTGTAATTTAATGCAGATTCCATATCTGTCAGAAGTTTGAACTACACTGTTCAGAATCGAGAGATTTCGAACAAAATGTTAGGAACGCTTTTACGCACATCTAGGGTCTGAGACAGATGTGTTGGCTAGCAATCTGTTGTTCATCCTAATTTTAAACAACTTTCCGGAACATGTCCGAACACATATTTTGGCAACGCAAAGACTATCACTATAACTAATGTCAAATCTGACACTGAAGAAAAGAAAAAGTGTGACACACCTGTCGTTGCACTAGCATGTGGCTCAGGCTCACCCAAGAATAAGCCCAAGAAAAATGGCCCATGGTTTAATGTTGTACCAGTTAAGGTCTGGAGCAATAATCAAAACAAGTATGTTATGACATATGCCTTGCTGGACTCAGCAGCAGCTACAAGTTTGTGTGCAGACAGCTTGGTAAGTAAGCTGGGGCTGGTTGTAGACAAGACCCATGCTGAGATTCAAACTGCCACTGGCAATTGTGACCCTTGTCACCAGGAGACTGGGTGTGTGAATGTACAAGGTGTAAATGAAACAAAATCCTTTGTCATTCCTGAAAGTTATGTTGTGAAACAGTTGGCAGATGTCAGCA
>JGI24159J19872_10007843_pt1 | contig 13986 bp, 9 predicted proteins | sample Ectturendosymbi4_FD_19872 | JGI IMG/M metagenome (IMG submission 19872) | reverse complement strand
CCAGGCACAGCATTCTGCACTGCGCGCGGCAATTGCTTGTCGCGCTGCGAGTCTCAAGTGCGCGTGGTTCAGTCAATGTTTAAACCTGTGTTTTAAATGACTGACTAACCTAGGTCTAAGGGTTACTGGGGCACATCCACAGATGTCCCATGTCGTCGGTTTTGCGATTTTGGTCACTTCAAAGATATATGAACCTTTGCAAGCCAGCGTCGCAAATTTGTCCCAAAACTGAAAAAAACACTCAATCGCTGCGATAGTCAGGCTAGAGATGTGGCAAATGCTTGCTAAACACTGGTAAACTCAATTAAAACCTAAAGTACTCAAGATTCGTTACGTTATTCGTTGTGTAGCTTGGGTTTCTAAATGAGTCAATTGTACGCCCAATTTGGAATTGTAGTCGGACTTTTCAACTACGTCATTATTTGATTTTCTTTTTACAAAGATCGGGTACTTTTGGTATTGAAACCTCAGATACCTTTCTGATTTACAGCGCACATTATGTCATCTTTATTTATGCAACGTTCATATGTCGTCAGCAATGCATGAAGAACTACTTTCGACCTTAGTAACTGACGAAATTCGTGTCTGTCTGTAGGATTGTCGATTCCACTCGTTTTGACCAACCATCTACTGCGCCCAGTAACCCAAGGCGTTTTGCAGACGTAGTGGTCCAAAATGTGAAGTTCATCAACCAAATGATAAGAAGGCCTTGAATTTTTATTCAAGAAAAGCGGGCCATATTCTTCAATAAAGCTATATGGGGTCCAAATCATTTGAAAAAGAGCTCTTCATTTAAGGATATTGAGTTGAGACCTTCCCAAAGGTTACATAATGATTTTGCTCATACTTGCAAGATTTAACTGCTAGCCAATCATTCCTGACTGGAAATGTATCAATATTAGCACCTAGTGTTCAGTTAAGTATCCTTTTACTCGCTTTTTTACTCCTTTCGGGAGTGTCACCAGTTGTTTGCGGAGTCCATCCCCGATTGTTTTCCCCTGGGGCCATGCGGCTATTTTGGTAATGGATGGCGAGTCAATGACAGCACCGCACGAGAACGGTTCCCTTCATCCACTTAACGGCGAGCGCAAAACTGGACAGGCCGCAAGTACTCGAGTCTTCGGTGTGACCCCACCGGGAACCGAACCAGCTGAGTAGCAGTCATGCAGAAACCCATTAGCCTACCTAACACAGTGATCGGTTTCCTAAGGGATTAATAATTTGTGGATTTTAGGCCATGTTTTTGGCACCAGAAACGCTAGAAAGACGATCAAGGGCTCTAAAGATTCGTTATTGTAGCCTACTTTCCAATAAACCTTTGAGCCACGAAATCGGTTCGTGAGTTCGGCCGATAACGTCATCCAAAAATACCGCAAAATCTACCCCAATTACGACGTCACATACAAAGAAACAGAAAGCCGAAACTTTTTTTTTTAATCTAAACTGGAAGACTTGCCGAATCCGTAGAGGGTTTAAACAGCTCTCAAGCTCAACCGACTGGCGAGTTATGCTGTTGGAAAGTTCAGCAAGAAAAAGGGCGCACGCGGGTCTTACAGGTTTAAGCTGTGTTTTTGCCTGTGACATAATTTGGGCGTGGGGAGTTTTTTTCCAGGGGGGAAATGGTGCATTTTTCCAGGCGGTGGCCAAAGGTCTTTTCCCACGGGGTCAACAGTGGTAAAATTTCATTTTAACAACTCGAAACTAAAAGTAATTTTTTTACTAAAAAGTCAATAGGAAAATATCAAATTTAAAAATCCAGCTCCCTTCCGATGCCCATGATTATGACACAAACCGTATAATGACGAAAATAATGCTTTGTTAACGTCAAGCAATCAGTGTTCCATAGTTGTTGCAGAAGCCTGTGTTTTAGCCCACATAACCGGCGCAGGACTGTAGCTCATACCACGGCCCAAAACAATTGCTAAACGGCCCACAATTGGGCCGAATCCCATAGTTTACCTACCACTAGCCTAGCATAAGCCTATTCGATCAACACCTACGATATATTGTAGTCTTTTCGATAAATTTGTTTGTGCTGTCTTGCCACAAATTACCCTATTAAGGTAAGCCAACATTAAACTTTGATAAAAAATTTTCTCACGTCTGATATTCTGGTGTTTGAAGAAAAATGTGAATGTGTGCAGAAGAGGCTGAGGTCTGCTGAAAGTTGTTTTGAATGTTACATGAAATTTCATACAAACAATTCTCCATGATGCAGTTTTGCTTCGAAAATGCAGTATCGTCTAACTTAGCACATTTATGAACTATTAAAACCACACATGCTATGTTCATGTTACAAAGTAAGAAAACGTGCATTAGTAATTTATGGTTGTGTGCAATGTGCTCAAAGTTTCAGGTTTGATTCAGCACTGTCAATATATTTGTCTGGTTTGTAATGTCTCCAATGCAGTGGTAACTTTGTTCTTGATTGTACACCATGCATGCAAGTTACTCGTTTAGGTGCATGTATCTTTTTCATATTTTGTTGGTGGCGTTTGTGCGTACTGAAGCATAGCGTATCTGTTTTTGTGTGCTCTGTGATCTCAAAGTATATAGCAATAAGCTTGTCTATATGCCGTAATTTCATACTTTGGTGAATATGATGTGCTTTGACGTTTTCGTAGACACTGCAACTCTGCAATTTTGTTGTAATGTTCATATAATGTGCAGTCATTGCTATGTCCAATTTCTGAACTGGGATAGAGCGATTTGCTTTTTACAAGGCGTTCTTTTCGACAATGATTTGTAGAATGTGGATTGGTTGCCTATGCTTGTGCTAGGCAAAAGAATGAAGCTGTAGGTGCTCTGAGGTATTTCCTGTCCATTGCAGTTTAGGTACAGTGGGGTGTTAATATTATACAGTGTGTTGTGTGCGATATGTATATTTATGCAGTAGATTATGGTTCATGTATGGGAAGCATAACGTATTATTGCACAAACGAAATTAGAGAAATTGTGAAATTGAGCATCAGATACCGGCGTTAAATACAAGTTTTGAACATGGTCTGAAAGTGATACTTCTTTTGGTTTTACACACGCGAACACAGGGGCCAAATATATTTTACGCAGGGACCCCCTGAGTAGATAAGCCACCACTGCATGCAGACAACACCCAAACTTTGAAGTCTTTGTTACCATGGTTTTGCATCGTTTTCATGGCGATGCACTGGCAGCCCTCAACACGGCAACGCAGTCACTAACGCTGTGCAGTAGTTTTTCCTGAGCATGGACACACATTGGTTTTGCTGCAACACGCTATTATCCCCTGGTGTCATGCAGAAGGTCCTAGTTATGTTGACTCACTAAACGAAGTTTTTCTTCAATGAAATAGCCGCTAAAATTTTGCGCTGGCAACATTAAATTCGTCGTGTGCCGACCTTTTCCAGTCATGGCATGACAAACAGCTTTACGGCAAAACCTTTCCGCCCCAGATCCTAGAATGTTGTTGCTGTTTCAAAGAACGCGCACGAAGCTCTTTTGTGAAGGACTATTGTGTTACGCAGTGTCCTTGTTTCGTCGCAACTGCCGGCGTAAGGCCATAGGCAGGGCGTCACGGAAATCTTAGTAACCGTTGCGTTGAATTGAATGGATTGCTTCACAGGAATGATTGTGTTGGAGGCGTCATGTCATTTTCGTGTGGCTTGGAAGCTTGCTGTGTGATATTTGAGCACCTGCCTGAGTAGAATTGTTAAGCATTAGCAGAACATATTTAGAGGGTTACAACACAGAAAAATCAGTAGGACATGCTGTTTTTGTTGGTTATATATTGTTCTTCCCGATGCTGTACAGTACGACCTTTTCGCTCTTTCATTGCCTACAGGGACGAGTTCGATCTCGACTTCGCGTTTAAGTCGGTTTCATCACTGTTAGGCAAAGCATATCTTCTGTATGATTTTGCCGCTGCTGGAGGTCGTAATCTGTTTCGGCCACTCTTTTATCCAAGCAAAATGCTTTTTGTTTGTGTTCTATGCTGTTCACTTGTGAGAAATCATTACAAATAATTCTTTGCAAAAGCTGTTTTGTTTCTGTAAATGCCGAGTGCTGACTACTTCGTATACTCTGACTCTCCACAGAGTGGAAGCTGCAAGCTAAGCAAAATGATCAATCCGTGAACCTTTATCTTTTACAGGACAACAAGGAAGGGGCTTCCCCAATCATCCTGGCAAGTCGCGCGTCGCACAGAGAAGCCGCTCAAGCTCTTCTGGAGGTAAACCAGCACGTTCATACAAGCGATTCGCTTGAACGACATTTTCGTGCAGTAGCTGCGGCATTCAAGCGAAACACCCTGTTTGAGCTGACGATCCCTAATGTTGCTGGGTGTGGGTCATTTCAAGGACGAAAAACCACTTGCTCACAACAATTCGCTGTATCGATATTAACAATGAGGAACTTCGATTGATTAACTGTGGGGTGTCGCATGATCTTGAGGTAGTACGCAATGTTTTTTTCGTTCTTAAATTCTTCGTGTGTAAAAAGCGTGCGCGGATTGGTTTCCGCACGTCGATGCGTGAATTCTGTATTTGATTTCGATGCTTGCAACCTTGAAATATTTCCGTATGACGACGTGCTGCATTGCAACAAACTGACCCAAGACGCTTTTTCCTAAATCCGGCCAACAAATGCCTTTCGGCATTGTTATGAGTTGTTGAATTGCTGTAAAGACGCAATCAGTGACTGCTGCACGTAAACAAACAACCCGTACTTGCATTTCACTATGATTAGCCGGAAGTAGTTGGTGCAGTACAATGAGTAAATGTCGTGGCCACTCTATTTACGACCACTTCGGGGCAGTGGGCTGCTGATCGTTGCTGAGAATGCCGTCGTGAAAAGAGTTGTTTGTGTGCATTTTCTGTCGGAAGATCTTTTCGGAAAAAAATCCGATTTAACATCAGAATTGCCTGTCACAACGCTTGAATTTTAGCTTCCATGTTGTGTGTTTGAGAGATACACTTGCGAGCCAAGTTGTTTCAAACTAGCTAAGCCTCGTCCTAAGCAGGAATGTAAAAAACACAGGGATGAACTTTAAAATCTTCTACATTTAACAATGAAATTTGATATATTTTTCATACTAACCTCCAAGTGACAATGGTGAGCAGTGGTGGGTTTAAGTTTGGGGGGCCCGAGGCAAGACTAAAAAGGGCCCCTCTGATGACGTCATCATACTCAGCCAACCGTGATAATCACATTTGATCAAGCCTAAGACACGGCCACACAAGGATTAGTTCCTGAGACTACGGCATAACTTACATAGCAGGTGAAAATGCAAAATGGTGTTCATGATACACAGCTTTGAAAACACTGAAAGTTGGGAAGACAAGGCTGGCAACACATAAAAGTTAGGCAATAGCACGTTGGCATCGCCCCCACTTTATTATTTTCGCGCCCTATTTCTTTGCATTCACCATCAATAAACTACAAAGTTTACCCCTTTGAAAGTTTCACACTTTCCCCCTTGAAAAAATGCTTGGTAGTCGGTATCCTTAATTTGTTCCCATTCATGTCTTTATGGGAATACATGAGAACATAAACAACCAGAAGGTTCGAAACACTAAGTTTGTTTCAAATTTCATTCTTTTGATTACTAAAACATAGTATACAAAAGCATTCAACCTGAGACTTGTTTTGGAAAGCTTTGAGGCTGGATAAGTCACGGCTGCCCTCATCTTGCATTGACTTGACACTAGTTGTTTGAAAAATGTGCAAAACTAGAAAATAATTCATCATATACCTTATCGCAAGCATTTCTAGCAAGAAGCCCACACAATTGATTAAATCTGTGCTAAGAAAAAAAGATTCAAGTTATACTGGCTAAGAGCTGGCAAAAATAGTTTAACATCACCTAGCAAGTCTACCTTAAACCAACCACTTACTAGCCAAGCTTCAAATAACCTGTGATTTCAAGCATGGGCTAAATTCAAACCACCTAAAATACCGGAAATATCTGTAGAAAAAATGAGCACTCACAATACTCAAAAAATGCCATTTCTGCTACCTGATAAGAAGCATGAATGTAGCCTTGCTTATTAACAGTCTTTGCAACACAACAGCAATAACACAAACTTACTTTGTAAACTAAGAAGAAAATGTTCTATATATTATAAGATGTAGTGTGGTCATTGCTGTAACAATTGCATATTGTCTTATTTTCTGATGGAAATGTTTACTCAGGCAGTGCTCTTCAACCTTTTTTGTTACGGTGCACCTTCAAAAATATTTTTACGAGTTCATGCACCCTATTTACTTAAACAATTAAACTCATGCACCCTATTTACTGACACTTCCCGCGTGTCCCCCACCTAATTGCGCCCATGTCTGTAAGTAGGTTTACCCGGATCTAAATAAACAAGCCCCTAATTCAGTAACTCAGCTAAATACTTCAATTGATAATGGCTCATTGTCCGTTGCTTATGAATTACAAATAATCAAATAATTACAACAATTAGCCATCACATAGCCTGATGCTTACGCACCACACTTTAGAATGTGCAAAGGAAAGGTTAAATCCTGAAAGTCATTGGTTGGTTAATGGTTCATTTTTGCTAACAGAAAATTTTGTAAAAATCAAAAATTACAAGTTTGTGATGTACCTTTGTGAACCCTTTCTTTGTGGTGCACTCCACGTATATTTTGGTGCACCCTAGGGTGCACCGTGCCCCACGGTTGAAGAGCGCTGTACTAAGGTACAACATCATAATTAATGAGAAATTTGTCTAACCTTTTCAACTCAGAGACATAAAAAAGAAATCCTTGGATAAAAATTGAATGTTCTAAAGCATGTATTTATCAACTTCATTTTTACAAAACATGAGTTTTTTTGTATGGCACATCTGATTATGCACTAGACCAGTGGTTCTCAAAGTTTTTTTCATATTTCTCCCTTACAAACCCAAACAATGTCAATTCCTCCCCAACAAAAACCACAAAAAAGATAATTGCAAAACTTCACACTGCCTAGTGTGAAGAAACAATAGACTATTACGAATCAAACAGACTCTTATATAACATCAGTCACTGCAGTTAAAACAGCTTGTCCTTACGTACCTGTAGACAGTGGCGTAACTGACGGGGGCAGAGGGAGAGTCGCCCCCCTGACAAGCTAAATGTAAAATAATGGGCGCCCTTTAGCTCACATTTGGATATTTAGAATTCTTTTATTGATATCTACAACAGACAACATGCGGATTCACTGAGTGTTGGCTAGTGGAGCCCCTACGGTGGGAGGTGGGCCCCCTTCAGCTACGTTTTGTCCCCCCTGGCGCAAACCTCCAGTTACGCCACTGCCTGTAGACCAGTGCTTTTCAACCTTTGTTCAGCTGCAGTAGAAGCTTCCGCAAATGTTTGCGTTGCTCATGGAACCTATGCAATGATCCAAGTGTCTATATTGCTACAACAGCATAGAACTGTGGTTGCAAATTTCGTTCCAGGCAATTTTGGTCTGTTTCGGCGGAACCCTTGGCAGTCACTCGCGGAACCCTGGTTGAAAAACACTGCTGTAGACATTTCCATCTAAACCAACCTTGTTGTGCAGTTTTTATGTATTGAATAAACAAATAATAAAAACTTAGTCTTTTTCATCCACAGCTTTTCCTCCCCAATTCCTCCCTGAAACAAATTTCCTTCCAAGAATAAAAAATTCCTCCCTTAGTGAGCCAAGTGGCACCTGTTTGAGAACCATTGCACTAGACAAACATATATACTGTAGCTACTATTACCAATTTGGGTGCTTGAAGTTCCACTTTCCTCTGTAGGCTTACCAGTACCACTGGCTACAACAACAAAATCTGTCTAGGAGACCTTTACATTTTTCATCAGCCTTTAATCTTCTTCCTGTTTCCTTCATTTGCTGCTCCACTTGGATACTTTCTGTTGAACTGTGGCATTTTCATTAAATTATCAATAAGCCAAATACTTCAATCTCTGCAAATAATCATTTGGTATAAAAAGTTATCACCTGGTATAAATATTTGCGCTTATTTGATAGGGTCTTTTCAGAACTTTTTGGAAGAAATTTTAACCCACAATTTTTTAGGTATAGAAGTTGGTTCGAAGCTTTTCTTTATTTGCACAACAAAGGTGATTTCATCACGTAACAATCACATGTTTGTTTCGTATAAAGACCATCGCAAATTGTTTTATCTTTTTCTTGTTTGCAGCTTGGAGCAAACCCTAACCTTCGTACGACCTATGGGGCCACTGCATCCCAAGTTGCGGGATCGCGGAGCGATCGTGCCTTGAGCGAGCTTCTGGCGTTTTACGACACGTCCTGTGACGTCACAAGGACTCAGCCATATTCCCAGATTGAAATTAACTATCGTGGTGGTGTCGGCAGCCCCAACAAGCCCGTCATAATTCCGCCGAACTCCCTACCTGTAAGTTTTGATGTGGTTGTGATGAGCTGAGCCAAAACTAAACCGCACACACTTATGCTGTGAAAAAAAACACGGTCTGTTGTCTATCTCTCAGATCGCCTAGATAGGCTTTGAGTGCTATCGGTTCTGTAGGTATGGTGGCATGTTCTTTCGACTTTTGACGGGAAAATGTTTTACACAAAACCGACACTAAAATTCAAGTATTCGCAGGTAAATCCAGAATTGAAATCGGAAACATCGACTTCAACCAGCGAACTTTGTTTATCGAACATGCCGAAGATTTGTGCGACGCGCTATCGCATCCCTGACCCTTGTGCCACTGTCAAAGTCGAGCGAAGCTCGCCAAACAAAAATCCGTTTCCGCAAGTCACTTTCCCACAGCACGACAACCGCCTAGGAAGAAGCAAGCACGCGCAGCTTCCTCCGGTTTTACAACCCGCCGTGTCACCATCGCCGTTCTACGACTCAATCAATCCACGAGCCGTTCATCACCAACATGTTGCTCAGTTCGCTAGTGTCAACCCTGCCCCAGCAACTGATTCGAGACTAAGCAAGGCGCCGGAACAAATTTGCCCACAGGCGCAAGAACGTCCGCGCAGCCTTGCCAAGCGTAAGGCACAAGAAATTACCGACGAACCGCTAGATTTAAGCATGAGCAGCAAGAAACGCAAAGATCCCGCTTTGAATTTACCAGTGACTGCACCAACGGCAGACAACGTCACAACAGCATCGCACCGTCGGAATAATGTCATCGTCAGATTACCCCGATCGTTACCTCCACCCCCAATCCCGCCGCCCCTATCCACGACTCGACCGCCCCCACCGTATAACGTTTTACCCTGTCCGGTGATAGTTCCCGCTACCTCCAGCCACAGTCCGTGCAGTATGTCAGGAAGACAACGTCGATACCGAAGCGATGAAGCTTACCACAGCCATTGGATTTCCGATGTCGCGAAACACGCGCTGTCGAGGCGGCGTAGTGCTCCAGACGATGTGCGACGAGGGAATCAGGTAGGAAGTTACGCGTAAAAGAAAAGTAGGCAATACGAAGTAGGTTTTTAGTCAGATTCAGTATGCTTGTCTCGTGGTGCAGCAATTGTTAGCGATTTCCTAAAGTAGATGCTCGTCACCTATATAACTATGAAAATCCGCGTGAGACAGACATTAAAAAATAAATCTCTAGATGTGGTTGCGATTCCCATTTGGGAAAATATGTACGTGCATTGGTTGAGTCAAATCATTTTCCACTTGTTTAATTGAAATTACTTTCTGTTCACTTCATGATTTGATCTGCGCAAGCGTTTGGAGCTGGTTTGTTTCGAACAGACTCAGACGCAAAGCAACGGGGCAAGGCGTCATTAACCAAAAATAATGAGGGAACAAAGGCAAAAGGCGTATTTGTTCCCAGACAACAAGCCTGACCCTACACAACTGGACCTCAAGCGTAATTGCACTAATCACTGTTACTCTTCAGGCTTACAATGGACGTAGGCAACAGGAGTTGCATTCGTATACCGGCTGCTTACCGCCGCACTACCTCCATCTCCTGGAGTCTTCGGGGAACCTTCCAGCGCGAACTAACCACACCTTGAAGGAAGTTTCCGATGCAATGCGACCAAGGCCGCACCAGCTAACTTCTGCTATTGCCCAGCAACACGTCACTGCCCCGCCCGTAATGACGCTGCTTGATTTGCCGCCAGCACCATCAGTGATTGTTGCATCACCAAAATTCGGGAGCAACGCAACCCTCCATCGTCACGCTCCAGACGAAGGTTGCAGGTTGTCATTTGTTGGATTGTTGGTTTATTATTTACTGTTACGCTTCAGTGTTAACTTTCCTAGTATGTATTACTTGCTTTGCTATTGTTGACCTTACCAATCACCAGGCCCGTCGCTACGAGGGGTACGTTGGGGGTATTTACCCCAAATTACAGTTCAATGCCCTATTGTCACACGACGCAATAAAATAATTAATGTGAAAGACCTTGTAATATGATTCTCACGTCCATTTCGAGAACGCACTTGAAAGCCTTGGTTATAATGCCTCATGCTTTCTTTGATGCACATTGGAAATAACTCGACGCACGGGGTGAATGTTTCCGATTGCAGAACAGGCACGTTGTTCCTTGCTACAAAGTTATTTGTTGCCCACTTGCAGCAAGAAAATCATTACCTTTTACGGCATATATTCTACGACCACTTGCCCATCCCGTCTCTTCACTATTATTTTGGTTTTCATTGGAAAATAAACGAAGTCATTTTGATAGTTTCGTCAACGAAAGAAAACGCAGGCAGTCCTCCTGACAATTTATGCCGTCCATTCGAAATTTAATCAAAATTGCCGTCAGTGCCCTGGAATGTATCGATATATAATTATATACACGATATGTGTTAGAGTCAGGTGCATATGTTCGTTTCATCGTATGTACGTATGACATCTTGATCAATACATATTCAATCGACATTACTCTCTGTTGTCAACAAGGTAGAGACCAGAACGTAAAAGAAGACTGTAAACGTGCGAAACGTAAACGCCAGGAAATTCGCTCAACATCCGCTGTTAATTCTTCAAACCCACTGCCTACTGTCGACGTTCCTTCCGAGAAGTCCAGTAACTCGCCTTCTCGGTCTGACGCGAACCGGTCGCTTCTGTCAACATCGCCAAAGTGTTCCCAGGCGGACGGCACGTCATCAACCGCTGACACAGCGTCCTCAAGCTTTCGAGTGCCTGAATACCACGAATCGAAGCAAAAACCGTCATTTCCGGAGCTTGGTTTGCGGCTCTGCGTCGCTGCGAACAACATGCACTCTTGCTCTTCTTGCACCCAGGCAAAAAAGAACGCTGCCTCTGTTTCGTACGAATCTGTGCTTCACCAGAAGATCAAGCCTTACACAAAGTAAGCTCTTCACATGTCATGTTGGTAAAATCAAAGCAATGGGTGTCATGCTGCCTGCTCTGGTTAAAGCTATTGACGCAACTGATTCTCATAGGTGAAACTGGCGAAGTCAATCCCACCTAAAAGCACCAACCAGGTGGAAAAAAAGTAGTAAACATTCGTGCTGCGCCACACAAGCTCTACTCAAGTTAAATCGGCTTCTTTCGTGTCAACCTGATTGATAAAGCAAAACGATCTCCACACATTTATTTTTATTTGGCATGATCTAGCACAGCTATGTCCAACCCAAATGGCTTACTGAGCCAAGATTTAAGTCACTATTTTAACCAGGGCCGCACATTGAATGACGTATTAATGAGGGCCGAACACTGAATGGCTTACTTTGATCTTAGCAAACTAAATTTAGCTTAGCTAACCTACTGAAAGCATTCGAATCCTATCTGCAATGGTAACAGACGTGATAAAGTGGTACTGAAAAACACCTGCATCAAAAATGTCAAATTCAAGATGATCAAAATAAGGACAGGTTGTCAGCATATAGGATACTTCAACTACAGCGAAAACCTAAACTGGGCCGCACAAAACTTCGACTGGGCCACATGCGGCCCAGGAGCCGCGGTTGGAAATAGCTGATCTAGCATAAACCGCAACACATCATTAGACCGTTCTGGTGAAAGCTTAAGTGTGTTTATACGCTACAACCGAAGTAGACGCAGTATTTTTCTTTGAATGTACATCGTTGCACATTACTTTCTGTTGCTGAACAATTCATTGAAGTGCGAAGCCAATTCATTTAATATTCAACCCAACTACACGCTGCAAAATGTAACCCGAGAATGGTGCATTACGTCATCTTCAGATTGGTATTTTTCAGACAGCCAATTAATCCCATGATTACACACGTATGCTAACAATAGATGCATTTGTTGCCCCGCCCAACTAATAGCGACTGCCACTATAAAGCTAACAAATTTCACGCGCGTTCAACCTCTTTTTCTACTGCTAATGAACAACAGCGCAGTTTTATTGCACAACCAAACTTGGTCCCTCTGACAAATTCATGGCAGTAGCACTCGTACAAGCGCTAACGCTTGTTGGAATTAAATGGTATGTTAAATATCCTCGGCTACTGCTTTTATCCAGCGGACGGGAGAAGACGCAAAGAGCTAAGAGTTTGAACCCACTCCAGTCAACCATTAACTAAATAAACAAATAATAAATAACATGCACGCTTCGGCGTGGCGGTTAGTTCATATACCCACTTGTTTTGTATTACTTTTAATAAGAGTTTTGAACGTGTTTTTCATTTCAAGTTATTCCTTCGAGACCTGTACTCCTCCACACCCAATCATTGTAATTGTTGCTGCATATCATTTGGAAAACGCATGTGTTTTGGATCTGCAAAGATGTAGTTTAATGACGTTAGCCCATACGTCTTTTTCTTTAGATACGTTAACGCTGGTTCCTTGTCGTCGCCCGAATTGGTTTTCAGTTGTGAGTTGGTCCCTCCGAAGAAACCTATAAATGCAAATGTGCCCAGTTCTTCTCCTTCCTCTTCTGTTTCGGGAATATCTTCTAGTCAACCAAGTGCTTCAAAGCAAAGAACTCTTGGTTCTGTATGCGGCCAAATAAGTCAGTGTCATAGCAGTATACCCGTGCTGCAATCAAGGTCGAAACGAAGAAGCACGAAAGCCGTTGACAAGCAAACCGCTTTTAGACATTCTTTTTCCGATTCAGACTGTCAAGATTTAGCCTCTGATGACTCTGGCACAGATCTCACCGAACCGTTGTTTGAAACCACCAGAAATGTGCGATATCTATCCAAGGTCAGTCGAAAGAATTCACTTGACGCTAAATTACAGCAGCTGCGAAAAAAAGCGTTGAACACACATCAGTTACGCTATCAGCGCGAGTGCGCCAAAGAAAAGCACGACCGTTTCGTTAGCAGTTGCTCGAGCTTTGACCACGAAGATCTGCTTGCCAATTCCATCGAGGACTCCGAAAGCGAAGAAGAAGACGAGAAAGCGGCTCGTCAGGATATCCGATTAAGTAACTGCTCCTTCAGACCTCTATCGCCACCTAACGACCAACCCTCAAAAGCATACAACATGAACCGTAGAAAGAACAGGAATCTATCTCATTCCGTGAATGGATTAGCAGCTGCCTCGACTTGGTTTAGAAGCAGAAATTGCCCCCAAGCATACATAATCGGAAATGCTACTGCTCCAGTCCACTATCTGAAGGTAAAGTTACTATATTCGTTGCATGCGCACTTACAAGATGCATTCTTTGTACGACAAGCTTAACGCAAAAATAAATGATGCAATAATTTGAAGCAGATTTTGAAACGAGTGTAAAATCGAGGAAAAGTAGAACTGTGCAAGACTTTTCGCAATGTGAAAACAGCTTAGATGAGCATTGTTGCTTAAAGAAACCGTCGGGAAAACTTTGCAAATCGAGCCACATCATATCTAACATTACACCTACCTATGATAGTTTGAAATTAACATTTCAGGGCTTCGTCTCATTGCCAGCTTTCTTATGGNTTTTTTTGCACCAACCCTATGATGATTCCAGAAGAATGCGCCCAGGCTATGTTGTAAACCAATTTCAGCGTCGTTTAAATACANGGTGTTTCACAATTGTTGAAACAAAGCGATTGGGCACAAATCCAGGATTTTAAATGATNCCACAATGATGATTACATTTATTGAAAGGTG
>JGI24159J19872_10007840_pt1 | contig 13990 bp, 11 predicted proteins | sample Ectturendosymbi4_FD_19872 | JGI IMG/M metagenome (IMG submission 19872) | reverse complement strand
GGACAAATTCTCTGTCCTCGCTCGAGCTCGCACCCCATTTCATCTCTCCGCCCTGGAAGCGACTTTCATCAAATCTCTGAATCCTCTTCTCTGCAAATAAAAATAATTCGTTTATTCCTTGAAGATCTCCTAAACCTCTTAAACTTTCCATTGGTTGACTGGACAGTCCAACGTTTCGACGAATTCTAAATTACATCTTCAACCAATGACAATTCGCCTTTTCTTATTTCCTAAACCCTTTCTTAATGGCCACTGCTTTAACCAATGAGATCTCTTCTTTTCTGTATATAAACCAGTTCGGTAGTATCTCCACTTCATTCTGACGATATCCTTTGAAGAGTGTCAGACGAAAAACTTTGGGATGGATCTCTTACCTCACGCCATCTTCAAGTTCTGTACCACTAAACGTCTTTTCAAAATAGTTTTAAATAAAACAATGAAGTTGCCTTGCTATTGTAACAATATTGAACACTCACGGTCACTTTGATTTAGTTTCATAACAACTTTTTGAAACTTATTGCTTTGACCACAGAATTACTTTCTCTAAGTGATGACGAAACATGTTATATACTTGATTTTGCCAATGCAAGAGGAACACCATTAATTTAGTGGTTGCTTTATCATGATCGTTAGGCACAGCCATTTACCAACATTGAAAAGTTCACAAATGTTTCTATTGAACCATAAAATCAGCTATTGAGCAGGAGTTGAAGGATATCACGTTTTTCCTGCCTTCATCTGCCTCAAAATTATAAATGAATTTCAAAATCTTTTCAGTAACTGAGACATGTTCATTGTTCATCGCTTGGAAAAGTTTACCAACTCTTTGGCAAAGAATTCAGTCGTTATGAAATTGGTAATTTTCTCTTTACTGTTTTAAAACAAAAAATTCACGGAAAAAATTAACTTGAAAAATCATGAAACCAGCGATATTGATGAAGAAGAAAAATTTAAGGAAAAGATAAGAATATAAGTAGGGTTTGAAATATATTAACAAGGAACACTGTCCTTGAAAAGTCTTATCGGAATTGCCAAAACAAATTTCGAAATCATGCAAAGGTTAACCAAAATTCGAAGGACACTTTTACTTCATGCAATAAATTGAGATTAATTTGTCGCCCAATATATTTTGGCGTCGTGATCGCTATAGCAGCCAACCCGACTAGCATTAATGCGCCGGTTATGCAAAATAATCCAGCACCTTGATGTCTGCTTCGCTTCCCGCATATGTGCACGTGTCTAAACATCGAAATAATGCCGTGCCCGTGGGCGACTAACTTGTGTGACAGGGTTGGTGAGAGCTCAGTGGTACTACCAGGTGTGGCGTAGTTTAAATTTCGTTTCGTTTCGGATATACTAATCAGAAAGTGACACTGAGAAAAATAGACCGTTTTCATCATTAGCAGATTATTGAATTAATATGGCAGAATTAATATGGCANAAAGTACCAAAAGCATTGTCAACCATGCCCGTTACAAAAATTCTTCTTCTTTCGTATACACAACTGACAGAGGTAGGCCTATGCGGTTAGATCGAAAAAGAAGAAATGCNAAGGTATTCAGTCAGATCTTAATTGGTGGTGTTGGTGATGCTGCACGGAGCGCCAACACGNTACAGTGATTGAGGATGTGACTGGTAGATTGGATGTGTACACGCACACAGTTTTTGTCGTCAGCCAATCCCATTCTGTAGCTGTTCGCGTTAAAGCGGCCGTGCTCAGTGCGCAATTGGTTAAGTTGGATGCAATTGGTTAAGTTGGATGTTTTGCGCAGCGCTTTGCATCCTGGTGGAGAGTTTGTGAAATTAGAGATATATGGCTTCAAAGAATCTGGAACTGGAGGTGGAGTAGTCGTGGTTCTTGAGGTTCTCCATGAACGATCTTAAGGGGCGTCTCAGGCGGAGTCTGTTGATAGCGCACCGTATAGGAGCAGGGCGTCATGTAGCAGGTGGTTGAGAGTTTGTGCTTTGAGATTTAGCCCTAGACATCCCGTGTTTCTTCGAGTCGTGTGAAGACTTTCGAGTAGTCTTCTTCTTCAAAGATAAGAATATTTAGGTTCCTAATTGTGATAAGCATAACCTTGTGCAGTATAAGACGTTTTCCTAGTAAGTTGGTTCTTAAACTAATGCCTTATATTTGTTCTTTTTAGTTACGTTGCAGAGCGAATACAAGGATTTACCTTGTGCAACGACAACGGAACAACAGTTAATTGTTCCAAAGCAGTTTACATAAACAACCTCATTTCAGCTTCATGGGATCCAGGATTTTCGGCAATCAAGCTCGCTTTATCAACCACTCGGCTTTTCAAGTTACTTGGTGAGAAAAAGGTTTGAGCCAATTACTCAGAGTGACTTTCTATTGCAACCCTTTCTTATTTGGTAGAGGAGCGCCACCTCTTTTTTGAAGACATTTCGGGAATCAACTTGATGGCAACCCACGATTGGGAAGTCTTCCTTGTTGATGCTGACTCTCTTGTATTCTACAACCAATCAAGGTAGCGTTTGCAACAAAAATGCAGACCTAAAGTGTCTAAAAACAAAAAAATGTTATGTCAATCTTAATGAGTTCATGTTCCGGAAATTGCGTGAAGCTTTGAACCACAAACGTTTTTTGGCCAATTTTTTTTCAAAAAGTGTTGCTTGTACTAGCAATAAAGTATATGCGCAATCATCAAGTATTGTACATTTTTTAGATTTTCATTGATCACACGGGTATGTAGAAAAGTGTAACATTATTTGAATTGCAGAATCTTTTCTCAGTTGGCGTGTTCACTGAATGAACAATGTCCCGGACCAACAGGCAATTTATGGGTGCCTCTGTCATTGAACTTGCGCATCTATGCTGAGTGCAAAGATCTCCACGGCCTTTGCGAATACAAAAGATGCCGTGGATTTGATACTCAATTGCACGCGTGTGGATTGGCGGAATGGTATATTTGTGGTCTTCCGAAGTGAGTAATTTAAACGTTTGACTGTGCAGAGGTTAGTTACTTCTGAATTCCACCAAAATCTGATTTTATGTTCTAACTTACCTGAAGAAAAGAGAAACAAGCGAAAATGTTTTATTTTCAAAACGTTTACACCTTGCGTCAGAGCTCAGCCTTCTCCAGTACAGCCACATTNTTAGNTAAAAGACTTTCAGATCATCCACGAAAGTAATCAATTCACATGGGGAAGGAACTGGGTTAACANTTCGGTACTAACTTTTACAAATAGTGTTTGTAAATCAGTTNATTTGCTTTCCTCCCTTCTACAATCCGATCGAAGGAAGACTGACCGAGAGCTTTGTTGTTTTTTCTAAATGAAATTTCGATGGTACTGAACTGCAATACACACGGTTTTTATTTCCTCATTTAACAGCAGAAGTTACCGAAGTGAAAATGTGTACTCTTCGAGGTGCTAAACACCATTCCTTACTGTCAGTATTAGTTCATTCTGGCTTCGTACCAGCAAAAAAATCAGAAAACTTTTTTTTATTCATAATTACGCTTCAATCTATATGCCACATATTTTGCAGTGTTGCAGTGGACTTTTGTCATTTCGTTACAAATTCCCTTTCAAGGCACGAAACTGAAATATGCCTTTTCAGACTACTGTTCATCCAATGGCAAACAAAAATAATAAGAAATGGCTCATTCAACTTAATTGCTCAGCGTACTCCCCCTTGTTGCAAGTATATCAATGCAGATAGGGCTCTATTTGGCACAGGCCTCCACATCTCAAAATAGTACAACGGCCACAACATACTCATATTTCTTTTCACGACCCACATGCCAACGATTGCTTTCCATATGCTTACGTTTGTGTACAGATGAGCCTTTCAGGTCAGTAACTCTCAGCTGTACATTTGAAGGTGACTCTTCAGAATCTATTGAAATTCATCGTCAATACGTTTCAGCAGCAGAGCCAGTCTATTATTAACTGTCAGTTAGGATTTCCATCTGTGAAGGATATTCAAGTCATACTTTCGAAAGCACCTCTTGAAATATGAGTGATCACATTGAAAAATGTGTCATTATCTACGAAGAATCAATTTTTGAAAAGTTTCAGTTTTGTATTGAACCAGTTTATCGCCGCAAGGAGGCCAAAATCAGCCCTCCTTAGGCTTTTAGCTTAATATTGAGGTTGCGAAATAATGTCGCAAAAATATGAAAATATATCTTTCATGATGAATCCTCTGTATCGAGAAACTTTCTCCGCTCTGTTATTTTTCTGAAAACCTTGCAATCGTATCTCTCTTAAATACGCGATGTCTTGTATGTAGGGTTGCAAGGTCACTTGAAATTTTGTCATGGACATTTTGTTGTTTTGGAATTATTGAAATTTTGCTTCATGCCTGCTTGAACACTTTTTAATATAGTTGTGCATCACATCAACCACATTTTTAAAGTAAGTATTACATGTACATTGTAAGAAATCTACACGTTATTCTGTTCAACTACATCGTTTAATCCTGATTATTGAATGTTCAATGTCATCAATAGTTCAAGAATGAACAATTTCACAACAAATCAAAACTTTCAAGACTGCTGGAAAATACTCAAGGACAACAAAATGGTTTTCAAGGACAAAGGACACAATCACTTTTGAATACAAATCAGAGAAAGTCCTTGCCCTCAAGGACGTCTGGCAACCTCACTTAGATGCCTACTTCGAAGGTAGTTAACAATCAAAACGAAGAAATAATTTACGTGATCAAAATCCAAGATATTTCTGCAAAAATCTGCTGGTGTATGGTGCGATAGTAAATATTATTATCCTAATACACTCTTGGACCAAAGCCACAGCTCCATTCTTTTTTCCATTCATAGTACCCGTAGGAGACTACTAGGTCTTTCACCGATTTTTTGAAATGACTTGATAGTTTTTTTGTAATGCAGTCAAATATTTTGATCCATAGATCTCTTCCAGTTGCTCGACCTACGGTCTGGGTACAAAGAAACACTTCAGTTTATTAAATCTACATCAACACTTCTATCAAACACTAAAACTTGTGCTGTGTTTCTGCAATCTGTGGTTTCCTCCACAACCCAAGAAAAGGAAATTCCTTAACTTCCAGTTTCAACTGGCCAGTTAAGTTTTCCGGAATACCTTCCACCCTCTTTGAACAGTTGTACGTGAAAGACTGACGCTTTCAATCTTTCTAGTATCTCCAGCACATGGCGACTGAACTCGGCATTCATTTTTTTAACAAACTCTCCTTCAGTGTGACCTTTTCCTATTGCAGTGTTTCCCATTCATTTTTTAAAACCACTTTGTATTTGGCCGCTGGTTCTATTATGCGCTTTCCGTGTTTTTGTATAACCAAGGAGCATTAGCGAAAATAGGTAGACATCGACCATCAACATCAAGTAAATGGTACGAACTCTGGTTATATATTGTTAAACAGTTTCTCTTTAATTGACATGCTTTCCTGTAGGAAAACATGGTAATGTTTGTTGACACTGTACTGAAGAAGGAAATCGAGATGCGCGTTATTCCGGTTTCATAACTTCTGTTATCTGATCTTGAAAACAAAGCAAAAATTGATTTTAACAACAAAATCTCTGGTCAAATTTGTACAGCCTTAGATGAATTAAATCAGAGTCGTTGTTTCACGTTGGTGAAAACGTTTGCAAAAAAACAAAATAGAGATATTCTGGGAAAAAAGAAAACAAAGAAAGAAGTGGTTCATATCGAAAAAGGAAAGGAAGTGATTTTGTTTAAAGCAAAGAAAAAAAGTGAGATTATACCTAGACCTTACCGTTGATGTAGAAAGCAGATTGCATAGTTTTTAGCAGCTTATTACTTCCCTCCCAAAGAAGCAAAATTTTAAAGTTTTCGTAGAACCTGATATATACTTTTTATTGCCAAGGGCAAAATTATTTAGATAGAATGTTTTGTTTGTAAATCAAAATGGTTGGACTGGTTTAAAAACGCACTACCAAAGCATTCATGAAAGATCGAATTGCTGTACTAATACATTGCAGGTACCTCAAAGCATATTCTCATATTCAGCAAAGCTTTCAAGACGTTTGCAACTGTATGCGCCAGCCATATCCACAAACAAGATGCACTTTCGCTTCGTCTACTGAACGACTAGAGAACATTTTAAAAATGTATGTTAAAGAAGCAGGCATTGGTTAAGAATGCTCTGACTCTTCTGCATCTGGGAGTTTCTGCTGATTTGGAAACAAAGAGAAAATTGCTATACGTGAAGCTGGAAGCTGAGGAAGCAGCAGTGTTCAAACTCGAGGAATTTTTGCAAAATGTTATTTCCAATCTGCATCTTGCTAGCATTTTAAACTTGCCAGATGTTTATTCATTCGTCTCATATATTTGATGTCTTTGTTGAAAATCCATGAACTTTGTTCCAAAGACAACAATTGCAAACGCTTTTCTGTAGATGAAATGGTGCGCCCGAGTTACGTTTTTCAAAAATAACATTCTAGAAAAATGTTTGCAGAAAGTTTACTTTATTTGTTTGCAGAAAGTTTACTTTTAGAATTGTTCTGAACTTTTAGTAGATGATGTCAATAAGTTGCAGTAACAATTAATTTCAATGTATTTCATACAGTATTTGGACTAGTTTTGATGCACACTGGCAATTAAGACAAAATGTAATATAAAGTCTCATCAAACATTCAAAACAATCAGGTCAAAGTATTACGATCCATACAATGCAAAATGAGCGCTTTTGTGTATTCGTGTTGTCATTCTATTTAAACGTTCGTTCGGGCGTCCGCTTAAGCGGAGGTGTAGGTCTGAAGTTCAACTCTTCTTAAAACTTGTTTATTTCGCCCTTTTGCCTGCTCCATGTTGTAAAGAGACTTGAGGGTAGTCTGAAATGTGTTCGGACATGCGGGATACAAGACTTATGTGAAGTCCGTTTGTCTCGGTATTGCCATCGAGGCACCTCATCGTGGGCGAAATGCGTGTGGCAGCAACATAGGTAATAGCCTCTGCGTCACGTGAAAGAAATCACTAACCTGCGTTATACGTATCGTTTTGCCATTGTTCGTATGTACGCTGTGCGTGCCGTACTTGTGTGTAATGGGTTTGTGTTGGCGCTTAAAGTAACATGTACAACGCATTCGTAAAACCTGACTGGACAGTATAAGAGCTTCGTGTCCTGTTTGCAGATATTTTTCTTACTTCTGTAATACTAGCCTCTGCATTGTGTTCCTGGATCATTAGATGAACACATTAACAAAAACGTTCTTTAAAGTCTGGTCAACTACGCTTTCCATCGGATCTGCTTACATTTTTGCCGATCCACCTAGACTTTTTTATCGGCTTTACATTAGTCTATTTTATTTACCCTGAACAACTTTTGCTTAGCCTTGATAAACTAGTTTGCAGTTCTTAAGTTGGTTGTCAGAACTATGACCGCACCAGTGAACTGTTGGGCGCAAATTTTGAAAGGAACAAAAATGAAAGTACAAACGTCAACTAATGCGACAAATTATTTATACGCAATATGTTGCATTTACTCAATATTCCGTGCAGAGTTACAATATTTTCCGTAGTTTTTCTTGACAATGTTTTCTTTTAAGTTACAGTTATAAATTGGGGCTTTGAAAAATTGATCAAGAAATTTTTAAGCTTTCCCTTTCTCTTGAAGGCATATTAGAAAAAATTTGAAGTTCAAAAAAGCAACAAAGCGAATCACCTTTGTAAACGTTTTGAGCCAGAGTCAGAGAGAAACCATGTGCTGCAGTTTCGCAGTTTAAGTGGAGTCGAAGTAAAAAATGTGTCTTTGTCCACCCATGACTATCACACCGCAGAAATCATCCCAGACAGAATTATTGTCATCAAAACGTTCAATTTATTAGGGATTGTAGTCATGGTGGAATGATACAACAAAATCCAAATAGCCTTTCAAGCATACATATTTCAGTTTGTCAAAAGAAAAGGTCTATGAGGGGGGTGTACAAGTGGTGCACCGTACTCGGGCGCGGTAGGTATTGAGCCCTGGAAGGCAAATGCACACACGATAAGTTCATCTGTAATCAAGCCCAAAATTGATGGCTGCGTTTTCCAACTGCAGCGTTGGTACATACAACCAGTGTACGCTCTAAGATCATGACCGATGGCAAATTGCCCAAATGGTATTTAAAATGGAAATTTCCGCAAACGTCTAGCTGCCTTGGACAAACATCCTTCTGTTATTTTCTATATTATTAAATCTTAAACATGGTGGCTATTTTATCTACATTCTTATTTCCATACAACCAAGAGCTATAACAGTTTAGACGAGGGCCACAGAAGCTCAGCGCCGGTTTTGTCAACCCTGTTAAAATTTTTCAAAGAGGTCCTGCCTTTGAGCAAAGTCTCTACTCGGCTTCGATTGTACGAGTGTTGGTATACATCAGAAGCGTGTTCTTCATCTTTTGAGCGAGTTGTTGTCCAGGGCTAGGCACCACTAGATCTTGGGGCAGATGTTGAGCAGCCATTCGAATTTCTCATCGTCCAGAGCCGTCAGGTCGTGCAGTCTCTAGGGATGGCGATGGACTGGACATTGGAGGACAACATAGTCGACGGTTCGTTCTTCTGCGCCACACTCACAGGCCGCAGAGGAGGCCATACCCCATTTACAGTACGCAAGCGGAAGTTGAAACGTCCGACACTGGTGCGGAGTCGGTTCAAGCCGGACCCACGCTGTCCTTTGAAGTGCCATTCAAGAGGGTGGGTGCTGGTGTTGGGGATGAAAGTGCGGAGTCTTGTTAGGGTTGTGCAACCACTCCGCATTCAATTAGTGATCTCGCCCAGTGCGCCGAACGTATGTTATTGTTGCTAGATGACTTTATGAGTTATTTTGCGGCAGGTACAAATGGTTGTCTCGATTTTAGACGCCGTGCATTCTATAACGTGCTTCTTTTGTGCCCCTGAGGTCACAGAATAAAGGCGTTTTAGACTTAACTTTTTGGGTTTATCGTGAGTCCGTGAAAGTTAAAGTCAAGGACAGTTTTTGCCTTTCTACGAAGGTGTAACCGCCCCGTTAATCATTGCCTCTTGCCTACCCTTTTGTTGGTCTTGGAGCCTGCTGATGCCGAAGTTATACCCGTGAGAACTTGTGCCTACTGTATTGTAAGTCCTGCTTATGCCAAATTTCTGCCCCCGAGAACTTGCCTGCTTCGACTGTTATTCGTGAGCTTTTTCCCACGAGAAGCTTCTATTAGTGTGCATCTTTCACCATTGTCAAGTTTCTACCCGTGAGAAACTGGCTGTTCATATATCGTTCATGCCGGCGTAGCTTCTGCCCGTGTGAAGCTGCTGAAACCGTCTGCCTGTGAGAGACTATTTTGCTTCGCATATCGTTCAGCTTGGCATAGCTCCTGCCGCAGGAAGCTATCCTTTTGGTACTTTCTCTCGCGTTCCATAGTTTCTACCGCGTGAAACTATCTATATCGTGCTTTGTTCACACTGACCACGTTTCTACCACGAGAAACTGTATCACTTAGTGCAACAGAGTAAATGCCGCAAATAACCTTCCGGGCTACCACCGCAAGAAATGTGTTCACTATTTTATTGAGACAACCATCGCTGGTGTGAAGCCTTATATGCAGCATTTACCTTGGAATACCGAGTAAAAAGACTGACTTCATGCAAAAATAAACGTTAATTTATACACTAAATTCTTGGTTTCTTTTCTTCATCTTTTTGGAGTCGTGAGTCATTTTTTCATCAAATGAACTTTTTTCTTGGTTTGTTTCCAATGAGCTTTTTGGGTGTGCTTTTTCGTCATGTCATGAAGGAAGTCGTTATTAGCATGACTTATATCAGTTTTAGTATTTCGGAAGTTTAGTTTTATTATTTTATATTTTTCTGAGTTGGTGGACTTTTTGAGGGTTCTTTCGCTGGACGTTTCATGTCATGGTCTTCTGGTTCAGAAGTGCAGCTTTGTTCTTTTATATTTCTCTGATATGGTGGTCAATTTGGATGTTCCAGTGTTGATTTTTCTGTACTTGTCATATCATGGACTGCTCATTGGGACGTGCCATTCGTGCTGGGAGTGACCACTTGTGTTCTCCGTTCTTGTTTGCTTTTGCTCTTATTTTGACGTAAATGTTGTGGTCATTGCATGTTACGTACTTGCAGTCACATGCATGGTCACATGCTTGGTCACATGCTTTTATTGCGCAACTCTTGGTAAACCATTTTGCTCTATCGGAATTTTCCAGTAGGTCAACTGTTCCGGTTTTTCTGGTTTTATCTACCAGGTTTGGACTTTCTCCCAAGACTGCATACCTGTACGAATGTTTTCTTTGGAATTTGCTTGGCTTTCCGGTGTTTACCATGGTTTCTGAGTGCTCTTCTTTCGTTCCTGTAGAGGGTACAAGCTTGTATGCGAAGTGGCCTCTACAATTCGCACGCGGTGGACAAGTGAGCGCTTAGTGGAGCAGGTGTCCAGGCACCATGGTACGGGTTGCTAGAAACAGTGTGGCTCCATTGCGACGAAGCTCAGCAGGTTGGATGACTCCGAGGATAAAAAGTTGTCCGGTGGTGAAGGACGTAAGTATACAGACACAACTTGCAAGGCGTCGTTGATGGCAAGGTCAATGAGGCGGGTGTGAGCACTGCCGCACCAAACAGGAGGGCAATATTCTGTTGTTGAGTGGACCAGCACTAAGGTGGCTGTTCGCAACGTTGTTACTCTAGCACCTCAGCCAGAGTCAGCATGCCGCTTCAAGAGTGCGACGCGTGATGTCAGCTTCTTGCGAAGTGACTGGAGGTGTCGGCATTAAGTGAGCAACCTGTCCGGCGTTACTCCGAGTTATTTGGGCTCGGAGCAGAAGGGCAGATTTCGTTGTTGAAGTTGACTTTTAGCTCACGTTTAGCTTCCTTGTTGTTAAGGTGAAAGGGTGCCGACACCGTTTTTGTAGTGCCAAGATTTAGCTTCTAGGTCTGGAGGTATTCACCTATGGTTGCCATGTTCTTACTCAGGACCCTTTCCACTATCTGCCAGTCTCCATGCATGATTGCTGGGTGGTCAGCATACGCACACAGTGCCAAATGTTATTCACAATCCAACAGTAAGCAGAGACAAAATAATTTTGTTCCTCTTCACATCAAGTTAGGCTTGATGAAGCAGTTTGTAAAGCTTTATCTCTGCATGGTAAATGTTTTCAGCATCTTCGATGCATCTTTCCTGGTTTAACATATGAGAAAATCAAAGAGGGAGTATTTGATGGACCACAGATGCGTACGCCTGTGCGTAATCAAGATTTTAGTCAAACAATGAATATTAAGAAGGCAGAATGGTTGTCTTTTGTGGAAATAATGAAAACTTTTCTAGGAAATAAAAAGCACCAAATTATGAAAAATTCGTCAAGATGCTCTCAGCATTTCATGACTTGGGGTGCAAAATTAGAATTAAAATGCACTTCCTGTTCAGTCATTCGGACAAATTTCCTGAATATTGTGGAGCTGCCAGTGATGAACAGTTAGAGTGGTTGCACCGAGACTTGATGACAATAGAAAAACGCTGCCAAGGTAGATGGGACCGCCTTGGGAAATAGACACAAAAAATAAAAAATCGTGAATTGCATAAAAATTGTAGCTTACAGTAAAAACTATTTTCAGATTTGAGTTCATCACCCAAAATTATATAAGAACATTTGTTTGCATCAATGCAACCAATTTTTGTTGACCAGCCGTCAGCAACGACCTGTTGGCTGATTACATGCTCCATTAAGATCGTGGATTTGTTAGCTTCATCCCTTCGCACGGCATCACTATAGTTTCCTCCCTAAATTCCAGGTACATTGCACTTGATCTGGGATATATACAGTCCCTGTTTCAAACACAGAGAGCGCTCTAATAAACTCAGCCTCTATTTATGCACATCCCTGCTGCTATTGAGATACGTTTAACAACATAGCTTGCCAGCTAAGAGCTTACTAGTATCCCTACCTCATTCCACCCAAAACCTTCACTGGCTCAAAGCATGAATAAAATTATTTTCACTCATCGAGCAGCTCAACAGCGTTGCAGCCACAACCCTTAGTCGAAGAGATGCCAACAATATCCAATGAATAACGTTTGGTTTCCTCGACCAGTTTGTCCTCATTTTCTGATAGTAAAGTGATGTTCCAGTTTCCACTCACTAACATAAGGAAAGATTGGTGTTTACGAATGGTTTTCACGTGAAAGCACTCTTCGTTGTTTCCATTCGCATCCCAGATGCGTAGCAGGCGGAAACTGTGTGCTCCAGCACTTGTGAACAGTCGGTGCCGGAGACTCGCGAATTTTTTGAACAGATCCCTGTTACCTAAATCACGAGTACCGTCCTTGATCACGCGCGCAATGACCGAAGCGCAATCGTTTTGATTAGTTTTATGCATTTCGTGGCATTTCCTACACAAATTACTTCGTTGTACGGACCGATCGTGACAATTTTACAGTAACTTTTGCAATCAGGTGGTAAAATGGGAGGCCGTTGCTGTGGGCACATTAGCATAGTAGATACCTTCCATTGATTCTATTACAAGTGCAGCCATGCGGAAATCACTACATCTAAAAGGGATACGCTATTTAAAACAAATAAAATATACACTGAGCAAGTCTATTTATCAAGCACTGCTGGTTTCGTAGTCCACTCCAAGTTTTCATACACATAGCGAAATCGGACTAATTTTACGTTTNGTTATTCAGAAAAAAAAAACAGACAGAAAATTTGAGCTCGTTATTTGCTCNAAAACAGGGGTTCCCAACCTTGCTCTTACCATGTACCTCTTCAGCATTCCGACAGATGAGCATGTACNCTTTCAGCATTTCAACAGATANGTATGTACCCCTTCAGCATTTCGACAGATGTACATGCACCCCTAAGATTTCCTATGACAATACATTTTATCATGATTATTCATTGATATATTTAACGACAAGCGTATAATGATTTTTGAAAAGAATATTCACTGGTATATGTGAAAATATTTGGAAATAAATTCTACGGAAATACATTTTGCTCTTCTATTGATAACCTTGAATGTACCCCTAAGGATAGACAAATTTACCCCTGGGGGTACATGTACCCAAGGTTGGGAACCCCTGCTCTAAAGGGACTACAGAATAATGGCTGCGCGTCAGCTAAAACCCTATCCAAGTGCAATGCAGATGAAATAAACATAATGAAAGAATACGATACAAAACAAAAAATTTACACAGAGGCAAAGACTACCAAAAAAACAAGGACGCATAGACAAAGAGAAATGTGCAGATTCATATTGAAGAAACGTGCCAATTTTTCTTCTTTAGAATCAATTAGAAAACGATGTGAAAAATGTCAAGCAATAAATCGCTTTAAACTGCCTTTTTTAATAGAGAAAACAATCTAAAAGTTTTGGTCATTATCTTTATTTGGAATAACATCTACAGCTTAGATATGTTGTAGACTGACTTTAATTTTGTGTGGTATTTGCTGAGGGATGTGCAAGAGATTTTCTTTGTTTTCAATGTTTCTAATATCAGAGCTGCATGGCTATAATATATCTACATAGTCTCGGCTGATTTAGGCCGGAAAAGATTTGATTGTCGTATTGGTGTTTTCTTTGATTTAAAAAAGTCTACATGACGTCAAATACTCTTCAATAAGTTTGCCGTCACTTTTTTGATTTTGGTAAGATAACGCAGTGTTTGGTTTTTGAGCTTATTCACAGTATATAAGGCAAGTTGTACCACGTTCCCCATGTTAAAACTTCGTGTACAAGTCCGTTGTGAACAATTCAAAATGACACTCGACAAATTACCTGATATCGAAAATATGCAGTACAATATATTACCCATAACTTGGACAAGAAAATAGATTGCAAAAGTGTATATAAGAAAATAGATGAGAAAAAAAAAGTGTAAATAAGAAAAAAAGAAAATGCAAAAGTGTATATAAGAAAGCAGACACAAGAAAATAGATTGCAAAAGTTCTATTTGAATAAGAGCTGATGATGCCTACTTTGTAGGCGAAATATATACTCTGTAAGATCTTAGTGTCTGATTCTGTGCTGAGAAAGGATTT
>JGI24159J19872_10007838_pt1 | contig 13991 bp, 13 predicted proteins | sample Ectturendosymbi4_FD_19872 | JGI IMG/M metagenome (IMG submission 19872) | reverse complement strand
TGTTTCTTTACTGCAAATACAATAGAGAAAAAACTCGTTGAATTACAGTTTTACTAAGCCATATCCTTGCAATATTCAAAGTCTCAAAACAATAGGCTTGTGACCGAGACCTCTAGCCTTCGAGACTGAGACGAGACCTGAAACCTTCGAGACCGACACTCGCAAAATTGGGCCTCAAGACGATTCTTGAGACCGAGACCAAGTCTCGAGAATCCATCACTGCTAAGTAGTAGCTATGTTATATTTTTTCACTGGCAACACAATTGGCATCTTACAGACAACTTGATGCATATGCTTTGTCTTGTCTTTGCATTCCGGTATCTAATGCAGTTGTATAATCAAGCCCGTCGCCAGGATTTCCCAGCAAGGGGGCCAAAAACCACAAGAAGGGTACATTTTTTAAATACAATACTGGATGTATGCAGCAACCGGAGGCCAAACATGAAATGGGGGGAACATATTTGAAATGAGGTGCCAGGCACCCCTGGCCCCCTTCTGGCGACGACCTTGTGTAGAATGAGTATTCAGTCATGTTACTTCTGTGTTCTAGTTGTGGAAATGTTGTGATTTTGAATGTGTTAAGAGAGGTATCCATACTGTGTCATTTTTGCCTGTTTTTTAAGCTGTGTTCTTGGTGTTGTTAACAGCCTAGTGGCGGCTCCGGCACACGGGCTCCTCGGGCATACCCCGAGCCTTCGTTTAGGATTTTTATTGGCAAACGCGAGTTTGCTTTATATATTTGTGCCGCCACCCACGGTCCCACTTTACTAAGTTGTTAACTCGGGATCTTTCCAATTTCAATGTGAGCCTTGTCACTGTTCATATATTTTCGTTACAGTATCATCATTTTGAAAGCCTATCTCACCCATAGACGCTCCCTTAGCTTTGTGCATGTTGTATTTGTGCAGGCTACTTCCTTGTGAATGAATTTTGTATGAGACTAAGAACAACTAGCTACATTAACTAGCTTCAAGTCAGTGTAGCATAGATAGATAGGGTGTAGTGTAGATAGAGGTCGATGAGGGCTTATAAAACATTGCATGAAACATGCTGACAAAAGTTAATGACGTCATATTTCAATGCTTGTGACGTCATAATTTCCAATTCAAACCACAAATTTTCTGTAGATTTTTGACGATCATTTGTGCCCCCCCGCTTTGAAAAAAGTTCCGCCACCCATGCCTCCAAGTTGTTCGGCATCTTCTTTTCCGCTCTTCCCGCTCATGCTTTCTAAGAGGAAGACGGATTCGTGCTCCAGACTCACAGCAGCGGCAGATTGATCTGCGGCGAATTCTATAATACGTCACGTAGAACTGGCAGACCCAAGCTGCACTGTAAGGACGTCATCAAGTGTGACATGGTTGGTTTCCAGATCTCCTCACATTCCTGGGAAACACTTGCTGCTAACCGCGACAGATGACGTGCTATACCCTGAGTGACGGAACTTCAACTTCAATCAAACCTACGTAGTGAAAATAGAAAAGCGTTGAGATTATCGTCGGCAACGAAGGGATGGTTCACAGTAATAATTAAAACAGTAGTATTTTTCACAAGTGACGCAACGCTTCACTGTAAATACAAAACTATAACCAAACTTCGGAACTAACGACAAAACATGATGAAATGCTAAAAACAGACTTCTCATCGTAATCAATTTCAATTTTTTCAACCTACATTGCTGATTTTGTTCTCAACGGCAATAGCGTATTTTGAAATCGCCGCTCAGGTAATTTGAAATGCTTGATTATCCGCGTGACAATTGCTAAAATGACCATTAAAGTCTTAGGAGCACAGGCGCATTTTTCAACAACTCAGCAAATATTTTCAAGCCCTCATCTGACCCGACAAAACAAACGTGTATTTCGAGATATTTTTTTACAAAAACAAACATCCGCGGAAGGCCCGCAAGGTGACTCCTGCCAAAATGGCAATTTTCCTTTTACAGGTGCAGCGGAGGTATGAGCCACCCGCGTCGACACAGGTTGTGTTATCGGCGAATTCCCTCATGNGACGCTGTTGCGAAGCTTGCTCGTCTATCAAAATGTCAGACTTGTTTATGNAAAAACGGCATTGAAGATCAGCTCTTGTACAACAGCACAGCTTTTGCTATCACACCTTAGAAACCACTGCCATCCCTCCTTACTCAAAAAATACAAAACATATGCATATTTCGATAGGACTACTCGAGAGAAGGCTTCGAAAATTCGGCTACTGATGGACTCACGTTAATAAGTGTGTTTTGGTGTCTTTTTAAAATTCAGTTGAAAACTGAATTACGCAATAATGTCCAGAGTTTCCGGAGGCTTTAAAAAAATACAAAACTAAACTTTTAATCAGTCAAACACTGCAAAAATTCTGAAAGGGTACAGACGTTATCTAACTTTTACAGTCATTAAAAGTACATTCTTTGTTTTTACCTNCAAGTTGAAAAAGTCTTNTATGTGCACTGTTATCTTCTTTCTTTTGCAAATTCAATCTACTCCATAACAAAAAGTACCTATTTAAAAAGGTGGATGCACTAGATTCTTTTGGCATGTCAAAACCGCTTATGAACATGCTGGCGACAAAAAATTAATGGTGACCTAAGGCATGAACAAATTAGCGCTGTTGCTTTTGGTTTGTGAGCTGTAGCAATACATTGCATTGGTGTAAGAGGCGGGGGTCCAAGCGCACCCCCAAAAGCTATGATTTGGTGAAAATCCGGGAAATTTCCTTGTTAATCTTGTCAAAATCCATGGAGATCTGGGCAAAATCTGTAGAATCCTTCGCAAAACCCCTGAAAAATTGGGCAAAAATGGTCCCCAACGTGGTTTGATTTGAAAACAATGGCGCCCAAAGTGTGCAGAATCACATGAAGACATTTTTGTTGGAGGTCATGCCAAAAGAAGGTCTGTCTGAGAAAATGTTCGCACAAAAAGTGGCCCAAAATTTTTTGGGAAAGTTTGGGGAAATTCGGGCAAAAATCCATCGCACCCACTAAAATTTGCCTTCTGCCACACCTATGGTACATCCGAATGCTTTTTGGTTGTCCCTATAATGCAGTCGCGGATCCAGACTTGGCGTTTACATAAAGACGCCATTAACGTTTGGGGAACATTTGCAAAAAGATCCTACGATCCTACATTCCTACAACATGATCACACATCTAGAGGACCTTTTTGATAATACTGGGCCCCAGACCCGTAACCATCTTGGGACACCAGGGGGGAGGGTTTTCTGAAAAGTGCCCATATATTTTGAACTATGTCCAATAGTTTCAAACTACGTCCAACGCATTTTTCCAGGGGAGGCGAAAATTTTTCTTGGGGGGGCTTTACGGGCCTGCTGGTCCCATAGGTGCCGAGTACAGGAGTGTGGGCGTGCGCCGCGTTCCAGCAATTCTGGCCGAGGTTGCGGCACTCCCGCTAACTTTTCATTTTTTTAATTGAGCAGTTCTTTGTTAACACGTAGGTCTAGTAAGATAGTATTAGGAAATTTATTAAAACGTTTCCGGAGTCCGGACAAATACGGAATAGGAGACTTAAAAATCGCAACGCAGCTTGAATCAGTTGCAGTTAGAAGCACCATCTGCGTTGTATGTGACTTTTACAAAGACGATGTAAACGAGGAATAGTTGCACAGCAAAATCCAGCAACTTTTAGCAACCAGGTTGGCAAACAGTCCCACTCCAAACGCTATTTCGAAACTGTTTGCGAAAAAACGAACATTAACTACTGAAACTTATTTCCGATTTTAACGTGTTTGCTGCGCATGTATTCGCATTGCCTTGCACTACATGTTAGGTAGAGTGTACCTTTAGTGCACCTCGTCGCATTAAAAATTATCTCCGATCGACCATGACTGAACGTAGGTTGAAGTCTTGCTGTTCACNAAACATTCAATCCACTGTGGCAGACGAACTTAAATGTTGAACAATAGATGGATGTTTCAATTTATAGGGCTGCATAAACACTTTTAGGTAATTGTTTGTTTTCAACTTTTCATGATTCCAGTTTAATCTGTTGTGAACGTGTTTCAAAAGTTTTGAAAAAAAATACGAATGATTGAATAATTGTGAGTCGCCTGTAAAATTGACAGTGGTGTGGGAGACGTTTTAGGATATTTCAACCGGTATATATTTTACCCATCTTTGCAGGTTTTGAAGTGATATTTTGTGGCGTCATGGATTTCGCACGCCTGTAGAAATTTCAAACCGAAGACTGGGCCGCAACGTAGCGATACGTAATGAATTTACTGGAGCTGTATGCGTTATGAAGTTCATCGGCTTATTTTCCGCAGAAAAAGTAAAATTTTATGTTTCCTAAACAAGAACAATAAAGCACTGTGCAACAAATCGATATTAGCGCGTAAGCTAACAGTATCCAATATCGGAAAATATGAAAATCTGTTTAGAATGAAGTTGAAAACAGAACGCCTGATAATAATGAAGTCACTTATAAAACAATATTATATTTTAATTGCTCAGAAACTTAGGTGCCTGCAAGAATATTTCACAAAAATACAGTAATTTTTATCTGCACTTGCAGGTTAAATGGGTGTTTTTGAATGCAGAGTTGGGTGTTTAGATTGCGGAGCTATATGACGACTAAAATTTTCTGCGCTAAGGCACTTCACATTTAACACCAGTAATTTTGTCTCTTGAAAAGACTGCAGCCTAAATAACCCATACAGGCCTCTGCACCCTTCCACACTCACACTACCGCACAAAAAAGTTATGAGAGGATTTCGCATACCAAAAAAACATTTAATACACTGATGTTAATACGAAGCACAATATGAGAGAGTACACTTCATTCTATAAAACAAGAACACTCAATAACGCACACTTCTTTCTAAAATTAATTGGATCTTTTCTTCCGATTTGAAGGGGTTCCGTGAATATGTTGGTGAAAATCGCGGGTTGGATATATTTCACGGAGAAAAATCAAATTATTTCAAAACAGTCCACGCCTGTGTACACAACAACATATCTGGCAAAATAAAGCAGACCGGGTTCATTAAATATTGTTTCATATCAGGCTTGAGCTGCACCGATGTTCTTTGAGTGATTCGATTTTTTTCTTACCAAAACAAATAGTTTCGAGAAAAAAAGACACTGCTCTGATTCGCATACATATTTGTAAAATCCCTGGCGGATGGGATCATATGCATGCCATACTCCCACTAATTTACTGAGGAGTGTGATGTATGCATTCATACCATAACAAAGATAAAAATAGCGATAAAGTGACGTACTTAAAAGCTTAAAACACATGCGTTTAAATATGTTCCAAGACGTATATTTATTTATTTGATTTATTATGTATTTCTCAGACAAAAGATCCATATAATAATAGTTAAAAGAACAGAAGTTCTTTCGATACTGAAGAGGAGCGAACAATGAAACAAAGCTCCAGCAACTACTACATTCTTTCATTGTCATACAGAAGGGCTACATAATGAGAAAGAAATGGGGATTTGTAATACGTATGAGACAAATTTAATGATCGGATAAAAAATTTGGTGAAAATGTGTATCGTTTAACAAAAACATACGAATTGTTTCTAATCAAGGCATCAAAGAACCCTTGCGTACTTGGGGATGTCGAGCAAGTTTCGATAAGCATCGTTATAAGCAACGCTGAGGTGTTTAATACAACGCTGTGTCAACTTGCACCACAATTGGCAGGCATACATTGGCACGCGGTAGGCACGAAACACAGTGTTTTAACTAGAATGGAGCACAGAGAATTGAAAAATACTGTGGATCGTGTGCAGACCTTGAGTTCATAAGGCCACCTTATAGTCACGAAAAAGTATGTGCCCGTTCACATACATTCTGCGATAGGGAAGGAGCTGACCTAGCTTTCAACGTGGAGACATGACAGACTATCTTTCAACGTGGAAACACGACAATCAAATTATAAGAAATATGACAACCAGGTGAGCACTCAAGGCAGATGCAAGAGATGAATTCCCCATGCTAGCCCAATACAGTGAAAAGTCATCAATCCTATTTAGGACAGTCATATTACTCTTTCTGTTAGCCTTGTTATTTTTCAGTCGTCTTATCGTGATTTCCATGTGTATTGTATACGGAGCCCTATTTCAAGCTGTAGTTACAACCATGCGGTCCGCGCCGACTTCTGTCGATTTCCGTGGTCGATGCTGAAATGGAGCGTTTCTTCAACTTGTGCCTGACCCTCGAAATGATGCATACCACCGACCGAATTTTCTAGAAAACTTTGGGAGACAAACTTTATGTAATATACATGTTTTTGTTTATTGCTTGCGTTTCGATGACGTCACCAAATTCACTCAACAGTAGTACGATCTGTTTGTAAAATTGGCAAAATGGGAAGGAAATTATGAAAATAATATATTTTGGGGAACATGGCCCAAGCTCCCCTTGACTACGCCAACGGTGTTATGGCAGTTGCATAAATTGTATAATACTGTGCCAGATTATTACTAGGTATTTGCTTCTTTACTATAAGTACACAAACCTTTAGTACTAGCACTTGAAGGGTTCCTTGTCAAAGTAGATAAAACAAACACAACACTTCAATTATTCTGTTTAAAAAACAAACAAACATTAAAAGTAGAATTTATGAACACGTATCTCTGATATTCAAATAATTGGCAGTTGCATAATGCAATTCCAGTTAATGAACATGTATCTCTGAGATTTCAATATTCCAATAACTGTCATAGCTGCGCCATATATTGACCCAAAGGTACGCCTAAATCAGACCGTTTTTGTCATGTACATCGGGATAGTATTTAAGTTTTGCAATTTTGGAGTAAACGGTAATGTAACCACGAAATTGTATTTGTACAACTACATTATTTTTATCACAAAATATTGGGAGAGACAAAAGACATTGTGTCCCCCTTGTCGAAAAGTTGGGGAGACATATCCCTCACGCCCCCCCTGAAACTCAGTCCCTGATGCATACTATGATGAAAAGTTACTTTCGTTAGCATATCGCCACTGTAAATTAATTTTAAACCAAGGCAGGTGATCAGGCAGTAGATGTACGATTTTAGAAAAGTATATCCCTGCTGCAATTTTTGCTGGACAGAGAGAGAGAGAGAGCAGACATAAACAGGGATTGCTAAGTAAACCCGGCTAGCAGAAATGCTGAGGCGGTGCGGCATATGCAGTACAGTTGCGTATTTTGTGGTTTAACCAACTGAATTTTTGTAGATTAGATAACAATTGTACTCGAAGCATTGAACATGTCCCCATTAAAGTTGTTTTTTCGTTGCGGTTTTCAACACCACCTTCCACGATTTTCATGATTTAGTAAGTGCAAGGTACTATTGTAATTTAGCAAACAGCGATAAATAAGTTGCACACATGCATTACACTGTAAGTAATTAGTGTAGTCTAGAAGCTATGCAGATGATATTCTCAAAGTTGCCCGCCTTGTGCGCAACGAAGCTAAGGTGGAGAAAATCAAGATAAAGTACGTCGATTGCAAAGAGCTATATCCAGGGGCGTAGTGGGGTGGGAACGCGTGGGAACGGCGTTCCCACACCTCTTTTTGGCGTGGGAACGCGTTCGCACACCTTTTTGCACTAGCAACGTTACTTGAAGATGTGGGATCCAAAAGAGTACATTAAAACATGGCTGCGATCTCACAGTTGGGCTAGCGACAGGCAGATTTGCACTGCTAATCAATAGCTTACACAGTGAAACAAAAAGATCCAGTGTGCAAATTCTTGTGGGCGAATGCTCACTTTATTCGAACTATTTGGTTCAGCTTTTTTATTTGGTGTGAGAACAGAGTTCCCACACCTCTTTTTTAGCACGGCGTTCCCACACCTTTTTTTGAAAAGGTGTGGGAAAGCCTCTTTTGTGGAAACGGCGTTCCCACACCTCTTTTTTTAGCACTACACCCCTGGCTATATCTCAACTGAAGTAGCTAAATCGGGCGTAAAGATTTTTGAGCATTTTCTTATCCAAACATTTTTGCGTCCGCTGATGGTGATTGGATCATTTGGTTGAAAAGGCTTGTTGGCCACAGAAGATGTTGATGGCGAGACAGTCCACAACCTACTGCAACACCAACCATCACTTCATTCTATCGCTGATTTGTCATCCCGATAAATTTACCTGCTGTCAAATTGTCATTTAGAAAAATGAATATGTATGTCAGCGGCCTGTTACGTTACTGAAATGGTTCTTGAGGTTTAACTTCCCGACAGTGCGAACATGAATACAGTACAATGTATTTCAGTTCTGAGTTGATCTGGTCTGCACTGAAAAGAAGTGTTTTGTAAATCCATCTGTTTCAGGTATGAATAGTTTAACTGAGGCGTGTTACAAACCTGTATCTTTTGAAGTATTCTGGCCACCAGGAGAGCAGTCCTCACTCGTGGAATAAATATTTTTATAATTTGTTCAACTCAACGGCAAAGCAGTACACTTGTTACGGTCACTCTCTGAAAGCAACACGCAACAAACTTTTAGGTAGGAATTTGAGGTTTTGCAAGTGCCACGGTTGAGAGGTTTACCTTGTCAATTCTGCCCTTATGAGATTCCTACGAGGGAGAGTTTTAATACTGATAGCTTTATTCACATGCTGATCAAGGTCTGCATACCGTTTGTGTGTGTGTGTGTGTGTGTGTGGGTGTGTGTTTTCTATTGCCAGTTGAATTATCACGAGTCTGCTGCATGGCGAACTTGCAACTGAACATGAATTTACACTGAAAATGATAAGTGCGAAGAGAAGCGATTATCTTGCGAGAACATACTCTCAGGTTTCATAAAACAAAGTTTTAAGGTGCCAAGTTTTTATCACAAGTGACAGAGCTTAGCTTTCCTATTATTTTTCTCAGAATTGGTCTGTAAGATAAAGTTGTCCAAAAGAAAACCACTTCGTTGTCGCATTAGACATTCGAGCGATGAAATGGTGCAAACCATGTTGTCCAAAAGTTGTCCAAAAGAGAACCAATTCGTTGTCGCATTGGATATTCGCGCGATGAAATGGTGCAAAGCATGCAGTTTTATAGTTTCGCCAAGAACATCTGCGAAAGTTCTCGAAGCATTTGCTTTCTGCGGTTCGAAATTTGCCAGTGTTGTGCAATTGTGTGCCGGCATCCAGCTACGTGCGAAAATATGAAGGCAACAGAAGGCTGCACGCATAAAAATAGCAATGCAGTGATATGGGATTGGCCGGCACGTAGGTCAAGTTGACTCGCTTGACGTTGAAAAGGAAATGGTGGCGTGCGAAGCCCTTGCGTCACATTTGCGGTGGTTCAAGAAGGGTCGTTAATACGCACGCTTAAACCATGTAAGACCCAATACGCTACATGATGTGATGATATGCACAACAACGTCGGAAAAGCAAGTGACTCCAGCTGATGTATCCAACACGATGTTTATCAATCAACCTCCTGCCAAGGGTGGTCAATTGTGGTATCGAAGTCTGCATCTGAACTCCCCACGTGGATCGAGCTTGACCTTAGCACAGTGTTCGCAGTGATGAAACTGCTTTCAGCTGTTTTTTTCGCTGTGGTGCAATGTTGGAGTCGGCTGCAGCCAACGAAGTTGCTCCAACACGCTACTTTAAATTTGCTTTTCTGACACGACATGACAACATTTAGGTATAAATAGGCCAAAAGATTCCGATTCTCCTCATCGAATAAACGTAGTTCTTGCTTAGAGTTTTATCGGCTGTATTGAGCTCGTTAAATCATGTCTGCAAAAGTAGTATTTTGCCTTACGCTGTTGCACATGCGTGGCCTATTTTAATAGGCCTCTTGTACCACCCATATTTGTTAAGCACTGCTGAAGCTTTCAACATACACTGCGGAAAAATGATCAAAACCTCTATCCTACCTTAGCTGATAGAATTTTTCTAGATCCTTGGCATGTTTTTAGCGCTTGCTTAAAAGTTCTTCAGGTTAGTGTCAGGTATGATTTCCCATGCACAGCCGAAGAAAGTCACTGTTTTCAAAACCAGAAAGTTCGTACTGGGAAGAAACCATTGCATGAAAATGGATTTTCTGTTTCTTTGTGGAAGAATCCGAGTTGGCATTTAAACCGAAAGAGTTCAACTCAGGGTGCTCCGTCTTGCCAACTGTTTGCAAAATGAAATACACAAATATTCATCAAAACAGAGCAATTAAAACTTCTTTCCTAACAGGACATGTCTGGAAGTCATAATAATCTTTTAAAAATTAAAACTAGGCCTACTATTTTAGTCACATTACAGCAGCTAAAATTACTGAAAAATCTGGAAGGGACGGTTTTCAATTTTTTTGTATGCTACTCATGAAAAACAAAATTTATATTTCGTCAAACAATGAGTTTTCAATTGCATAAAGCAGGTCCAGTGCAAAGGATGCGTTTCACGCCACCTCACAACGCCGCTTGCATTTTGGGACTGGTTTGAGTTTCTGTTTTGTGCGGGGGAATGAGCCGATCGATAATGCTGAATTAGCAAGTTGTTGATGAAAATCTCTTTGACTCGCGTGTGTGGTGAGCCACCCGTTGATGCCATAATTTCGTTTAAATGTCAATCGATAATGCTTCTGCTGCGGTGGAGGAGGCGGGACATCTATCATCTCTTTTCATGGGATTAGCTCAAATATCGATCAGTTTACCTTGCAAAGGTTTCTTACAAATATCGATCAAAGAAATCTTGTTGGTTTCGGAAAATTCTTTTAGGATGATTGCTACCATAACTCACTTGAAATTTCACAGAGAGAAAAAGCACTCACCTCAAACTGTATGCCCCATATATACTGCACATGACTTCGCTAACACCATAGTTGTAGGAGCAGGCAAATTTTTGGGGGTGCAAATGATTTTTGCCCGAATTTCCCCAAATTTGCTCGAAAATTTTTGGGCCACTTTTGTGCATTGCATGAAGACCGTATTTCAGATGACCCCCGAAAAAAACTTCTTCATGTCATTTCATTTTGGGCGCCATTTTCTCAAACCAAAGCACGCTGGGCGCCATTTTTTTCATATCAAAACACGTTGGGCACCATGTTTGCTTGCATTTTCAGGGAGTATGGAATTTGTGAAGGTTTTTACAGATTTTGCCCAGATTTCCACTTATTTTGCCCGGATTTTCAGAGAATTTGCCCGGATTTTCACCAAATCAAAACTTTTGGGGGTGCGTTTGCACCCCTGCGCCCCCGCCTCCGACACCACTGGCTAACACATTGGGATTATATCCGCCACGTAATACAAGAGCCAGCCACCACGTCTTTTTTAGTTTCTTGCACATTCAGAAGCCTCTCTTTTATAAATTTTTAGACTGTGGTAGTGTGGGTACGCTGAGTGTTTGATTTTGGTTCTACGTTGAAAGGTGATGTCTTGATTCTTTGGTTTTGTCCTGAGAGGATGTAGTTGAAAACTGACTAAAATATATCTGAAGCAATTTGACCTGTTTATAACTTCGTTGCGAGCACTGAAGTAGCGCATGTTAAATATGGCACAATATTTTCTGCAAATACTGTACCTAAAATCAAGCCACTATTAATGAATCTCGAGCAACTGTTAAATACTTGACTGATCTCGGTTATTGCAGAAGCTTTGTTTTGTGCAAATGCAAACTGTCTGGTTTACCGGTGCATGTGGTTGTGGTGCCAAAAGAAGAAGTGGTGAATGCTTCATCAAAACAAAGATGTGACCTGCCAGCAGGGTTGCGGAGCCGGAGGTAAAATGTCCGACTCCGACCTTTCAAAAATTTCCGACTCAGACTCCCGACTACTTACCATAACGTGAACGAAGTTTGGCTGTCAACAATTTTGTAGCAACAAGAAATCTCTTGAGCTCGTGGTACACAGCAAGAATTACAGTATGTGTTTCAATAAAAGTTTAAAAAGAAATTGTACCATTTCAACAGGTATTTCCAACTTCGAAGTGTGATATAAAAAATGATTCAGTTGGACTTCTGCAGTCGGAGTCGGACAAAACAATCCGACTCCGACACCGACTCCTAGTGTTCTTAGGAATCCGAATCGGACTACACCCAAAAACCTCCGACTCCGAAACCCTGCCTGCCACACCACATTAATGGGATTTTTTTCAGTTGAGAAATTCACAAACAGTGGCCCTATAAGAACTTCGGTGTTTTGATGCCATATAAAAAATTAAGGGGTGCCGTTCCGATTTCAAAACAGTTGGAAGGACGCTTTCCTTCTTTAACAACACTACTGGTTGTTGTTTTCCAATTAACTTTAATGATTGGTCGGAGTTTTCTTTACAAATATAGTAAATCAGACTAATCCTTTTTGCAGTGATTTTCTCAAACCGTTCAGTGCAAAAAACAACGCTACATTCTCTATGTGGTGAAAACGTCAAAGCGCATGAGCGACATCCACTCTAACATTTTGCATCGTGGCCACAAGCAGGCTTAAGAAAGAGTCGAACCAAATGTAGACCAAGCCCGGCCGTTCGCCACAGGTGATTTGTAATGCATATAGTAAACTTATATACTGCTGCAGCAAGTGTTACATTGCAAAGTGGTTAAGACGGAGTGTATCTCGTTCGTAACATATTCTAAGTGGGTAATGGAGAGAAACCTTGGAAATGGAACAACTGCCGTAACAAATGTCAGACATATGGCGCCGTAGTGCGGCAGTGCGGCACGAACAATATTAGTCACAAGTTTCTGCGACATCCTTCTTAAAAACACCAACGTTTTTACAACCAACCGTAACTAAATAACGAAGAGTAACTGATGCAACCGCGTTCCACCCCTCACACCAAATTATTCTATAATCAGAGGCAATTCTCGTTGCCGAAACTTTATACACAGAATCATGGGTGGTGGAACCTTTTTCAAAGTGGGGGGGCCAAGTACACGTCAAAAAAACTATAGAAAATTTCTGTGGTTTGAATTAGCCACTGTGACGTCACAAGCATTGAAATATGACGTCATTTCCTATACACTGAACGAAAAATTTAAATTCCACTATTTTATACAAAAATACACCACTATGAAAACGTATCGGTGAACAACCTGAAATTCAAACAGGCTGTTACAGGGGATCCAGGTCAACAGCGTCAGTCGGGCCAGAGGCGCAGCCAGAATGAGGCCGAAGAGGCCATGGCCCCCACCGAAAAAACTTGTTAAGATTTTTTGCTGGTGTTTTATATCAATCTCAACTGTTCGAAAACAAACGGAAGGAACAGTCGGACTCATGTGGTGTCGTGTTCTCTCACTGGCCAAGGTTTAACGTGACTTTTTGCGATTGCGAAACTATACGACTAAAGCATGCAACGTTGTTAGCAAAATTGCCAATTAATGCGGACAACACGAGCTGAGGTGTAGCCTGAATGAAATGCAAGGGCGCAGCTTTCTTGAAAAAGAGTACAAATTCAGATGAGACATTTTTGAGATGATTGTTTGCATGAAGTATTGCCGAAACAAGTAGAAACATACTTGGTCAAGACATTATCAACCCCAAGCGCATCACGCAATGGAGTGTTATGTAACAACGCAATGTTTGTCACAACACGGTTGACACTGTGGCTAGTGGGTATGCGACGCCAGGCAGAAGGGTCTCAATTTTGAAATGTACAGCAAGTCACTATGAGCGCAGCACACAAACTTTGTTAATATTACATTTATTAGTTTCAGAGAGCAAATATAAAAAATCATTAGCAGGCAAACCATTGCTAGTCACCAAACAGCTATGGTGATTTTATGTGAAAGCTCTTCTTCGTTAGTCTTGAGAGCAGAATATGACAGATGGATATTCACGTGGTGCAGTGAGCCAGCATAGGGCTTCCAAGAGAATTTTTTTAGGCGGAACAAAATCTATTTGGGGCCCCTAAGACTTGCAAAATCATTTTGAAATATAAAAATAAAAATTGAGGCTATTTAATGTGCATCATACTTCAACAAGTGCTCGTTCATTGATTATATGAAACATTACCTTAAAACATAACGATACTCAGGAAATGTGACCATACTACCATTTTTAAACATGACTTTTAAGTGTTCATAGTAAACTCTAATCAAGGAAAAAATTAGAAAAAAA
>JGI24159J19872_10007837_pt1 | contig 13993 bp, 6 predicted proteins | sample Ectturendosymbi4_FD_19872 | JGI IMG/M metagenome (IMG submission 19872) | reverse complement strand
TTTTAGATGCCTCGAAAGCATTCGATCGAGTACTACACATGAAATTATTTGAGAAACTAATTCAAAGAAAGCTGCCAATGTGTTTTGTGCGCCTACTGAAATATTGATGCAAGGAACAAACAATGCAAATAAAATGGGGCAAGCATTTTTCTGAACCGTTTCATGTGTCTAATTGGGTTAAGCAAGAGAGAGTACTGAGTCCATACTTTGCTGTTTACTTAGATGGTTTGTCCAATGAACTAAGTAACAGTAAAGCAGGGTGGTACATTGGTGAAGTCTCATTAAATCACTTGATGTTTGCTGATGATATTTGTGTGTTCTGTTCAAGTGTACGTTGGTTACAAAGAATAATAGATGTGTGCCAGGCGTATGCAGAATCGCATGGAATTATTTTCAACTGCAAAAAAACTGTTTGTATGACGTTTAAGGCCAAGAGTGCAAAAAGCTCAGCTACTCCATGATTGAAATTGGGTGATCAATACGTAAAATCTGTTAACCAATGCAAATATTTGGGGATTGTATTGGATACTGAGCTCTCAGATGACAAGGACATCCCGCGACAACTGCGATATCAATATTGTGCAGCAAACAAGCTGCGACCTTCCTTTTCCCATGTTCCAATGTGGTTAAAAACGTGCTTTCTCGTTCCGTTTGTACGCCCATGTATGCATCACAATTATGGTGTATTTCAGGAAGTCATGCATGCAGAGATTGCATGTGGCATATAATTTTGGATGTAGAGCTCTATACAATCTGCCCTGGAGAGCGAGTGTTAGTAGCCACCAGGTTCAATGTAACATTCCTACCTTTGAGGCTTTGCTACGAAAATACACGTACCTATTTCTCGAAAGATGCAGAAAATCTAACAACATATGGTTACGTGTTTTGATGCAGTCAGATTGTTTGTATTCGTCCCTATTATTTGAACGTTACAATCGTATTTCACTTTGTGAATGAATACTCGAACATTGCAGTGTCTGCTTGATTGACGGCGTGTCATGTCACAATGCATTCGCATTTTACCTGGACTCGACCAGTTTAGGAATTGGCGCCCTACTCTGCAGTAGCGTTGTAACGTGTGTTGCGTGTTAACTAACTAACAATAGTGTTAAGAATGTGTCTGTAACCCTGTGGTTCCGCCTTCGACATAGTTGCAAAAAGTGTTTGTAACTCTGTGATTCCCCCGGATCCAATGCCTTGCATAACAGAGTGTGTGTATTTATACTATGGACTTAGTATTTGCTCACAAACAAATAAATTAAATTAAATCTGACACTTTAGAGACCTTGATTAGCCTGCTAGTCTGAGGAGTTGCCTGCAACGCATTTTGCTTCAATAAATCATGTAACCGCAATGCGCATATTAAACGTCATACTCAGAGCAAAAGACTGTTACAGTACTCACTGCTATACACTGTTCACTTTGCCTTATAAATACCTTCGTCCTTGGGAGGTCCTCAGCCTGAATGACCCGTGGTCTTTTGCAGCCTTCCATTCCCCCATGTATTATATAAATCGATCTACTTGGACGCCATCGTAGCACTACAATATAATAATCATGATGGCGTCATTCACGCGTATGCTCTGCATGGTTGTGTTTCAGCAAAGTAAATTTATTAGCGCCATAAAGGGTATAGCTTTTTACTACTGCAAAGTTTTTATTTCCTCGCTGTTCGTTTATGTATTTGTATGTTCCTTGTCATTGCAATGTATGCTTAAAGTCTATCGGGTTGCATGTGGCAGCAATTCGCAAACTTTTTTGAGCGCGACGCAAGCTTCAAACAGGGTTTGAAAAAGTAAAGATTGTATGGATGATTTTTGGCCGTAAGTTACTACGTTCTTTTTCAATGTCAGCAATTTTCTCTTTTCTCAAGTACCTACGCGACAAACAGACAAGCAGCAGTAACCTGGCAACTATACAACTCAGGTTTGGATCACCTCGGCGTGACCCATTTTCTTACCCATCGCGACCCTTGTTTGGGTCGCGACACATACTTTGGGAACCACTGCGCGTGGGAGTGACGACGTTACACCACACAATACAGAACACGTCATACGTGAAAAAGGGCAAACAATTACAGCTTGCTGTTGTTTAACGAGGCAGCACAATCCTTGTTGGTTAAACTCAACGCACTAGCAGAAAGGAATAAACATGAGAGTCAAAGACCTTCTTGACCAAATAACGCTTTCCTGCAGAAGAATAGGACATGGCACTGTGGATAAGGTGTAAGCAACTTTGTTCACATCAACCATACTCCTTACAATAAAGCAGACAAAAAGTTGTTTTGCATCAGCCTATGTGGCCCAAATTAGTGACGAATGGTGGGATTCCAGTTTGTGAGCAAATAGTCTTTTTAAAGGAAGGACAGAGGTTTTGCACCATGCAAGGCAATCAATACAGGTGTGAGAAGGCGTTAGACGTTTAGGAGATGTCCCCTCTGTGCCAGCCCCTGCAAATAAAGCTTGCCTCAGAGTATTGGCTTAGCCTTTCTTTTGAAAGAATCTAGACTATGGGATGGGAAGTTAGGTCTGGTCGCAAGACTAGACCACCGAAAGGCTGTAAAACTATATAACGAATTTGCTTTAGACATTCTTGATTAACTTATCTTATAAATCCTTTGCCACACTACTATGCAGCATTCTACACTAGAACAGACAATCTTTTGTTTACGCAATTATATTTTTAGGTTTATTTCAGCGTCAACAACGAACCCTACAAGTTGATCGATTACGGTAGAGCATACACGTAAGTTACTGGAACTGTTTCAATCAATCAACACTGATTTTTCTACGCTAATAAATCTTCTGCATGCTTTGAAACTTTACAGAAATTCTTTATCTTACCGTTTGACAAGCGCTGCCATATATCCTTTCATCAGTTTAGCCACAGTATCGACAGGCAATCAATATCTACACTCATTTCGCATCAAAGTAAGTCAAAAGTCGAAAAAACTTGCATGATATTCTTCAGGAATGTTTCTAAAACAGCTCTAGTTTTGTCATGGTTTAGGCTTAAATCTTTGACAAAATGTTTTTAAAGCTATGATACATTTCATGCGAAAATGTTTATTTGACGAAAATTGTGAATATATTTACAAATGCAAGGTCATTTCTTGCTTGCATTCAGTGTAAATTAATCGGCGACGTTAGCAAACTACTTTGAAATGATTTTGGTAATGGTATTAACGGAAAACACACGGATTTAGATATTTTCAACAAGTAGGATCTCTGATTGCGGCCTAGTGAATAAAGACGATTGCATTAATTATATACTTTGCTGTATTTAGGCCATATCTTTTGAACCAGAAAAACTAGTAAGGCGATCGAAAGCTCAAAAGACTTGGATCATGGCCAAGCTTCGAATAAAAACTTGAGTGAAAAACTTCCCTCTTACAGTTGGGGTCTAGGGCCCGACGACATACGCCAAACAAGCCCTTAACCTAACCCACTTATGGCATCACTCACAAAAGAAGCGAAGTCCACAACTTTCCAAATTTTTCCATACACAGAACTATAAAACTAACCCAATCTTTTGAGGGTTTGAACAGCTCTCTAACACACTCGGGTTATGGATTTGTTACCTGACGCTAGAATCGTAGTTCACCCGAAGTGTCCCGGCTCCTAAGAGTAGAAAACTCCGTAGGTGTTGTGGTTGCTCAATGATTAAAGACGTCGTAAATCTTGTCTTTATGCGAATTGAAAAATCAAGAGAAATTTAGTCAGCTAAATATTTCAGAAAACAACCCTGACTCAAACATAATCTACAGCCGTGTTAATTATTTGCGAACGTAAAATGCGTACATTTAGCAGTTTGAAAATTAATTAACTCTCATAAAAGTAAATTCAATGCAAGTTTTCAAACAACAGTCAAAAACTCGAGGTTTGCTGAAAGCTTTCATGGTATAAGTTAGTCCTGCCTTAATGACTTTGGAATGATTCAGACTTCTACATATATTTATTCGAGTACCTAGTCTCCACAAAGGCAACGAAATTTAATCAATCAACACTTTGTTTAAAATACGAAAAAAACTTCATATAATGCTACGCATCGTCATTTCTGAAATCCTATTCACACAAAATTTATTTAGGAAGACTTGTTCACTTCGCTGTCATTTCGCCAATCGTCGCACTGTAACTTTGAAACATGAAATGTTTTATACCACGTGCAAAAAGGCAAGAGATATATAGTAGATAGATTGATTGATTGATATTCGAACAAAACCTCACCATTTTTGCGCTGGGATGTAAGAAATAACAACTTGCCGATGGAACATACGAAAGTTATCCACAAAAAGCAACATGGAAGCTGTACATTACACAAAATTATCTTTCTTGATAAATATAATTGTGGGCAAAAATCTACAACACTTGTAATTAAGATTTTGTGTTTTGCGTGGTAAAAAGTGTTTTAACCTTGGCATTTGTTTACCAAATCATCAGGCCGATTCAAAATTTTATACGTCAATTTTTGAGTTAAGCCGACATGTTAGACAGAATGTCCCGTGAAAAATTGCTTAGGAATTTTTTTCCATTAAACAATGACTTCAGACTTTTCTTGAAGGGAAATCAGCATTTATTAAAAGTAATTTCAGCGATACAAACATTTTTGTATAGTTGTTTTTATTCAACTCATTCGCAACCAACCGCAATTTTATTAACCACAATAAACAATTTTATGAGGGAGCAACAATTTACCATTGCTGCAACGCTTGATTAATTTGCAAGTTTGTTTCTTTGCATTACAAGCTGAGATCTAGCTCTCAACAGGTTGTTGTTAATTTTTGTGCAGCTGTTTACATAATCTATGCATGGATTTATTAGAAAAACAGCACTCCACTTCTATAATGTATATGCAGAAAGAATCCTATTTTGTAATATCTCGTATGGTAGCAAGGATTATTTATTCAAAAAGTTTATTTATTTAAAACAAATGGTGTTCCTTGTTTAGGGTTTTTACATGAAATCCAATAAGATTTTTTAATTATTTGCTGCAAACAAACGCTTTATTGCTCGAATTTAAAAAACATAATTGCATATTTTCTTTTTAATTTTATGTGCTACTAGATTCAAAATGAGATTTTGCTTTGAAGTAAGTGCTAAGTGTATTTAGCAATTTTTACATTTATAATTCTTGCACGTGCAGTTCAAAACCACAAACTTGTTGACATTTTTGTTTTAAATTAATAACTGATTTAATTAATGTTATGTGTTGCAAAACGTGCAAAAAACGCAATTGTTATGTTTGACATGCAAAAAATAACTTATATTAGATATTTTGTAACAACGTTTCAAATTTATGTTATCTGCGCCTCTGCGCAACCACTTATTTTTGATTAGATGCTTTTATAAAACTTGATGCATTCGTTTAAACATTTTGATGCAACTGAACGTTCCTTATTCCAGCTACATGAATCAACAATTAAAGCTTGTTCTGTTTAATAATGTTCAGCCTTGTTTGAGTCTCCTGCTAATAAGAATGGTGGATAAGTTTTATATTTGCAGAATAATCTCTGCTAGAATCAGTTCCAACTGGAACAAACTTTTTAAATAGTCTCATATTTTTGATGCAGGTGGAATCGAATGTAGACACAGGCTACAATTACGACAGAGATTCCTACAGCGAATACTACAGAAAATATTATTATTACGGACGATCTGCAGAAGTATACTACAGTTCTTCAACAGGAAATCCAACCATTTGCAAAATGTTCTTTTTCATTAGAGGCTACATGGTGCGTTTTTGACATGATGAGGCTACATATATTTGTTTAAAATTTTGTTTAATGAAGATTGTTTTCGTTATGGTAAGTTACACGAGTACGAGATACAGGGTGATAAAGCATGACTAATTGAAAAAGATTGAGCTGCTGCAGAATTTCTGCAGACAACATCAATTTAGTGTGTGCATTCAGTTTGTCAATCCATTTGTNTTCACAAGAATCCAGAGAGTCAAAACTGTATTGTTCTATGAAATTCATCAAAGTTAGAGTGTAAGTCATACGNATTTGGGATGCCATGAAGCACTGCATAGCACCGCAATCAGTACCGTGGCCAGCTCANAAATATTTTGGAACAAATCGTTTGACTTCAAACGAGCAACAGTATTTTGTTTGGGACACCACCACTCAAAGCACAAAATGAAAAGATATGCTAGAAATTTAGGGGGGCATTCGCTACTTAGTGTTGCTGGGAAAGTCCTATCCCACGTGCTTTTCCCAAGATTGCAATCATCGCAGACAGGGTCCTGCCGGAGAGTCAATGTGGTTTCCGTGCATCGCGCTCAACCATTGACGCGGTGCTCACATTAAGGCAACATCAGGAAAAATTTATCGAGCAACAGCGTCCTCTGTACGTGGCGTTCATACACTTGACCAAGGCTTTCGACCTTGTTAGTAGGTCTGGTTTATTCGCGATCCTCAGGCGCTTTGGCTGCCCTGACACATTGCTCAACATTATACTGAAGCTCCACGATGACATGCATGCTACTGTTCAGGTCAATGGCTCGAGATCTCGTCGTTTTCCAACCAAACGCGGTGTCAAGCAGGGGCGCGTTCTTGCTCCCGGCGTCTTTGCAACTTTCTTTACAGCGCTGCTCGAAAAAATGATGCGAAAAATTACACTGTCGCTTCAAACAACCGAATTTTTATACAAAATGGTGTCGCCACCAGTAGCATTAAGGTACCCTTTAAGTCCCGCACCGGCCACTTTTTTGACCCGACTTTTCAAATTTTTGCAACTCCATAACTCCCCAGCCAATTGAGCTAGAAAGCTGTCCAAATCATCTACGGATTCAGCAAGTCTGGCAGTTGAGAATGAAAAAAAAGGTTTTTCGTTTTGGGTTTGGGGTTTTCTGGGGATGACGAAACAACGAAGGAATGTTTTTGCAACCTTTGGGCCAACTTTGCCTGGCCCTGGGCCCCAATCCAATTAGATATATTTTTGGATAAAGTTCTTTTTGGAAACTTGGCTGTGATCCGCGTCGTTAGAGCCCTTGAGTGTCTTTCCAGCATATCTGAAGCCAAAATCATGGGCCAAAAAACATAAATTGGCAATAATTTTCACACCCACAAATGCTAACCTGGGGCGGATCACACCCATACTCTAATTGGCCATCACCCGCCAGCAGATTCAGCTAGAGTGCTGTTCAAATCCTCTAAAGACCCGTGAAAACTAGTAGTTTAGACTGCAAAAAAAATTTTTCAGTGCGCTTGTGGGCATTTTTGGCCATGTTTACATAACCACAGGATGTTTTAACAGGTCTTTCAAAACATTGGATGACGCTAACATCCCTTGGGAGTTCAACAATCTAGTCCATTTTGTTGCTCAAAGCTGTACTGGATTTAAATGGATTCTAGGCTACAGTACGAGTCTTTAGAGGTTTTGATGGACTTTCTAGCGTTTCTGGGGGAATCCCCAGTAATTCCCTAGGGGATTACTTCAAGATTTCCGGTCTTTTGGTCAAAACTTCGGCACCAGAAACGCCAGGAAGTCGATCTAGCCCTCTAAAGATCCATAACACAGCCTAGAATTCAACCAAACTTTGAGCCACAATTTCGGCTCATTGTCCGGGTGATGACTTCACAAATGAAGAACCAAAAATAGTAAAACATACCCCAACTCTGACGACATCCACCGAAAACCCGATATCCAAACCTCAAAAGTATTTTTTCAGTGCAAACTACAAACTTCGCGAGCCTTTTGAAGGTTTGAATAGCTCTCTAGCATAAACGTCTGGCGAGTTATCGCTGGCCGCGCAAGCCGCCAGTGGAAGAATCATGCTTTTTTTGCATTTTTTGAATATTTGTGCACAACGTTTATTTGGGCCATAACATTGGTTCCAGACATGCTAGAAGGTCAATCAACAGCTCTAAAGACGCGGATGATCGTCTAGTTTCCACACAAAGTTTGAGGCAAAAATGGCTCATTGGATAGCAAAATTTATCAAATTACTTGTTTAAAAAGTTTAGTGCGGCTCCCTTACAACATCGTGCGTCTGGGTTTGGCTCCCTTGAAGGAAAATGTTGAGAACCACTGCTACACGTGGTGCTTTGTTTAACACCCAGCAAGAACTAGAGTTTTACTGCTTTTTCCAGGGCTGTGGAGCCGGAACTCAAATTTCAAGCTCCAGCTCCAGACATCTAATTTTTGACTCCAACCTCAACATCTAGGCTTTTTTCCCTCGGACTACAGATTGAGTTTTTTCATTGAAAACTAAAAATCATTGTATTATTTGTACATGCAGTCTGCAATTCGCTTGTCCCGCAACTATTTTTGCGGAAACGGAACCCAAATTGCAGTCTGTGGCTCCACCATTTAAACGTTTTTGGCTCCGGCAGCATCCAGTGGCGTAACTAGAGGTTTGAGCCAGGGTGGCAAAACTTAGCTGAAGGGGGCCCATTGGCCACCGTTTCGGTGTGCAATAATTAGTACGCAAAAATTCATTAACGTTATTCCACAAAAACAGAAAATAGTTGTCGGGTGATGTAATTGGTTTCAATTGGGAAAATGACTTTAAAGTAGAATCTCACGTTGTCATATAATACAGTATATCCAATCTAAAATTGATACCCATCAATGATGTACGGCTGGGTAAGGTCGGCTTATGATTTGTTGTAAGATCCATCACACCTAGAGGCGTAACGAGGCTAGATGGCGCGCGGGGCAAGAGGCAAGTTTGGCGCCCCTGTGTTCGAACCTAATGTCTTTCGGATGACAATTTACCGTATTGAAGGAAGTACTTGTGACATTGTTGGAACTTTTTGGCGCCCGGAAAATTGTGCCCCTCTTTGCACCCTTTGTTACGCTCCTGACCAGACCTGAATCTTGGTAATTAACTCCCAAATAAATTCCTTTTTTCCTCTAAGCACCACAGCCTTGACGTAACGATGGGGTAGATTTAGGGCACTGCCTGACTAAACAACAAAACAGATGTAGTAAGTCAAAAACGGAATTTTTAGACGTTCATTGATCTCTCCGTAGCAGTAACAAAACCGCATTCATTTAGCAAACTAAGTGAGTGATGCCAAACAATTTTATCTAAATATTGTGCTGCACGCCAAAAAATTACAAATAGGCATGAACAGTGCCCTAAGCCCACCGCAAAATGTTTACAAGAGGCCCTAATGGCGATTTTTAAAAAAGATTATAAACCGTTGCTATATTAGGGGTATTATCTGTCATGATTTAGTTGTCGCTGGTTTTAATCTATCGCTCGCACGGCTACTCAACTGGCGGGCTGTGGTCATATAGCCAGGGGAGTAACGAGGTGGGGGCACGGGGGGCACAATTCCCCAGGCATCGAATCATTATGGGGGCGCCACATCACTGCGGGGGGCGCCGAAAAGTCCTCACCATATCACACGTGCTTTCTTCAATACAGTAAATTTGCTTCCGAAAAAACTCAGGTTTGAACATGCGGCGGCAAACTTGGTTCTTGCACCGGACGTCAGCTAATCTCGTTACGCCCCTGTATACAGCAAAACAAAAGAAACCACTTTATATTGTAGAGCAGCACACATGAAAAAATATCACATAACAATAACCCTGACAATATCATGCACAATGTCACATTACAGTAGTATCAAAACTGCTTGGAACGAGTCTTTTTTGGCATCTTCCAAATCTGGAAAGCGCACACATGAAGTTTCGATGGACAAAATGGCTAATAAGGATAGTCTGTCATTTGTCATATGAGACTTGGAGGTTTTGAACAGCTTCAGTTTGTTGAAACTCCTTACAGCACTGGCAAGAGCATTGGGGGCAGTTTAGCATAATTTGAAGTGCATCAAATACGTTAGGATAAACTTCATCAGAATAGAGCTTAACAAAAGAATTGGATCTTAATCATGGTCATTTAATTAACGACGCTTATTTAGAGATGAAGTATTGAAATGCAAATATTAACAAAATTTTGCAGCAAATCAGAATCAAGCCTATTGTTCAGTTATGAAAACACTGTTACCGAAGGAACAAACCTGAGGCCGATCAAAGCAGTGCGGCGCAATGAACGTTTTCTTTCATTAGCGCAGGTTTCCTTAGGCGGATCCAGGGGAGATTAGGGAGTCTGAAGATCCCCTACATTTTTTCAGATACGTTTTTTGATCGATGGTTCCCGAAAAATAAACGTCCATTGGGGTGATTGTTTTGTATAGCCTTTAATTACACCATTTCCTGCACAGGGATAGGGGCGAAAATATTGAATACAAAGCTGGCAATCAGAATGTGTCTATTTCACCGTAAATGAAACCTCTAATAAGCACGTTTGTATATAAAAAGTATGGTCCCAATGTTATATAAATACGTATGTATTTACATAAAGTATTTACATGACATATGCGTTATATAAAGGCCATGTACATAGGCGGAGCAAGGGGGGAGCATGGGCCCTTCAAATTTTTTAAATATCTAGTCATTTTGTGCTTAAGAGGCAGTATCACAAACAAAATACTGTTGCTCGTCTAAAATCAAACATTTTGACCCATCCAAAATTTTGGTCTGGTCAAGCCACTGCGCATGTAAGTATTTCAACTCTTGTTTCATTTAGGTAAGATTTGGATTTTTGTAGACAAAAGATGAATAATCAGCAGACTCCGAACCGCCGCTAGAAAGTTTCTATAGGGGGCTTTGCGTTTATGCGGGAGGCTTGACATTCTAAAAATTGACAAAAACTCCACTGATTTATAGCGTTTCATGTTTCAATTTGTCGGATTGGAGCTTTGTTTGGGGGGTCTAAGTCCATCAAAGCCTTTTCGTGGCGACGGGACTGAGCAGACTTTGGACAAAATTTAATAAGCTGCAGATCATACTATTTCTTCCTACAAGCTTTAAAGAATTAGTGCAGTTCATGTTATTATCCAAAACAGCAAATCTAACCGTAAAACGTAGCCTACGTCAGGTAGGCTGAGAATGAAGCGCTCAAGATTAGATGTAGGCTATGCTAAACATGATTGATTAGCATCGGACTTGCCAGCAGGGGTGCAGTTTGTTGGGAACGGATGGTAACGGCCTTTCCACACTTTTTTGCACTAGTAACGTTACTTGAAGATTTAGATTTTTCATTTCGATTTCTACGTGTAGCGCCTGAAGCAGCATAAATGAATAAATGACAAGTTATCTCGTGTGTAGCACAGTAGCACTAAAGTGAATCAGGAAGATTAGTGCGGAAATTCTTGTAGACGAATCAGTCTTCCTTTATGTTTGGTATGGGAACGGAGTTCCCACTAAGCCCGCAACCAGGGGGCGAACCAGGAAAGGCGCAAAATTTTTCACCCCCCATGAGAAATATATCGGGCATAGTTTAAAATTATTGGGCATAGTTTAAAAAATTTGGTCCCATTTCAAAAAACTCTTAACCCCTTGGTGTCCCAAGCTGATTATGGGCCTGGTTCCCACACCTTTACATTTAGCAATGCACCCCTGCCTGCCAGTAACAATTTTTGGACAAAAGTTCAGCTCAGCACGAAATCAGATGCTTTTTGTCGATCAATATTCTGCTGTCTCTAAGAATTTTTTTTCAACCTACTGTACAGCACTTCTAAAATTTCGCTACCGCCATATATAGTCGCGTTTCGTACAAAAAATTGAATGGATGAGAATGCGGTCATTGACTTATTGCAAACTTCAGGTTTCCAGCTGTGACGAGAAAAAATATTGTCTGATCATCTTCAATGCCCTTGTGATGCAATAAACACCTTCCGGGGAAAAGTACCAGTATAATTATTGCTTTCGAGTTCTTTGGTATGTGTGTTTCTACGCGTACCTTAAACTTTTTTTGGGCGGGAGGAAGTTGTGCTTGTTTTCGATACAATATACCATTTTTTCGACCTTCAAGTCATTGTCTATGGCCAATTGATTTCGATAATCAACAGCATTTTGTTTTAACTTGTTTGCGATTGATAGTTTGCCACTGACGGGCATTCATTTTTGCAAACAAATTTTGCCATTTTGGCTCCCCAATCGTGACGTGCAGGGGCATAACGAGGTTAGACGGCGCCTGTGGCAAGAAACAAGTTTGGCGCTCCCTTGTGCGAACCTGAGGTCTTTCGAAAACAAATGTACTGTTTTGAAAAATTGAAAAAATTTTGAAAAATTGCTTTTGACATTTTTGTGACTTTTGGTACCTCGCACTGATTCGGCGTGCGGGTAATCGTGCCCTCTTGTTACGTCTCTGGTGTTATGCAATAAAAATCGGAAAATTTTCCGAAAATAAACAAATTTTCATGTCCTAACGTCATGGACGTCTATTCCATGAACATCTGCAATATTCGAACACACTGCGGTATGGATCTTGCACAGACTGTCTGCCAACAAAGGTTACTGGCGACATTTGAGGTTTCTTCGCATAAGTTTGTGTCACTTCTATGCCTGCCCCACGCGTATTCTCGGTGTGGACGTGTGCTTGTTCTGCTAATAATAAAAATTTTCCGACAATTAACAAGTTAATTTTTTAAGGTTAGATAAGTTTGAGAATATTTTCTGAATGTTTTGAAGGCCGCTTCAGCTTAGGAAACGTTCCAGTAAGCCTGGGAAATGGTGATATTGCGATTTAGCCAAAATGTGTATGGTTATTTACCGTGTTCATGGGCGCAATTTGGTGGGGGACACGGTGGATGTGTCCCCCCCACTTTTTTACACGGGGGGTCATAATATGTCATGTCCCCTCCACTTTTTTCTCTTAGGGTTTGCATTTTGAGACGTTTCAAAACTAAATGTGACGTTTGTCACGTTTTCCGTGAAGATTTTTTCATGTTATATGTTACACATAGTCATGTTGATGTTGAAACAGAGTTTGGTGTTGTATCACTGATTCTGATATTTTATAAATTTTTACTTCAGAAATGATTTTTAGCATTTTGCAAATTTCTAGAGACCATTTTGCAAATTTATCCAGTGTGGTTTATTGTAAGAAAGGTCAGTGTCTTGAAACAGTGAGGCTTAACGGCTGCACACGTGTGAGAGACCACAGTACAGCCGTAATTTCTTTCGTTCAAAAACGTTGACTAACTGGTTTTACTGTAACGTTGGTTGTCACGTATTCAGAAACACACAGCGAAAAATTTATGAAGATGCAAGTATATGATAGAAAATTATATTTTCAGGCAAACCTCTGCGAAGTTTTTGCCGAAGACAAACAGCAGCACTATTGTGGAGACTTAGTTTTAGGATGGGCAGTTTTGCAAAGACTGTCTTCAACCATTAGTAAACAGGATTTTCATCAAACCTTTTGAGAAGTATTGACCTAGCTATCGCGTATATTGTCCTATAGCTCAAAACTTAATGACTTGACTAGGAATAAAACATAGCTTAGGCTATATACTTAACCCTATATCTTGTATGTCACCACAAGAGTGACCAGCAAATTTGAAAGATATTTGTACCCTCAACGCAGTAATGTTTTCATCCAAATGCGAAACATTTCGCTTCACAGGTAGCCTACGCCTTGGTGGCGGAACTGTTTTCAAAGTAGGGGGGCACAAGTGCACGTCAAAAAAACTAGAAAAATTTTATGATTTGAATTGGCAACTGACATCACAAGCACTGAAATATGACACTTTTATCAGCATGTCTGAGTTATTTTATTCAAAATTTGATAAGCCCTCAACGATTCCNATCTACACAACANCCTATCTATCATGCACTACANTGACTTGAGCACATAAATGCAACTAGTTGTTCTTAGTCTTACACAAAAACAATTTACTTTAACAATGGACCAAATACGAATTTTGTTGGTTAAACTTATTTAGACAAAATTCGAAATTTAAAAGTGGGAGGGCCGCGCCTGGTCACCAGATGATTAGGTAACGCAGACATCACATTGCAGGCTAGATTGGCATGTGGATATATATTCAGAAAGACCTCTGGTTCGTTTTCTTTTGGAGATCTTCTCTAGTTGGCTTGGATAATTCTGCTTGGGAGTTTGATTGATGTTGGGAAAGACTATTAGACAAACGGTGTTTGGACAATCGAAAGGATAACCAACAGCATGCAGGGGC
>JGI24159J19872_10007835_pt1 | contig 13994 bp, 7 predicted proteins | sample Ectturendosymbi4_FD_19872 | JGI IMG/M metagenome (IMG submission 19872) | reverse complement strand
GACATATATGGTTGCAATATTCAGAACTTAAAAGTTGGCACAGTGCCTACTGCCTATCCTGCTGATTCAAGAAAAGCCTTTTGCGAAGTTTGCAATGATGCAATCATGCCGAAATATTGTGAGCTTAATAGGCATAACTGAACGCAGAAGCACTCAGATAAGACTAAAGAATTTTTTTGCATATTTGAAGTGCGCTGGCCACTGTTTAGCTCTTGCAGTCTGTTTTTTTGCCCATGCATCAGTCAATTTGGTTACCACGGGTGGCTGCATTAATTTTATCTCAAGGACGCTGTCCTCCGTGGTATGACTGATAATATTATAGTGGCAGATAATATTTTAGAAACTGCGCATTGTTAAAACCAGGATGTATTTTGTTGTTTATTGTGTAGTCAGTTAAAATCCTGCAATTGTTGCTAACTTCTGCTACAAACGTTACCGTTGATATATATTATCTCGCAACCAGGGACCCCGCATGGGAAAGGGCGAGTCGAAAAGTGCCGCCCTCCACAGTCAGTGGCATAACCAGAGGTGTGAGCCAAGGGGGGATTTTCTGAAGGGGGCCCGTTAGCCATCGTGTGGGCATGCAATAATTGGTTCCTAAAACTTTCATGGCAGTCTTGAGGATTTTTGCCGATGTTTCGGTTTGACCTCGATGTTTGATCGCATCTAGATGGAAATTGTGCAGTGAGGGCGAAATTTCGTTTGTTTTCTCTGAAAATGTACGTCTTGCACTCTATGCTCAAGCCCTTTGTTTTGCAAAAAATCTTTTACATCGTCCGTTTTCCCGTGGAAAGCCTCATGCGCTTTATGTTGATCCGTTGGATTTGAGTGCTGTTTTTCAGTTTGAAGCACTTTCTGTTATTTTGATTTGGATTGTGCCGGCGGCTTCACAGTGCCTTTTCTATTTGAAACTCTTACTCTTTCCAAACTAACTGAACTTCCAGCACTCCTAGTCCTACCAGGCTTGGAAAATAAACAACAACCTTGACATTTTGTGAAACTATACCTTAGAACTAAATACTTCACCAACTTACTAAACGTTATTTGTTTTTCATGTACCTAACACTTATTGGAATAAATAATGTGTACTGCTAATAATACTGCAACCTGTTAATACCCCTTACTCTTCTACTTCATGGTGGCACAATGCATCTGGTTCGGAACAACTCATCCATGCAACCACCCCAATATGATCTGTGGGTAAAATTACATTTCTTCACGGTTTGTATGTATATTGTAAACATTGTTTTCTGCCCGTGATACTTGTTTTTGTAATGAAATGTATCAAAACGCTTTGCTCTCTGCCTCACAACCATTATTGCTGCTCGCTTCCTTCACTATGCTTGCCTCACCTGCTCATCTGTACATGCCTCAATGCTTCACCCATTGCTTGCCCACCATCATCTGTGTTATGTTGATGTCTTCACCCATTGCTTGCCCACCTTCATCTGTGTTATGTTGGTGTTTATTATGTTTTTTTTATCTGCACGTTTTTTTCTCTCAACTGTAAATATCACGAGTCTTTGTTTTTAATCGCCTTGTCTTTTCACAACCTTGACATTTTTTGTTAAATCCAACACTTCAGAAGTTTTCGTTCTCAGTTCAGGTGTATTTCAACCTGCAACAAGATGGTCAAAATATCAATGTTTTCACCATGTTTATTATTCTTACTTAGGTGTGAGGTAAGGCCTCTTTGAGTTGGACAAGTGCGCTACGCCATTGACTTGAGATAGAAACTGGAGTACTTCACTCAGTGCCAAAAAACTATTTGTAAATGCCTTGATAAACTCCAACATTTTACTACAGTATGATGTACTAATAAAAATATTTCAAAAATAAACCTGTCTCAATTGAATAACGACGGGCTGCGTCATAATAAAACTATAGAATCAATCATGCTCATCTTCACACACTTCCAAGCTACATCTTGCTTGAGATGTCCTCAGTCTGAAAGTTAGGATCCGGAGCGGTGGGAATCATTGCAGGCTATTGAGAGAAATCAGATAAGTAGATTTTTAGTACTGTATATGATTTCGAAAGATCGTAACCTTTCCTCACACAACTATTATTCCATACCAAGATTTTTGCACGGCCAGATTTTATTTCATTTGGACAATCCCGATCCGCTTGAAAGGAAAACGATATCCAATCCCAATATTCGGCCGGATTTTCGGATCCTGTACGCCACTGGTGTAATGTAGTCGAGACCGCAACCTTGGAGACCGAGACCTGGTTAAAACTTCGACACAGAGACCGAGACTTCATCAAAAATTCCGAGATCGAGACTTCAAAATTTATGGATTTTGCCGAAATTTGTTTAAAACATGTTTTCATCACTTCTGAATTGAATTTTTTTCAAATTTCTGTCATTTTTCCGACCTGTTTTGGTTGTTTTGTTTAAACCCTGAATATTTGGCCATGCAAAAAATCTTGGTATGGAATACTAGTAGTGGTATGAGAAAAATTACGATATTTCGAAATCAGATACTAAAAATCTACTTGTCTGATTTCTCTCGACAGACTGCAATGTTCCCCGACGTTCGGGATCCTAACTTTCAATCGGAGTACATCTCAAGCAAGGTGTACCAAGATATAGTTTGGAACTATGTGAAGATCAGCATGATTGATTCTATAGTTTTATCACGATGCAGCCCGTCGTTATTCAGATGACACATGTTTATTTTTGAATATAACAACGTCACACCCTCCGCTACAAGGCTGTCCGACCTTGTCCAGAGCTTGCGATTGCCTTTTTCTCGCGCTTCAGGCGCAAGGTCTTGTGACGTCACGTCACTTGGCAAAAATAGACTCTCGCCTGCGCGTGTTTACTTGTGCAATCCTTGCACAACTGTTTACCTGCTGCATGAAGCCACGTATGTCGGCTTGAAAGACTGGGTTCTCTCAAGTTCGATTCTGACCGCAAACGTTTGGAATTCGCCCCCTGTGTACAAGCAGCTTCAGGTCATCACCCATTTTAGCTAAAAACATGTCGTGTGCTTGTTTGTTAAGCCTGCCCGTTCGCAAATGATCTAAGGGCCATTGCATCACCCGCGCCTGGCTGGAAATGCACGCGTTTCCTGATGAATACTTTGCGCTGAAGGTTTACAGAACGCTAAAACATTACAGAAACGTAGCAAAATGCGATTTAAACACTACGAAACAAAACAAACAATGCGAATAATACACGAAAAAACGTTTACATTATTTCCCGTTGAAATAACCTCTTCACAAAGCGATTTTACACTTAAATGTAGCAACTTCACGACGAACAGTTTATGTCACGCCCCAATAAAAGCGTGTGCAATCCTTTGGTTGCCGCTGAAAAGGAAACGTTTGTTAAGAATTTATTTGCAGTCTAACTTAATGCTCATGCGAACGAAGTTGAATTTCTATCACATCATGGTAGATGTGATATGGTAGTAGAGCATTGTTGCTCCGCAACAGCACCAAGCAGGCAATGTGTGCTATATATTTAAAGAAGTTCATGCTTTGAAGCAAACTTTTCATAACCATTGTATATGTTAAATTAAAGCTGTAAAGCTTCATGTACAAGTCATGAAGAGCATACACAAAATGCCGCAATGTTCAATAATAAATTCATCTAACGTTATTCTTATGATTGAATAAAATGTACATACAGAAATACCCTACAAGAGAAATGGTATTTTAATGAAATACCAATTTTCATGAGGTCAATCGTTTTTTATTAGTTATTTTGCAAAATAATTCCATGTCTTTGGCTTAATTACACTACATTCTAAAGCCTAGCCACCAATCTGAAAAACAACTAATTATGAAAATGTGGAAAGAACAATGTTGCCCAGTGTCCACATGCAATTGTTTTATCTAGGAAATGTTAAGGTAGAAAATATAAAACAAATGTCACATTGAAATATTTTTGAAGCAAGAAAAATTAAGTCATGCGAATGAAATGAACATAATAACATAAGATTTTTAAACATATAAATATATATAAATATTCCAGTAGTAATGTTAGATACACATTTGATATTCTAGCTGAAAGTTATAAACCTCAAATTTTTGCAGACTTGAAAATGAGTTTTTCTTCAGGTAGAGTGTTATGTATTGCAAAATTTGAGTGTTTTTAGCTGCAGTCACATATTAGTTCAGTAGTAGAGTGTCCACCTTCTGATTAGGTTGGGTGTTTAATCCGCGCTCACTGAGTGCATCGCCGTAGCAGTCCATGGGCAAGAGCATTCACCNCAACCGCTACAACGAAAACCATTATTCAGGCTTTGGCCTGCTGCCAATGGTTGTTAAATAAATCTTTCACATTGCTTGTGCTCCAATAAAAAAGATATGTTTAAACTGAGTGAAAACTAGATGATAGTGAAATATGCCCACGTCTAACATTAACAAGAAATAATTAGGCTGTGCCAAGTATGATATAACATCATTCTTTTTTGTAAACTTTTGCATTATATTTCACGTGCCCACTATCTACCTTAAGATTAAGTCCAGGGCCGAAATTAAGCCGATGCAACCGATGCAGCGGCATTGGGCCCCGCGCCATGGTGTTTGGGTAGATTGTTCATTTTTGCCAGATACACCTTGCGCTTGAGAATTCAGTAGAAACGCCATATAAATTTCGTTGTTAGCAAACAACGCTCAAGTCAGAACTAGCAAATTTCCTCTCGAACGTCAGCAAACGTGCTCAATTCTCGTGTTAGTGCTGCACTGTGTATCTGCGCTCTACAACGATCGTAATACGGTTGAATGAACACGATGACGTCATAAAATCACTGCTCAGAAGGACCCCGAGCCTAGGTCTTGCGTTGGGCCCCGCGTCCAGGTCTTGCATTGGGCCCCGCACCTGCTAGGGCCGGCCCGATAACTGATTCAACTCTTTTGAGTAGTAGTAATGCATGCCACTACTTACACAAAATCTTTCAGCAATTTCACGTTAAATTACTTTGCATTAGCAGATTTCATCATGCCTAAGGTAAGGCAATGTAACATGCTGCATAGTGGTAAAAAAACGTAGAACTTCTACACGTCACATAGCAAACCATAGCATTCAGACATATTGCCTTCAACATTACTATATCCTTAAATATATCAATGACATTATAAAAGCCTCCCATTTGATTACAGTTTTATATAATGATGACATCAGTCTTCATTTTTCAGAAAAAAAACGTAAATTTTTTGAACACCACTTTGAGCTCAAAAATCCAATCACTGGGTTTGTACTAACAAATTATATCAAATATTTCAAAGGTTTTTGCGTGGTCATAAATAACTTCAACAATACAAACTTTTCAATGTCTATATTATTCATTAACTAATAGGCTATCAAAACCAAGTACAGTAGAATTTGCCTAATTCGTCACCTCAAGGGGATTAGAAAAAAGTGACGAATTATGCAAACAGGTGAAACTCTGCTATAGCAGCTCGCATACTTTGTCATAGTAACTCGCATACATACGCTAGTGCTTTTATTTGCAGTAAAATACAACTTTATGACGTTATGGTTGTTTACTAAATTATACTCTTTAATTGCTTTACTCCAGGGGTGGCCAACAAGCCGATCGCGATTACCTTGGTCGATCGGCGAGTGTCAGCTGGTCGATCGCGCCTGATTTTGCACTGACTTGACAAGATACCTAAAAAGAACACTTTTCAATCAATGTTCGACAAAGTAGGCCACATAAAAATTATCCATCAATTGGTTGGTCACGTATATTCTTTGGTGCATCTTGCGATGCCTGACGATAGGCTAGCACGGCAGATGCCGCGAAGGAGTTGCAATGTTTTCCTATTATTGCGTGACAGTCATGATTTAGGCGTAACAGACACTTTGCCTTCTATGCATCACTTACTAAGGCGATGGTAGTGGTACACTGTATTTGCACGTGCGATACTCAAATTTGGCATTTTGTACTTGTGGCTTTATCACCGACCGGTCGATTGCGAGTTAGCAAGAAATTTTCTGGTCGATCCCAGTCGAAGATAAGTTGGCCACACCTGCTCTACTCCATCTAGACTCCTGCATTTAATCTAGCACGCTGGAAATCTTTAATAAACTTTAAAGACTTTCTGCATTCTCTCAATGGGAGTCGGGTCGCGCTTCGCACCTCGTGCATAAATTCGATAAACAAATTGCGAGGTGCAACAATTCTCATATAGAGATTCTTTAATTTGTTTGAATTTCCACACGTGTTAACCATGAAATTCCCTATGATGAAAAGTTAGCTCCGCTCCCTTTTGAAAGAACAGGGGAAGCAATGCCCCCGGTCTCCGCGTGTCCCCGAGAGAAACTGAAAAGTACACAAGTATAACTAATATTACTCAACGCTGTTGCCCATTTGTAATTAGAAGTTTGCAAAAGTAGTCAGGATTTATTTAAACATCCCACAAATAATAATGATAATTACCTTCATAATCACATCAAATCCATTTCAACATGAAGTCTGTCAAACCATCAAAGATCAAATAATTTCCTGAACATCAGATATGTTGTCGTAACAACATACTATTAAGGTCTATCGCTGCTCTAAAAGCACGCACATTTGCATGCACTGTGAATGCTGGATTCTCGTCCATTGTGACGCAACTATAGAATAAGATCGAAGTGGGAAAGTTCGCAAGCCTGGCTATCTGAAAGCATCGTGACGCAACCGTCAGTCAAAGCACATGCGGGAGCTGGTTGCTGAAGGCACAAGCGACACCTTAAAACATCACTAAGGTTCGTAACTGCTCCCTTTTGCGAACCTTGGTGATCTTGATGAGATTTTGCAAGTGGGTATCAGCGACTTGCATTCCACATTTTGTAAATCGTAATTACAGCATCCGCTGACATTTCGTAGTTGTTACGTGACATTCCAACCTCAATTTACGCCCTCAAAATGCTGCGCCCGGGGACAGATGTCTCCACTTCCCACTTGGTGACGCCACTGTCTTCAAGACAGAATCATAAGTTTGCTTCAAGTCATGCATACAGCCAAATATCCTGAAGTCGAAGCAAGCTACAAAAACTGTATATACTTCAAAACAAAAACCGTAGTTGCACATGCAGCGAAATGTTGAACCCAGTGCCATATTTTTCCAAGCATTCAATTCAGTCATACGCAGCTTTACCGGTAGCAGTAGCCAATGCTCCAAAGCCCCAACTGCTTTAAGTTTGTCGCTGATGCTGAGTTTTTACCGAACTAACGTGGACCCTATCGATCAGGTCAAAAGCAACCTGAGCTAAATCTTTCCTAATGCTGCTAGCTTACCACAAACAAACCATCCAAAATCAGCGCAAAACAGTGGGAAGAGCAGCTACTATCAACTTGTATTGACGGAAGAGATCTTGCGAACTTTTTCCTTTGGCCACCACTCAACGCCAAAGTAACGAATAGCGGCAGCGATAAAATGGTGATTGCTCGCTACCGCATCCGTTATTTTTTTCAAAAAAGAGCGGCGCTATCGCTCCTGGAAAATTAGCTCGCTACAGCCCAGCTCTGGCAACGTGTCAAAACAGGCAAAAAATAATTTGATACGCGGTGAAAAAGTTAGTGTGTGCTGTTCTCTAAAGCTCACAAAAAACTTGTTCTGGCACGACTTCTGGAATAATTCCAACATGTCTGCATGTATTATTTTCATATTCTTAAAAGAATCTGTAATTTCAACTTGTAATCAATTACAAGTGTGAAAGTAATTGTAATTTGATATCTTTAGCAAAGAATAATTGTAATCTAATTGACAAATTTGAAAGCGTAATTGTAATTATAATTGAACTGAAATGATGTAATTGATCCAACTCTGGTTCCGGCTCCTGGGTAATTTCTACAAAGTACGATGCACCTGCTGCAGTATACCCTGTGATGTTGCTTTGTTTATAAACGCCTGTCTGCCAAACGGCAATGATTGAAGTTTTGTTGAACGAACAACAGCATAATTTTCATCAAGAGACAGAAGACAAAAAAACGGCATTTCAGGGTTTATTAGCTCTTTTTATTTGGACTGATTAACAATTTTTTGAAAAGTGCCCACAAGTTACGTCACATGGAGCTCGATTCTTCAAAACTTCTTAATAATTAATTTACAGCAAGTGCAAAGCAGAGACTTTGACAACTCAAGTTTTTTTAACAAAATGCCGTAAAAGCCACATGTAGATGCAACAAACATACACAATACACGTTTGCTGCTGTTTCAGGAGTTTTTGCAGCCACCCCACAACGTTTAGGTGGATTGTTCGTGGCGCACAGGGACAGGTTTGAAAAAGTTCACGAACATTTCATTGCTGCCTTGTTAATACAAAACAGTTTGGCATCTTACAAACAACACGGAACACTCCGCGGTTGCGGGTTATGACACCTGGCCACGCGAAGATTGAAGTGTATACTTTACTATGATACTAGGCCTACGCGACATATGAAGAGCTGAGTTAAATCTAAGGGCGTCATGCTGACGATAAATTGAGCAATCAAGAAAGCTTGGTTTCCACAAACGCATGGGCGTCGTAAAGGGTCTGCAGCCAGTGTTCCCTCTAAGAAAATTCTGCACTGAGCAAATGTTTGTTTTAGTGCGCATGCAATTGCGCAATCATGCAGACACGCAACNAGTGAAGCGTTTTAAGTGGTGAAAGTGCCATGCATTATATACGAGTATACGATGTTAAATTTGGAATGTTGCAAGTGCGCTAGAATGAGATTTCACTGCGCAAATGTTTTGCTGGTACTGTGCTGTTGCGTATCTTAGAGGGGACATTGGGTGCACTCCCTTAGATATTGAAAATTTGATATTTTCCTATTGACTTTTCATTACACAATTTAATTCTCTAATGAAGACGCCGCGCAACACAGCTCAAGAGCACGTCATCAAGTTATAATAGACGCAGTGCAGGACTAGCAGTAGAGTGAACCTGGTCGAGCGGGGAATCTCCATTGCTACTTGCTGCTGTAACATCATGCTCCCTGCATTCTGAGTTCATTTCTCCATAAGATCGACAAGAGAGCGTATAATCTTAGTTTCGAGTTGGTAAAACTTTCATCACTGTTGCCCCCGCCACCATCCCGGAAACAATCCTTCCTATGCCAATGTACAGACGAAGAACTTCGTTTCTACTGGTCAAACAATCAAATCTGACGTTGTTCATTCCGTTCTGCAGGATTGACAGTGAGCTTATTCGTTTGTTCAGGGAATAGTTTCGTTTCTGGAGTGCTCAGGATTTACTGGTAGATCTTCGTTGAAGTCTTGTGGGATATTAAGCTTTTGAAGCTCGCTGGCAGTGTGAAAGTGTTTCACTTTTCTCATGTCCCATATAAAGTCCGGTGGTACTTTACGAAAAGCCAGTAAATGCATGTGCTTGTCTTTGGAATAGAAGATCCTCTGATACCCGATGCTTTCTATGGATGCTTGCCATGTCTTCATTAACGCAGCGTGCCTGTAACGATCAAAATACAGACTTTAAGTGCATCATTGTTTATAAATGTACCGATAACACTTTACCTAACCAATATAGACATGGCTAATCGAGTGTTGGTCAAAAACTGCTCATAAATTTCCACATTTGCCGACATTAAATTTCCACTTTTCCACATTTCCCGACACGATACTTCTACTTTTATGCTGCAAACGTATGTTTGCGTCGGAAATGAAAGAAAAACTGTATGAATTAATTTACCGAGAAATTTGTTGCTTCAACGAAACCCAGTTATTAGGCATGAAAACGCATGAACCACCACAGTATTTAGGCATGAAAACGCATGAACCACCACATGCTCGATTACGAATGAAAGTAATCACGATTACATTTGTCTTGAAATATCTTCAGAAAAAAAAACCACCTGCATGGTTTGATGTAAATACAGCATATACCGTATTTACTCGATTGTTAGCCGCCTTTGCTTGTAACCCGCACGAAATGGTGTTAAAAAATTAATGTAAGCCGCCCTTGATTGTAAGCCGCATTTGAACATAGTTATCTCAGACTCTGACTTCGCATACTAGCACTTTTCGGGTTTTTATTGGCAACCCTGGTAATGATGCTTATACCAATACAACTGCCTTGTATGTTCATCATCATATTTCCTCCTGTGACGGATGTGCACGTGATGCTGAAGAGAACAGAATGCAAAAAGAGAGTTTGGTCGACAAAACGTAGCCAAGGAAAGACTGAGCGTTTTCTATACCTTCCCATAAGGTAAAGAAAAAAAAAATATACGCCGCCCTTGATTATAAGCCGCATGAAATAATGAAAAAGAAACTTTATAAGCCGCGGCTTACAAACCGAAAAAAGAAATATCACACTGTTTGCTGAGAGGTTTATGCAGTCAACAAACACTTTAAACGTTGATTAAACAAATAAATTAAATCAATGTTTAAAATGTTTGTTACAGTTGATAAACATCAAACGACATCTATCAGGCTGTTTTTTTTTCGGTTATACACCGAATTTTTTGAAATAACCGAAAAAAATTAATTTCAATTCGGTCAGCATGTCCGAAAATGTAGGCTAGTCAATACTTAGCTTCGGCGAGTTTTAATACTATTACGGGACAAATGACCAAAATGTCTCAGCGAAAAAAAGGATCAGACTTAAATATTCGTCCAGCCACGCCGAAAAGACGTTGTTTAGTAACTTCAACGGTTTTGACTATTTTTAAATCTGGGTTGCATGTTTTGAGCTGTGTGATGGCTTTTTAATCGTTTGCAAGCCAGCATAGAATTTGGGTTGCTTCCTATTTGAAACGAACCCTGAGGCCACTATTGCTGCGCATCTGTCTATTAAACCAAATGTCGACGGCTAACGAAAGCTCACTGATTTCGTCGAGTTCTTTTACCAGCATTTGGTGGATATCTCTTTTACATGCTATTTATCAGCGTTGTGGAAACTGGAAAGGTGCTTTGCACTTGGGTAAAATTACCTTACTCCTCTGAGATTAAAATAATTTATATAAACTACTGTAAAAATTATATACATAGCCTACTGCAGTACTTATATATATAGGACCACTTTGAATACATATAGATAAGACCAACACCTCTCCTCGTAATGTAACGCTAATTCGTCTGTTGTTGAAGAGTCTACCCGTTCTAAACTGTAGCTCTTGTTTTTGTTGCGAAGTGACTAGACCAGCTATGTCCAACCGAAATTCTTCACTGAGTCAAAAACTATATCACAATATTAATGAGGGCCGCAATTTTAACGACTTTGACCTTAGCAAACCAAAATTTAGTTTAAGCTACTGTACTGAAAGGTTCGAACTCTAACTTGCAGGCAACAACTGTTTGGAACCTTTAACTACTTCGTAAGTGTGATATCTTCGGAAACTTCAGCGCCATGGAACAAGTGTAGAAATCAGAAAACTAGGAATACGTTTTGCACCAAGGCGTCAGTGGACACGTGGAAATCTCCCAGTAAGCTACGTATACAGACGTGAGGGGATAAAGTGACACTGCATCAAGAATATCAAATATACGACTATCAGAATAAGGACAGGTTGTGAGTTTGTCCTTACACTACAGCGAAAACCTAAATGGGGCCGCACAAAATCTTCGACTGGTCCGCATGCGGCTCACGGGCTGGACATAGCTGGACACTACATTACTTCTAGCGGCTAACAGGAAGGCTATAGCTAGAACAAAACGAGACAAGCTGCGATGACCGCTGGAGTATCTGGATTTAACATGCACAAACTCGCATATGGCCTCCGCTGAGACGTAACCACAAGAACCGATGACAAGAGAGGAAATCCAGCTTCCAAAACCGCAGTTTATCGCACAGTGATGTAGGGTGAATAAATCCAAGTTTACCCGCCAAAGTAATCGTTGATTACGATTACCTCTATTGATCATATACACAACTGCAATAGGGAAGCAAGCAGGTTGTAAAATACCACGCAATCAGCATATGTGAGACGAACCTTACCTATTCTGATGACTTGAATCCGGCGTAACAATCAATAACAGGCCATCTGTTCTCAGCACTTTAAATGCGCGTTTGCAAAGCTCCCATCGTTTGTGAGGACATGGAACATAGGTTAGTAGCAGAGAAAACACAACAACATGGTAGTATTCTCGAGGTAGCGTCGTAATGCGTTTCGATCCAGCAACCTGAAACAGGCCAAATTTGCCTGACTTTTGGTACATTACCGTTTACATGCCGGCGCAATGAAATGCAACGAATGAAGTCGGCCTGAGCAAAATCTGCACAATATTTTGACTAATATCTCGCAAAAATTATCGGAGATGTGCAAATCACACTTTCACACGCATAGTGCACTGCAGCTGAACTCACTTGTGGCTCTCCGTTCTTGACATCTACTGACTTCACTTTCACAACTTCCAAGTTGTCACCAAAATTGACATTCAAGAAATCGCAGCTGTAGACTGTCTTGAAAAAATACCATCACTTTTACTCCGAGATAAGTACGTGGTTGCATCACTTTTCTTTCAATAGGGCGTGTATGAATTTAGGGTGGGAGAATTGAGACATTTTCCTCGCCCATCCTTTTCTCAAATTGTAACAGTCGTACTCGCCCCATTGGAGCTGTTGTACTTACATGAAGTAAGTTAGAGAAACTTTTTCTTGGTTGTTGATAGGGCAGCTGGAATTGGGGCAACCTCAGGTTGATAGGGATTTTTTTACAAACATCAAAACAACCGAATTTTTTATGTAGATCGGATTTTTTGATTTAAATCAGTTTTTTTTTAATTTAATGTGTAGAGGGTGGCCACCCTAACACTTGTAATTTTAAGGAGTTTGTTTTAACATAACTTTTTTGTGTTTTGTTTCTTCTAGTACAGCAACTAAAATTCAGCTGAACTTTCATTCCAACTTTCTTTGCACTAATGCATCACACTTAAAGCAAATAAGTTGGTAACATCCATACCGGTACATAAACAACTCAAAATGTCAGTTCATTAAAAACATTGACATTTATGCCATAAGAAGCTTGTACAAAAATACAAGCTTGCTAGCTTTTTCAGTGCTAAGTGTATTGCTAAAATTAATTATTGTAATGTAGCTTTTACAAAAGTATAACTTACATGCATAAAATGTTGAAAACCTATAATACGTGTTGTTATGAATCTGAATCAAAAATATGTTTTAAAACAACTATTTCTACAGTCAACAGCCTACATATTTGCTGAAATTTAGATGAAACTTTTACTTTATGCCAGGCCTGTAACCATGGGGCATTCAGGGGTAGTGTCCCCAAATTTTGTTGTGCCCAGAAAAAATTGTTTTAAACATACAATAAAAAGAAAAATCTTGCTCCTTTAATAGTTTATTTTGTCTCCCAAACCTTAAAACCTGGTTACGGGCCTGCTCTAAGCCAGCCTACACTTTCAAAGTTGTGGAATTCTGACTTTTGAGTCTGCAAAGGTTAGTGATTTTAGTCCACACATCATTTTTGCAGTTAGTTGACATAGAATCTGTGACCTCACAGTTGCTATGGTTGATAAATCTTAAATTGCTTTTAGTTTGTGTCGTCATAAGAACTTCCCAACTTCTTTAACAATATGTAAATGAAATGATTTAAATCAATCAACCCTGACTAGAAATAACTGAACCTCCATTCAAGCTTTTTTGCGCTTAATGCAAGTAAGTTAATAACACCAGTACCGGTGTACAAAATGAAATACTTCTTGAAATGCCAATACTCAAACCGCCAAGTTTAGTAATTTCATCGACACTCATGAAAACTTTTTGAAATGCTTATTAAGTGTATCATAGAAATCACACAAAGCTCTAAAACGACATATGATTTTTTGCTTGATTTTTATCGCTTGATTTAAATCACTGGTTTAAATCAATCAACCCTGGCCACCATGACACAATTTTCCGAATCTACCTATTTTTTGCACCACGCGCTTGCTTTTGTATAGCTACCATGATTGGCTGAGCAGGAAGATGTTGACCTCGTTGTTAATTGCACTTCAAAGGGAAGTCAATTAGTGATACTTTTTCAACCACTGGCATTGTGTTTAACGATCTGTGTAGAAGCTGCAACGCACGAAATATTTTGCACAACAAG
>JGI24159J19872_10007833_pt1 | contig 13995 bp, 9 predicted proteins | sample Ectturendosymbi4_FD_19872 | JGI IMG/M metagenome (IMG submission 19872) | reverse complement strand
CGTTTCGATAAACCGTCTTTCGATAAACTGCCGTTCGATAAAATTTCGGTTCGATAAAGTGCCGGTTGGATAAACCGCGTGGTTCGATAAACTGTCGTTCGATAAACTGTCGTTCGATAAACTGTCGTTCGATAAACTGTCGATTCGAAAACTGTCGTTTCGATGAACTGTCGATTCGATGAACTGTTTTTCGGTAAACTCTCATTCGATAAGACGTTGTTCTACAAACTGTCTGTTCCATAAACTGTCTGTTCGATAAACTGTCTGTTCGATAAACTGTCTGTTCGATAAACTGTCTGTTCGATAAACTGTCTGTTCGATAAACTGTCTGTTCGATAAACTGTCGTTCGATAAACTGTCGTTCGATAAACTGTCGTTCGATAAACTGTCTGTTCGATAAACTGTCTGTTCGATAAACTGTCGCGTCACGGAGTATCACAACGAGTTGATTAATCTCATTGTGGCGGAGTACAAATGCGAATATGCAAACATAAGTTTAATTGCATGCTAATTTTTCCGTAGCCTATAAAAATCTTTTTTTTGTAGATCATTTTCCTGTCATTTGCCAAGATCGGTGTGCCTATTTAAAACTAATGTCTTGGAATTGAAAGAAATAATGTGTCGCGCTTAAAGTTACCTGCTGTACGTATTATATAAGTGCTTAATGTTGGCAACTCTCTATTCTGCAATCAGTGTGGTTTCATTAGAAAACTCTAGTTTGCGTAAAGATTGCCATTCTTTTGTGAACTGTTTGAAAAAAGCAATGAAGATAGAGATATTGGAACGTGAGCATTCATAATGTCTGTAATATATTACAAGTAAAAAACACAGGCGTATGGGAAAGTTTTTTCACATTGATTGGAAGCCGTCTGCTCTGAAAAGTTTATCATTTGCTGGAATTCTGAAGCTGGTTGTGTGACTAAAATCTTTCTTAGAAAATGAATCTCCATCGTTTGAAATTTCCGTAAATTTCATTGAAAATACAGCAAAGTGGACCATGCCTTTTTCTTGCGAAAGGAACCAGCATTGACAAAACAAGAAACTGACAGCCCATATCATAGAAAAAATTTTGAAACACGTCGACTGTTCAACTGTTTCAAAGTGCGTTTCATCGAAACCTTTTACTCAAATTTTTGACAAGAAATTTCAGGCAAAATTTCACTGTGGACTACTTTGGCTCTCCATAAAATTTCAGCATTTGAAGGAGAATTTCAAGTTAAGGCGCATGCAACTGCAAGTGAATCTTTCGGCAATGATGTTGAGCGGTAGACGTTCGGTAGGTTTAAACGACCTGTAGCGGTTGTCCATGACATGGAATCATAGGCGTAGCCAGGAGGCAGGGGGCCATTCAAACATTTTGGCCCCTTTAAAACTTTTGGCTCCCGAAAATTTTAGACTGGCAACGCCAGTGCGCGGAATAACAGTCTTGAATGATTCGATATGTGATCAAAGCATCAATATGACTTTCCAATCAGCAAAATACTGTTCAGTCAGGGGACAATGTGTGTAGAACTAGCAAACAAAATGCACTAAATGCAGAAAAAATTGCTAACTGTGACGTTTACCAGTGGCATCATTTCAGCTGATCTACATCAGGCCTTAGCCATGGTTAACAACAAACGTAAAATGACAAAAGCACATGCAAAAAGAAAACAGAGAAAATAGGTTGTTGACCCCGATTCCATTCCGTACTTGAGTATGCGTACAACCCTGCTTAAACAAAAACGTCAAACAAAAACTTGTTTTCATTTTTTCCAAATGTGTGCGCAGTATAGGTATTTTTAAGCTGTCAATATCAGGTATTCGGAGATCTTGAATTATAGCTTCCTATCAGACCTCCTAGCTCCATGTACGTCCAGGTTCAGTTTAACCGTGTTATGCATTCATTCCACAAAGACAAAAGCTTTGCGAGGCTTCGCTTTCTTGAAACATGGATATGCGGAGTGGGCAGTTGTAAAAGTAGTGACATGCTTTATCCTAATTGCAACAGAATGTTGCACGAATACGAAATGTTCGGCTGCCTAGAGCTCACTGAAGAGTTACCGAAGTACGGAAAAACTGCCTGATACTGAAATGTTGATTACTAGGAATATGTGGCGCTACGTGTATATTTTAATAAAGTCTTATGCTCAGCTGTTATTAACTCAAATATGCCGCCGCCGTTTCCGCCAGCTGACAGCAGGCTGCCATCAGAGCAATGTCAAGGAACGGCAAAGCAATAGAATTCACAGAACGGGCGTAGTTACTATGACATAACGATAACGATATTGAAAAATGGCAAGGGAGATGCCAAAACGTAAGGTGTGCAACTAACGAGGGTAAGAGCGATAGAACTTTTAATTATGTTGAACTAAGAAACGATGTAAAAGTACTAAATCCACCATAAATAATATATGGCCAAACGGTCCCGTTGCCACGGGGCAGTGCCCCCAATTTTTTTGTGTCGCCCAAATTTTGTTATGATCAGATTTTTTTTTAAACATATAATGAAAACAAAAATATTGCCTCCCTTAAAAATGTATTTCCTCCCCCCCAGACCTTAAAACCTGGCTACGGGCCTGTGACCAAACGTTGTTTTCTATACTTCTGGAAAGAGGTCTGATGAGTTTTCACCAAGAAACTTGAGTGCCGAATCGATAACAAACGATTCAGTAAACCGTCGTTTCCCAGAACCATTTTCAAATGCAACAACCTGAGTTTTTGACCAGTTCATTCGATCTTCTAGATCGAAAACAAGGCAAGGAGAAAAATGCTTGGTCTGATTTTCAGCGAATCAAGGCTATAAAAAGAGTAAATAGCGGACAGACTCAGCAATTGTATATTTCAAAAATGAAAACATTTATACATAATTCGTTTGCTTTGGCCGTTGTTTCATGCCACAGTGTACATAAACTACATGGTCGCGATAGTTTTGTCTGCAAGGATTCAAAAAAAATTTCTAAAATCATTTGTTTCATTTACAAAACGAAATTGGGAACTATCGTAAAAAGTTTGCTGCAAGGGTGAGTGGTCAAGGCCTAACTTCCACTTTACGCATTAACAATGATGGAATTGCAAATAGAGTGTAATCCCATACCTCGAAGGAATACTATCGAGGATGCAAAGATTCAGGTGACCTGTTGTCAAGCTGACTTACTTCTAAAGACTCACGGCCCGTTCCCTACAGAATATGTTTCATTGAGCTATACATAACATTTCCGAAGCTGTCCACTCTGTATTCTGTTTCTTGCATCAACTTAATTGCAGACACCTCGTTTCAGTGACAGGTTACACTAATGTGTTCAACACAATACATTATTATTATGCGCTTGTCCGATGTACTTAAAAACTGAAAAACTTTAGATATTTTTTACTACAGATGTTTTTTAGAATGGAGACAAAATACTGGGATGAATGAACATCGGCGTTGAACCGAAGCAAAGATACTTGCCTGCAATGTGAAAGGCAGCTTGGTAAGAAATTGGCATGCAGGACCAAATAAGGAAATGACGAACTAAAATGAAACGCAGACAAGCGGCGAACGAAAGATCGACGTTTTACAGAATTCAAAAGAGCATTACTTTCACAGTTTCAAAGCCAAAAGTTTGTAAGTGCTTCGACATAGAAAAAAGAATAGGTTCTGCTCCAGTGGATGCTCAACGAAGATTTGCACATAGATTTTCGACGTGTTTCATCAAGTTGTAATGGCGTTTACGTAAACCGTTGGGCTGAGGCTCATTTCTCTGCGGTGATCTTCATGAGGTTTCCAGTTTGGACAACCGAAGTAGCGTTGACAGAATAATCTAGTCTCGCTTCGCATTTTACTAGAAAAAAAGGAAACGGGAATCAATCCTTTTGCGAATGAGCGTAGCGTACAACGCGACCACATGGGTTCCCTAGAAGAACTTAGGTCTATTTCTGAGGTTGGCAAGGGACTGTTGCTTAAAGCTCTGAAAGTGATACTAAAACTGATGTGCTTTTTTCGGTTTAGGCTTATTACTGAGATTTGGATTTGACTTTAATATCGCTAGTGTTCAGTTTCTGTTGGAAAATAATTTTTCTGAAACTAAGTATTGAAACAACAACTTAGGACACTTTCAGCTGGAATAGCTGGTATGCTGTAATATTACCGCGAGTTTTACGTCACACATGCATCCTGTTTGATTCATGTTTTTGGTCAGTGACCATCTAAATATTCGGGAAGTCGTTTATTTTCAGGTCCTACAGCGTCGCGCATAATTACTAGATAAATGCGACGTCTTAACCTCCTGACATGATGGGTCTCACTGACAAAAATTAGATCAGATTGTCAATAGTTTACGCTTGATAGATCTTTGAACCAAAACTACCGTTTTACTCAGTGCTGTAAATTGTTTGCAAAAGCTTGAGATAGCAAACCGTAAGCGAAATGGAGTTTGAACAGTTTTTGGAAATAGATTGCTTCACAAACCGATTTTATAATTTTTCTTGACTTCGCTGTCAGTTCATGGTTATGACATTACAGCAGATGCAGTTAACTCAAGATTTCGAAGGTTGCTCAAGAAATTGCAGCTTCAAAGTGCGCTGTACAGTACTAAAGCCTGTTCTAAACATACAGAGCTTTAAAACAACTAGAATAAAATAAAATGCTCAAATCCTTTCATAAAATGTTACGCTTACAAATAGTCCAACACCTGAACTAATTAAAATTTTACTTTTTGGCCTTCAGAGAAGCAGTTGCACTATAAACTCCAACACACCTTGAACCAAGATTGTAAAACACAGGGTTGAGACACTCCGAGAAACGCAAGCAAAGATATTGAATGGTGCCAAACCTCCAGTCGAGCAGCCACTCTGCGTAACTTTCGGCAGCCGAACTATTGATGGTGAAAAATTCGTACACTGTAATTCAAAAACCATTAGTTATGAATGACAAGCTCAGTATAAATATTCAATTTTTAACCCATTTTAATATCAGTTTGTGAGATTTTTCCGGAATTTCTGTGGAGACGTAACACAAGTCAGAGGTGATCAACTTGAGGCCCGCGGGCCATGTGTGGTCCGCGAGATCGTTTTCTCTAAAAAGAAAAATTAACCCATAGTCAATACCGATATAAAATTTAAGCTAAGCGACATTTTCCTATACCAGAAAGTCTTCAGTTATGGTTAAATGGAAACTGTTGCAAAATCACCACATTAGATCGGCCATTGATTGAACAGTCACAGTATTATCGAAGGGCAAGGTCAGCTTTGTACTTTTTCACCTTTCGTACGCGTGCTGTGCTGCAGCCTAGTAAGCCTACAAAGCTTACGCTTGTAGAGCTTAACCAGAGATGAAACTCGCTTCGAGTACATTTTAANTATTTTGAGCGCAGTTACTGTTTTAATTAAGTTGCTTATGATAATGGCAACTGCAAGCAAAAAGCTAAAAATCTGTCTNGTTAAAATAAATTGTTTTCTTGCCGTCACAATTCTCATCACTCGGGCAACNAGAAAATTGTTTTCAACTCCGGTATTTTCCGTTTTGTTCTTGCGTGGGTTATCATGANGCTAACCCTACAATGCAAATNCACCACCGTTTCGTGATATGAAAGTCTGGCACGCGACGCAACCTGCTATNGAGCTGTGTCCCTTTGAGTGACTAACTAATACTTTTGAATGACAAAACGATACTCTTGTTTCCCGGCTCAACGTCGCACTACCTACAAGGTGAAATATAAAAACTTATTCCATTCTTAAAACTCGATAATGCTGTTCCGAAATGTGGGTATTGAACACTCACTATCACGGCTAACTTCCACAGGAGCCGCAATGGGTTGAAAAGCGCTCGGTCGCCGTATGTAATCTGCTCGTGTGGTGAAACTTTTTTGGCAGGTTTCCAAATCGTGCTGTTTCTAATAAAAGTGCGTGTCTTTAGTTTTGTACTAATTTTTGGTTCTGATGTCGTTGTTAACTCTCACTGCATTTTCTTTTTTTTAAATTTTAGTTTGCATTTTCATGAGCAAAACTAAACTGACAATTTCAAAGTGGAAACCGCTTCCGGTGAGTTATAACGAGCGCTGCCTCAAGCCAAGGGCGGATCCAGCTAGTAACGTTAGGGGGGGGGCGATTTCTGTAAAACTGTATTTGGTAGCCAAGTCTCATAATGGCTTCGCTACTGTAAGTGGTGAAGTATACTTCATAAAACTGCTGTGACAAAACAACAGACGACAGAATGGCCTTATATCGCGAACAATGAGACATTTAGAAGATGACGAAAGACTTATTCGTAATTGGGTTTGATATGTTGTTTTCCGACTTGCACAAAATCATGGCGAATAAAACGACTTTTGTAGGTTTTAAGGGGGGAGATCGCCCCAATCGCCCGCTGGATCCGCCACAGCTTCAAACCGAGTGCTTTGCATGGTTTCTGTTCTTAGTTATAATGTCTTTTAATGTGAATAAAAGCTGAGGATGCCTCCTCAATAGGCGAAATATGTATTCTCTGTTCACATTCAGTGTCTGGTTCTTTTCTGTCGAAGGTTTTCTTGCAATAGAACCTATTATCTAAAATTAATTATATCCCGTGGCTGCATTGTAGCATCGCAAACTTCATTCACGCAGTGGCGTGCAGAGGGGGGGCGAACGGGGCGCCGGCCTCGGGCATCCAAGGCAGGGGGCATCCAGAGAGTGAAATTACAAAAATTGAAATGCTGTAAATAGATGATTTTTCCTATTGTAACTCTACTAAAACATGCTGCATGGATTTAATTCTTCGAAACTTGTATTTTCTCAACACTAATTTTTATGTATTCAGTTTTTTTTAAAAAGAAACAGGTTTTTGTTCTTTTTTGAAAAAAAAGCACCAAAACCCCATTCTGAATTATTTTTATTGCATCAAGCAACAGGCCTAGTGTATTTTTTCGACATATGTTTTGGTATGGTCCAACATCAGAAACAGCTTGGATGCAGAGAAGGCAGAAAAATTCGTTAAAATATACCGATTTTACAGAGCTGAAGAAGGTAACCAGTGGAATTTACTCAAACTGTTCGCATTATTCTTCTCTTTTTTTCAAGTCCTTCAAATTTCGTTGCTGTTCGTTTTGTTTCATTAAAAAAATGTACAGCTAACTGTACAAGTGTGCTGCTTATTTCACTTTTTACTTCATAGTACATTTTCACAGGAAAAGTAAAGCGTGGGATTTTTTGTGGATTTTATTGTTTTTTTAACTGGGCTTTAAAAAAAACGGGTGTTTTTTTTGGTTGGGTCCAATTACATCAACACTGAAGATAGTTATGGACGTGTAATTGATTTTCTGAGCCAAATTTCAAAACTGCACTATTACAACGTGCTTGATTTAGCTGATTTTACAATGCATCACTAGTTTCCCGTTTCGTTTTTTGTGCTGATGCAGTCGCACTCTTGTGGTGGAAATATGTGCATCATTCGAGCTTGGTCAATGATTGGCAGTTCAGGCGGATTGATCATAACGGCTCAAACAAGCCCGTTTCTGTTCTGTCCTTCCAGTAGTTGTACATATAGCAGTCACATAAAAAAAACGAAAGTTTTCTTTCCTAGTTTATGCTCATTCTCAATTCTTGTGTAGTTTAGCAAGTTTCAAACCGTCTATCCGGGGTGTCCGCCATCCCAGGCGCATACGTTCTGATCGACTGCTATTCGAGGAAACATTTGCGCAGCCTTGTATTTTGCAGTTGTGAACTGCCCTGACGTAGCACTGAGTGTCTTCTACTCCCTGTTTTAGAGCGTTGCCGGACATTTTTGTAGGTATGAACTGCTTTGTGTTAGGAGACCGCTGATATGCTCATTTCGGTGACACATTGTAGCCTACAACAACGAGTAAAGAGAGTATAGAATAACATACACAGGGACGCCGGTATGGCGTGGAGGTATGGCGGGAGCAGAATGGAGGTATGGCGGGAGCATTTCCACCTCTGCCCTTTCAAAAGGGGACAATGGAGGCGGAGGTGCCTTTTCATCATAGGTGCAGGAGCAGGCAAATTTTTGGGACTGCGAAAGATTTTTGCCCGAATTTCCCCAAACTTGCCCGAAAAGTTTTTTGTGCAATTTTACCTACAAATTTTCTCCCACAAAGATCATGAAGTTCTTTTTTTGGTGTGACCTCCGAAGTAAAGTCTTCGTGTGTTTTTCTGCAAACCCTGGGTGCCATTTTTTGAAGTCGAAGAACGCTGGGCGCCATGTATACCCGGATTTTCAGGGATTTTACTCAGATTTTCAGCAAATCAAAACTTTTGGGGGTGTGCTTGCACCCCCTAACCCCCACCTCCAACACCACTGCGTTTCATAACAGTATCATAGGTAACTTCATGGTTTATCAAGATTGACTTGATACAAATTTATTGCAGCTATTCGGTCATCCAGAAAATTCAGAATGATTTTCTGTAAATTTTGTTATTATTTTTTAGGTCAACATTGTTGATGAACAGAAACAAACATATTTGGTAACGTTTTTGTTTTTTATAAGTTTCCATTGCCCTCAACTATTTTACTGCTCCCCCTGCCGCTGCTCCGGCGTCCTTGAATATACATGTGTCAACAAACTTCGCCAAAACGTTGGTTTACAAACGTGAATATGACGTCATATTGTGACGTTATAACAACGTATATCCAGTAACAATGACCACCATACGCCACTGCTCAAAACTAGAATTTGGTGGGGGGGCATCCAATCAAGCAGTCGCCCCGGGCATCACCAGACCTCTGCACGCCACTGCATTCACGTGCAATCTGTTGCGTGCGTTAATTGCCATTGGCACTGTAGGTCATATTTGAAGCTATATTTGAAATGATATTTGATGCTTAAACATGTTTTTTTTAGAAACGCGCTTATAGTTCGGTCCAGGAAGGTGGTAATTCTGTATATTGTTCAGACTCAGCGCAATCTCATTAGCAGGCTCAGTTTACGCAAATGGTCCCCAATTTCAGAAGTATTGTACATGCGCTCACCAACATCTAGCGTGAACATATTGCAAATTTCCGTCAAACACAGATCTTGCTTTCCGCTAGCGGTGAGCATTTCCTTTGTTTTTCTATTATGCAATTTCACAAAAGGCTTTGCAGTTTGACTGCATCACCGAGAATTTTGAAACAAACATCACCTTCAGCCACTCAAGGTTTCAAGTATTAATAGAGTTCACCCATCGAGATCACTTATTGCTACGAGTTAACCTTGTTCTTATATAGGAGAGGACTTCAACGCGCTGTCTGCTTGCGGTGATTTTATATACGTCTCAGTGATTATGTAATGTCGCTTGTCACATTCTCCCCCACATTCCAACAAAGCCTGCACATCAAGACGACCTTCAACGAAGGGCTTTGCAGGAAGGGGCTCGCCACACCTTTCTTCCAGATCACAATTATCGGCGCCATTTGTTGCAGACAGACTGCGTCTTCAAGAACTTCGAAACTAAGTAGACAACACTTTCAGCCATCCACGATTTTGAGGAGCAACAGACAGGGCATTAATCCTGTGTTTACCTTTCTATCATAAATGGAGATCTTGAGCGTACTTTCTGTTTGTGGCGACTCTATGTTTCTCAGTGGTTATGTGACGTGGCCCTAGTTTCGAAGAAAATGACTTTCCATGTATAGAAAGTCTCAGTAGTGATATGGCGTCGGCATAGTTTTATAAAATATCTTTTCTGTAGTTAAAATAATTTTCTATATATAGATTCCAGCATGCAATATACTACTTCCCTTACCGGTGAAAGGTAAGTAGCCAAGCAAGAATGACCCCACAATGAGACCGAGTTGCAAAATTGCTTGTCGTTCTTTTCGCATTCTGTAAGCCAGCACAGCAGGGGACAGGCGGTTTTCCAATCTTCTTCTGCCTTGCATCATCAACGCTGCAACAGCAATTGATACTCCCAATGTGGCCATGATTGGAAGGTAGAAAAAAATCGGATATACGCAGAACGTGTACATTCTGTAATGCGGAAACCTGGAATAAAATCACGTACGATTGTGAGTTTTACTTCCGCTTTTTATGACCATCTGTTTTTAAAGTTCCATTGTGGTAGTTATCATGCAACAGTGAGCTTTTATATTAAGTTTGTTGACGCCGCAAACTTTAATTCAAATCTCACTTTGCCATCATTTAATTTTATGACAACAACACGAAAGTCTGCTTCATTGCGAGAGAGCACTATACGCTAAACAACTAGTTTTGTTTAGTTGAGATAGAAAGCCTGAACTTCTAGTTACAAAACAAGAACATTTTGTAACTTTACCACTCCTCTGTTTGAGTACATGCTGGCCACTTGGATACCACGGTGTTGGCTTGACGATTCTTGGGAACAGCGGCGCTAAAGAGTGCCATTGGAACAGCCCCACAAATGAAAGTAACGAACCANATTCCAAATATCCAAATCTGATAACGCAAAAAAATTATATCAAGCAAAAAAGTACATGGCAGCGNAAGCAAGCTAGGTTTGTAGCAGTAGTGAGTGACGTGCTATGCAAGAACGTGATAGGCACGTCTATTTTATCATGTTCCACCATGAAATCAGCAAGCGAAAACAAGTGCAGTGAAACTTCTAAAAATTTTTCTTGCTGTCAGCCAAACGTTTTTTTTTTTTTATACTACCAGAGGTGAACCCGTGCAACCACAAGTCTTGCAGATTGTTTGCAGTTGTGAAAGGACACTACCAAGTGTTTGGAATACATTTCTTCTTAGCCCAACAGCGACAACAACGAAAGAAAGAAAGAACGTCGTCTTATTCGCGTTACAGCCTTTTTTGAATAATTTGTCAGCCTATCGTTACATGTGAACATTCGTATCAAGTGAGGTTCACACTGACTTGCTCAAACACTTTTTGATCATACTTTACTCCTTTGCCGGTTGTTTTTAATTGTCCGATTTATTCTAGCACATACCTTCGGGCACCGTTGAACCACATCATGATGTGTATCTTAGTGTCACCCAGTGTTTTCTAATTGTATATTTATGCCGTGCGAGTGAGAGAGAGCTACAAGTAATTTTTAAATCTTTCACGATACGTTCGAAAATATTACTTTAACGCGAAGTTCTACTGAGACAGTGGTTTCCAACCCATTTCTGGTCACGGACTAGTATAAGAGGATTTCAGGCCTGCGGTCCTCTTATCTAATGTGTAAGAATTTCAGAAAAGATGTTAGGGCGTGGAATCCTATGTGATAAATGTAGTAATTAACAAATCAACATACTACTGACATGAAAAAATAGCGGTAACGTTTTTACCTCTCTCAATCGGTGGTTCACTGCATGCGAGTATATGGTTGCTATTTAACAAAGGGATTCTCAAACCCCCTAACAAGGTTCGACAGACTCTAGCCGGTTGGCAAGCACTGCACTGAGAGCAAGGTGTCCGATCCTTGTTGAAAACAAACAAGGATTTGCTAATAATTCTCTGCTACCTATATTTTTGCATAATTGATTTTTTGATGGGTGAGATTAAGCAATTGCCGTACATGTCTTTTATATGAAGCAAAAATTTTTTTACAGAGGAAAATTCTAAATTTTGCCATCCCAGTCTAAACTGCATATTGATTGAATTCTCCATGATATGCAACAGACCTTGGAAGAACCACGGAATACGCATGTGTATTTTTCTGCACAACGATGCATGGCAAGAAATGATAGAGACACGCTATTTCATTTCCCTGTTTTGTCTTCAAGAAATTACTTCTTTAAAAACTTTTTACAGCGTGGCAATAACTTCGTTGAAAGAAACTTATTTAAGCTTTGTTTTAGAAGCAATCTCCACTTTGGTCCTGGCAAAGGAGAACAAGGTGTTGCTCAAAAACGGCTGTGTTGGGTAAGATTTAGCTCCCCACCATCATAGATCGCTATATTCCGATGTTAACCTGTATTTCGAGACGCAAGACAAGATAGAATCTTCAAGGAAGGGAACACGAAGTCTTTATGAATTGACATTGAATAGCCAAACATCAGCTGACCTTTAGTGAATTGGCTGGTGATTGGAAAAAAAGACTTAGAAATANTGGAGCTCACGATTGCCATGCAAAAGGATTTAATTTGAACAAATCACAGAATGACTTTCGCATCAAACTTTGTTGAACATTGTATTGCGCATTTAAGTTTATTTCTGTATGCAAATGTTGATACGGCGTATAGCTTTGTTATGTATAACTCGTGCGTAAGTGTATTTCGCATTACGTAAGAGACATGTACCAAAGTCACTTCCCCATGGGAACTTTCCTATGGAAAAGTATTAGATTGCGAAACCAAGAATCACTAAGGGTCATCACTTTGAATTTAACCAATCAGAGATTAACAAAACCGAAAACGCCAGAAATCGACCAATGAAATTGCGTAGTGAAAGCAATGTATACCAGTGAATTTCCGGATGAAAGTCAAGTCTATTCAGTTCTGCTGGACTCATAACTTCTCTAGTTCTGCTAGAGAAAATTAATCTCTAGTTCTGCTAGAGATAACCCTGTGCTCTAGTTCTGCCTNAGTAATTATAATTCATCCCCAATTCTGCTACAGATGAGGTTTTGGTTAATGACCAGCGGTATGCTGCCAAATTTTCCCATNATCTAAAATCTGTCACAATTAATCTCTGCGTAAATTTCGAGTGGCTCTGGTAAACTCTTGTTGAAGTTATTGAACTCGTGTTAAAACCCCTGATATGTATTATTCAATGTTTGAAAGCATACTAATCTACGGGTAACACTCAATAAAATCACAAGTGATATTTATTTGGTTTATGAAAAGCTATTGGTTGGTGAAGATTCGAGTTAGGGCGGGTTTGCGATCAGAAGTAGTCGAGCGTGTAGCGTTTACCATTTTACGTTTGGCTAGAGTGTAGATTCGTCCGTGGTAATTTTTACAGCAATGCCCTTATGAATTCGCCCTAAAACAACACGCAACCCGTCTGTTGCAGTTGGTTTTGTTAAAAAGGTTTAAAAAAGGATTTTCGCACCTAAAGTTACTGTTTTAAGTGTGCTTTGTGCGTTCTTCACCTCCTGTATGCGTACAGCAGTTGTACGTTGGACTTTATGGCAACCTGGAGCTTTATTCTTAAAGGTAAATTTTCCTGCGATTGATTTAAGCAAGGAGCGGTGACAGTGCGTTCAAAAAACCATGGCACTTCCGGAATTTCTCTGAATCAAAGTTTTTCTTAGAGGTTTATGGTTACAGTGCATCTACTGACTATTTACAAAGCAACAGACTTCTTCATTCGTTAAGATAAACAGCCAATAAAAGATAGAATTTGATTGGGTTAAAATTGGGTTGTTTTTTTGCGCTAACTACAAAACTTTCAAATTTGAAATCGCTTTTGATGCCTTTATAAGCAAACAACAAATAAGTTCTATTTTATTCTGTGCAAATTGTAGATGTTTACAAAAGAATATAAAATTTGCAACTTCCTTGCAATTATTCGGCAATAGGAAATCCTGGAACAATACTTGACTGAATTTTTTAAAATTTTGTAATGAACTTCGGGGTTTCTCCAAAATTTGAATTTTTTTGGTTTCTTCAACCTCAGATTTATTTTCTTCTGTTTTGGTAAATCCAGTGATTGCGTATCGTTCATTCACTTTTCACGCCAGCAGTTTGAATGCTAATAAAGTTAAAATACACAAATTCTGCGGTATTGCAAGCTAGCTATTACTTGAGCTTACATTTTGATTTGAGTTGTGAGATAAATTTTTTCATGGTATCGGTGTAACTACGCAAAATTACAGTTTACAATGAGAAAAGATGACCTGAACCACCATATTATAGTTAAAAAAGANGGCACCCAAATCAGGGATATCTATAGTTTCTAANTATCCCTGAACCAAATTAACACATGTTTGTGCATTGTTTGCTCTACTTNTACAAAGAGTGAAGGGTNGATATTTTGTATTGTGTACAAAAGTAATACCTTTCCGTGTCGTCTTTTGATGCGCTTCATCTTGTGGGGNGACATAATTGACATAAACCTGAGAAAAGCGAAGCTGAGGATGTGGGAGGCGGTGACGTAAGACGTCCATACATCCATTCCCCAATATATCTGAAAATACACATA
>JGI24159J19872_10007831_pt1 | contig 13997 bp, 8 predicted proteins | sample Ectturendosymbi4_FD_19872 | JGI IMG/M metagenome (IMG submission 19872) | reverse complement strand
TCATTTTGTGACGTCACAAACAGCGCACACCAAATACAAATGACTACCCTATGCCGCTGAATGAAACCCCCCCCATGAAAAGTTTCTGCGTACGCCACTGATTGTGATAGGTATGAATGTAAAATTTTTAGTGTAAAATTAGTAGTAAAATATTGCAATGATTAAGGTGAAAAGAAAACTGTAAAACCTTAAATGTATCATGTTTCAATTTGTGCATTTAAGTAAAGGTAAAAGAAAACATTGAATATTTTTAGAAAAGATCTACATTTGATTTGCTGCTAGCCTACTTTTAAATTGTCAGTATGTTCAAAAATGAACTTGAACTTGTTAAAAATTCGATGTAAGTAACGCATATTACCTTAGTTTTGTATCTGCAAGTACTGGTAGCGTACATTTCAAGTTTGATTTTGTTTAAACATTTTAAACAAGTTTAAACATTTTGTAGGTCTGTTTTTTTATTTTCTGGGTTTTTTTCAAGGTAAATTCTGGGGTTTTTCTTCATAACAGAGCGGCAACACTATGTCAAACATTACTCACGGATTTTTGTAGCTCTACAGTATACATACACTTCAAAGCGTATGTTTTTTTTCTCTATAAGCTGAGTTTCATCACGGCAAGTTCGACTTGGGGTCAGATCACAATTGGCTTGAACCAAATGTCACGAATTAACTATTTTTTCAGGAAGAGCTCAACGAAGTGAAGTATAAAAACACCATTAAATTGTGGCTGGGCCACCATCTGGACAATGACGTTATCACTCGAGGAGAATGGGTTTACGTCGACGTCCTGTGCACATCTGAGAAATATCTGAATGTGAGCGGAGGATTTGACCCTCAAGACACGTCCACCACTGTGATTGTGGAAGATGGTTTTGCTGAGATCGATGTTACTTTTGATTTCTACAAGGACTCAACATTTCAGGTGTGGGGTTGATTTATTTTCAAAATTCCAAAATGATATGTTATGGCAAAATATGTTTACTGTCCAGCATAGGTGCAGGAGCAGGCCATTGTTTAGGGTGTAAAGTATATTTTGCCCGAATTTCCACAAACTTGCCCAAAAAACATTTATGCGACAAACTTTTTCCCTACAAATTTTCTGTAGCTGTTGGTACATTATATGTTCCTCTACCATGTTGCCATTAACCTGAAAAATAGAAACTTTAGTACTTGAAATTCAGCTCTCAGCTGTACATAAAGCACATAAATAAATGGCCTTCGTTTACCAAAATTTTCAAGTGAATCGGTTGCTCATTACCTCTCACAAATTAAACACGACAATAAAAGAAACAGTTTGTTGATTTTAAATATATACACTATAATACGTTTTCTATGACGCAATAAACTTTTGTTTAATAACAAGGAACTATATGTAGTTAAAAAAATGTCGAAGCTTCTTTGACCAAATTTTTGACAAATCAAAAGTTTTGGGCGTGCGCTTCACCCCCGGCTCCTACATCACTGTTGTCCAACTAATGCATCTTTCCTTGTTTGCTCTTCATTCTGAAGTATAGCAGCATACCGTAAAGTGATTATTTTTCAGTTTTGGGTTTAAAATTGCTTCATAAAAACTCAATGATATTATCAAAAACTGCGTGATTTTTTCTCCATCTTTGTCCTTGTTGTGCTTGTCATCAATGAAGTCAAAACAATAATTTGGAAACCGGTAAATTTTCATCAACACGAAAACCAAGAAACAAACATGATTCTTCAACACATGAATTGTCTTTCGCGATTAAACCTTTTTGTGCATAGTTATTGGTCACAACATCGTCTTTTGCTCCTGTGTAACGGAATTTATTGGCCGTCTTTGTGACAGTCTTGAAAAAGCAATGGTGATAACCCTTGGGGAATTCAAACCTTAGCTGGTGGTTCCTGATTTTGAAAACTGTACTCGCAGAAAATCGCAGTAAAATAATGAAACCTGAAAACAACATTTTTGGCTTTATGCAGTTATAAATAAATACATTTCAGTAAGGGCAAACTAAGATTGCACTACAACGAAATTTCGAAAAAACAGTACGTAATAACATCACGTAGCAAGCATGATTACCATTTCTGCTGAACAACTGTCTAACTTAAACACTCTTTGCAACTTAAAGCATTACTGCTTCCAGTTAAGCCTTCCTTCATATGAATAGCGTATTTTTTCAACGAGCTTTTCACGATGTAGCTTTTGTTCAAAGCTGGTATAAAAATCCGAAATACTTTTAGCATCTCACTTTCTTTTAGCTCCGCATTTCTGACTTGTGCTATACCTTTCCTAAACGTATTGTTTTTGGCAAGTTGTGGGCAGTGCCGTATATTTAAATCCAAATTGTTTGCGTTGCAGGCAGCCTACTCTCCGTATGACTATCCTCTTCGCGTAGACATTAACGACGATCTGTATTTTGGAATATTGGCCACTTCGACCGACACAGACGTTGAGCTTTTCACGAAGAACTGTGCGGCACGACCTGATCCCAACCCTGGCTACAGCTATTCTATGATTGATAACGGGTGATGCTTTGGTTTTACTAACATATATTTTTGAAATCTTTTCCGACAAACCATGACTCATTTCAGAGCGTTAAAAAGCTTTTGCTTGATTGAAATGTTACAAGCACTCACCTTCCCATACCTGCTCCATATACGTGTTCGGTGGTTTGGTTTTGACTTATCACTGATATCTTCATTACCTCACACAACCAAAAATAGCCAAAAGGTGGTGGCAGATTGAAGCACTTCTTGTCACAGTTACTTGCTTTCGATCGTTGAACATACAGTACTTGTATGGGAACTTGCAGATGCCTTGTTGACGATACGATGCGAGAATACCCGTCCGAAGATCGTATGATGAACAAGTTCGGTATCAAAGCTTTCCGCTTTCAAGAAAGTCTTGTTGGCATCACAGCAACTACAGATGTTGTGATCGAAGTAAGATGAAAGTTAAAATGATATTTGAAAACAAGCATATGTTTCATAGAACACAGTACTAAGCAACGAAAAACATGGAAACGAAAAAATTATTAACATAGCCAACACTTTGCAAGCTCAACCCAAATATAAACTCTAAAGAAGAAAATAACTTCCTAGTTGGAACTTTTTGAAATGGGGAACTGTGTTCGTTGACATGCAAAATACTATTTTTGAAACGACTGTAAGCTGTACCGCTTAAACATTTATAAAAACATGTGTTTTGTTTTCCAGTGCCAAGTGATAGTTTGCGTACAAGATGTCTCTGGAACAACCTGCAATCAGGGCTGTGTGTCAACAGCTCGAGATAGCAAGGATCGTTTTCTTATTACGAGGTACAGTAATATACTTGCGAAAAAATGAAACTGTTACAACACTCCGAAAAAGGCTAACAACAGTACACTTGCTCCTCTAATATTAGATTAAAGCCGCACGTAAGAAATTAACAACTTCTAAATGAGCTTTGATGACACAACGCGCAATGCTTGCGCCACACAAACAGAAGAAAGATAGGCGCCAATAGGCAGCCAAAGGTCAAACTATAGTTTTGTCTATTATACCGGGTTTTGTAGTGTTAAGCAACAGCAAGGTCTTATAGTGGTGAGATATGCAGACGCTTTTCAGACCACTGCGACAAGATCCATTTTTACCCCAATGAAGGTGAGCTGCAATGCCACCAACACTCTGTTTCTTCTATAGCACTACACTTTCTTGCTGGTTTTGTTGGTTGAGCTTTTAGACAATAGCATGATATCCTGCTGGTAGATTTTGACCTTCGTACTGCAGTCATCAAAGCATGGAGATAAAGAAGCTCCGCGCATCTTCACTGCAGGGTTATTCACTTCAAAACCTATATGCACGAAATTAACACATGGATGAAGCTATTGAGACATGTGTCCTACATGTAGCATCATCAAGCAAATACTTTCACTTTAAATAATTTAGGGCATGGTTCAAGAGCCCTTCTGATGATTTGCAGCAATGTCTTCAAAACCTAAAGAAAGCTCTATTTTATGTAATTTCTTATTGGATTAATTACTTAACATTTTTGGCCATAACGTGCAAACCACAAACGCTAAATGGCCAATCAATTGCTGTAAATATGCGGATTTTCGCCTCGTTCATTTTAGAAGAAAAAGCAAGTAAATTGCCCGTGAAACTTTTCTCAGGCCCCGATGACGCCATTCTAAAAGCCCTTGACCTCCCCAGTCGTTACGTCACACCAAAAGAAGTTCAAACACAAAAGTGTTTTAATCGAAGCTAGAAGACTTTCTGCTTTTTCGGAGGGTTCGAACAGCTCTTTAGCTCTATCGGTCGGCAAGTTATAAATGGAGAAAGGCCGAGCCATTATAGTGGCTTTGCCGTCCTTGAATGGTTAAATCAAGACAGGCTTTTCTTGGAATATGAATAAAGATAATCAGGGATTGTCCAAGGACAAATCTTCATTCTTTATTCCAGTGTTTGAAAATATGTCTCGTGCAAACCTCAAGACGTTCAGTGAACACCTTGCATTCCCTAAGAATACGTCACCGTATTTTTGTGAAACGCTTTCCTTTGAGCTGTTTTGGCGCTGGGTTGTTGTGGCGCCAGTGCAGAGACTGACAAATGTGTGTGATGAAAATGGGACACAAAGGGTCGGCCAAAGAAAGACATGGCTGAAAGTTTAAAAACATGGAAAAAGCTTTAATCTATATCGTAATTGTAAGCTAGACCTCGCAAATATTAAAGTGGTGCCCGTGAGTCAATGAGCATCACTCCCTCTCTGTATTTTCCTAATACCCTCTATGAATTCCACATAACTAGATGATGAAAAAAACGTAGTTCCAGAGGCAACGACATGTGCGTAATAGTAATCAAGCAGATAAGCGCCAGCACCAAAACAACCTAGGGCCAAAACGGCCTAGCGCCGAAACAGCCCAGCGCCAAAACAGTCTACCGCCAAAACAACCCAGCGCCAATCGCCGGTGCCAAACCGTCGTCGCCAAAACGGCTGCGCAAAATAGTCCCATTCCGGATCCTGTTGACTGTTGTTGATGTTAGAAACATTGAGTGGAGCAAGTTTCAGCAAGTTCAAGCTACGGAAAATAGCTTGGCGTAGACTCACGCTTTACTGTGTTGAAGCATATATGCAAATTAGCACTCATCAAACCAATATTTGCATTCGCGCAAATTTTTACAAAATTTTTTCAGGAATACTGCCAGAATGGCATGGAAACATTCTCAAAGTGATGAAGAAAACGTTGCAGCAATTTCTTCAGATAGAAATCAAAGCGCTACCGAAACTACCAGCAGTCCTACGTTGACCTCAAGGTCATTTCACATTCAGTATGGTAAGTAAAACTGAATGTAACAACAGCAAACTAACTTTTGCCGCTGTTTCATCACTCATCCAAAAGTAACTCCCTATATCTAATGTAGGTCAACTTACATTGTCAAATATTGCACTATTTTAAACTATCAGCATATAGTTTATATGCTTCAGTTAATAGCTTAATATCCGTATACCTGGCATTTAACTAAAATGCGATCGGCTATTGGTAAACATGTATGGAGTTCACAGCTTTGGGAAACCGGAACACCCTCCAGACATGATTCTTCCGAAGTCCACTATGGCTAGGAGCAGTGACGCCTGACAGGGCTCCAGTTGTGGACCAAATAGCCTCTTTCAAGGGCGAACTGAGCTCTTGAGGCATGCAAGATTATCAGTGAAGGTATGGGGAAACGATAGTGAAATATCAGTGAAGGCAGGGGGGAGAAATATTAGAAATATTTCTCAACGTTGGCAACTCTTGCAGCTGAGCCTGGAACAAACGCACTGGTTACACCTTTCCTTGGAAATCCATGGCGGATGCGAAATGTAGTTAACTGATGTCTGGCAACTTAAAGACGTTAACCCTTGCCTGGGCTCGCTTTGGAATTTTCGTAAAGGGTTTATACTCTTTCGTAGAGGTTCTGCTCTGCCCCACACACCCATAATGCTTATCAGTGTAACTTTATTTGAGTTTAACGCAACTTTTCATCACAGCACATATGTAAGGCAGTACATAGTGTTTCAAAATCAACTTGATACTTGGGTGATCATAAACACTTGTTCAATACATGAGAAAAAGCGATACGAAAACCTTGTTTGCAAACGATCAGCAATGCTTTCAAAAGCTGATGATATCGAAAAATCATTGTTTCATAATGCTGTTCAATTTGCCTAAAAATGTTTGCAGAGTGGTGCATCTTGAATGTACAATTCTTTTTATACACACAACACTGGTAATAACAGTGTTTGTAAAGCAAACACAGTATTACGTGAGCGTCATCGTTCCGTGGTCACAAAACGAGAACTTCAAACACCGCAAAACTTTCAGTTTACAAGTCGGTCTTTGTTCCTATCCTCACATACGATCATGAATCTTGGGCAATGGCCGAAAGAATAATATCTCAAGCAGGCTACAAGCGGTAGAGATGGGGATCTTTGTGAAGACTTCATGACATTGCACTCCGCGACAAAATGCGTAGCGATGAAATTCGTAAAACCTTGAGTGTAGAGCCACTTCTCTGAACAGAAAGATCTCAGCTACGATGCCTCGGCCCCACGTGATCAGTATGTCTCAGGAAAGATTGGCGAAGCAAGTCCTGCTGGCTACACCCACGGGAAAGCGGCCCAGAGGCCAGCCAAAGACCATGTGGTGTGATTATATCTCCGACCTGGCTTGGTCCCGTCCTGGTGCGGAGTCAGCGGAGCTATTGGAGATTGCTGAAAATCTTGAAGCATTTGGAGACCTCCTGAGGAACCTAGGGTTACTGCAATGACTGAGTGTTTTGAATAAAAGCGTCTGACCTCTTAAAATTTTAAGCTGTAGTGCACGTTCTTTTTAACTTGCAAAATATACTCATTTAGGCAGACGAATGTGGTTGAGTCAATAGAGCATATGGTATTGTTCGCCCTAAATTTTTAATTAGTAGAGTGTTGTAAATTATCTTAACTTACAAGTAAAAGATATGAAAGTCTGCTGCTGGTAGTTTTCAGAAGGTCGGAAGAAATTGAAGAGTTCCAAGTGCAGGCCCGTCACCAGGATTTCGCAGCAGGGGGGCCAAAACCACATTTTTTAATGAAATATTGGATGTATGCAGCATCAGGGGGGCCAAACATGAAGTTGGGGAAAACAGATTTTAAATGGGTGACCGGGCACCACTGGCTCCCCCTCTGGCGACGGCCCTGTCCAAGTGTGACATTCTTACATGTTTAAAATTCTTGCAGTGCCATTGATGGCGTCGGTATCTTTGCTATGCTGTTGCCTCTTACAAAACCATATATCAAAATATGCTTGTAGCACAAGCACTTATTGCCTGTATGAGCGAATGCATTACTTTTAACACACTTTCTTGCTGTATTTAAATGACTGTAACAGCACAACGGGTAAAGTAGTAGGATTAAAGATGTGCTTAATCATCGTCTACACATCCCCACACAAGTATAAGCATTAATTACCCATTTAATATCACGTGAACTATGCAGAGTTATCTCAGTACTTCAAGGTATTTGCGGGTGATGGATCTGCAGAAGTTTTGAATATGCTACGTCATCACTGCGGTCTCACTACAGGGAGAACTGTCACATGCAAAGATCTGCGAATGGCTACAGAACCAGAATCAGGCTGCCACAGCAAAAAATCAAATTGGGAGAATGGAGAGACATTTGGTGTTGCGTGTTGTCTCTGCCTTCCCCTTTACGAAAAAGCGGAATGAGTGTTATTGTTTTTCACTCTTGTCCGGCATAACAACGCTTGCTGACAGTTCAATCTAAATGTTGATATTATTTCCTTACTTTTCCTGTCGCCTGAAAGCACGCAGTGGTAAGGCTTCTATTTTCGCCTCGAGTCCTGGCCTGGGTGTGGACTTCCCATTTGCGCTGTATTGCCGCATTTGCCTTTTTTGATTTAGACAACTTCGCTCATTTTAAAGTATAGTCTCATTCCTTCTTTTGCGCAGTATGGTGCTTACGTACCATTAGAGACCGACTGTTCGTTAATTCTTTGCATGGGATTCATTGTCGCGTCATACCGATTCCCGGTCGTGTCATACCAAAGACTTGAAAAACGGTACTTATAGCCTGTCCAGCCTCCTGCTCGGCGTTAATGGGTGGGTGCAAGGGAAAGCTTCAGCTGGAGTGCTGCCAATGGCTTGCTATCATCAATGCAGCAATCACTACTAAAGTAGTCGCGTAGTCCCCGAAGGAGGCAAACAGAAATGGGCGCTGCTGACCACCCGTGACACTCAAATCAGAGTTCTAAAGCCAGTATAATGAAACTTAACCTATGGGCAACTCTTCACAGCTGAATATTCCCTATAAAAATTTGGGGTGACACACCTCGTTTAAGTTGTGAGATTTCTTTGCTTGTTTGCCTTTTTTGCCTTATAAACACATGACTATTAATGGGGCTGTAACAAATATTTCGTTATACGATTGTAAATCTTGTTTTATAAGAATATAGGAATGATTTTATCCGAAGTAACGAATGCCCACCTTGTAGATAAATTCATCTGCTACGCTGTATGGTAAAAATTACTGAACACAGGTTTTTACTCCTATTTCCAAAATATTAACGTAATTGAAAGTTTCCGAGTACAAAATCACTGAGCGCCATACTTTGGGCTCTCTCGGAAAAAGTATCACAGAAAAAAGCTTGTGAAAGGACAAGATTTCTAAATTTTGAAAATATTGTTGCAAAACGATGTGTTCCTTCAAACACTATTCAAATATAAAGCCACGACCGTGTCCGTGTCACTTGGCGCATGCCGTCAAGAGCAGCAGCCAACATTCACGTAATAACAACTTAATAACAATGCACTTGTCTGTATTTTTGCAATGGTGTTTGTTTTCTTCCACTTGTTTGTGAAACCTTGTGATACTTCTCATCGTATTTGTGCAGATTCACCACCTATCAGTACAACTACCCGGCAAACTACCACCAGCGACGCTCACATACCTACGTTCTCAGTCTATTTGAGAATCTGCAGCGTTCTTATTCTTCTGGTTGCATGTACATAGCCTGAGGCCATAGCGAATATTACAAAATTTGTCTTCCTGAATGAAATGTTTAATTAAAGCGTAAATCCTGAGCTTCATAAGTCGCAGACAATGTAAAGTTACATAGCCGATACTTTACGCGCTTTCCTTGAATAAAGTAATAAGAAGTGTTGTTGGAGATTGACTGTCTGTTGTAGTTTAATCAAATCCAATATCATAGAGAGCATTTTTCTAATATAGATAACTGCACCTCTTTAGAAGTAAACAGAACTTCCGTACTTTTCAAGAAAATTGCTTTGCACAGCTTCATTTGCAGTTTTTCAGATTGCATATTTGTGTTACTCTGCCGACTTTCACAACGTGCATTCTTCTCCATGTTGCTAACTCTAAAACCTTTTCAAGTTTTTCTGCTGCATTTGTGCCCTTCGGTGTTTTGCATACATCCAGGTGCTTTTCAGGATTTTTCAGTAGGCACCGACCAACTTTCCTAAAATCGGCCTTTAGCTGTTTTTATACAGCTGTTACCTTCGGGTTTCCAAGTTTTTCAAACCATTCCCTTTGTTTTCTTACTGCTCACGCTAAACGATGATATAGTTTCCAGAGTTGGTCTCGATCTTGAAATGAGTCTGAAAACTCGTTTTTGTGAGTCTCAGTCTTCAAGAATGCTGGTCTAGGTCTCCAACCCTTTGAGACGTGACTTGAAATGAAGTAATTAGAACTGATGTTTGGCTCAAAATATTAAGCTGAAAAGGGCTTAGAAATTCGACTGTTTAAAACGATACAGCCAACAGTATCTTCCGGTTCTCAAGAAAACGCTTAAATCACTCAAACGTTCCTAATCGCTGGAATTGAAACAGGGCTTCAGATCTCAGCAAAACATTTCCAGGGTTCGAGTCAAAGTCTAGAAAACTCAGTTCTTGGTATAGAGCAGGGGTCGGCGACCTACGGCACGCGTGCCACACTTGGCACGCCAAGCAATTTCTACTGTCACGCAGAAGCTCCATGTTTTACATATCGATTTTGTTATGATTCACTCAGAAGGTAATTTACCTTGACTTATATAAAAATAGTATGTTGTTGGCGGCACACTGAATGAGAAACCTTTAAGTCGGCTCACAGTTAGCAAAAGGTTGCCGATCCCTGGTATAGAGTCTCGTCTCGGACATTTGGACCAAGTCACAGAGCTTCAGGTCTGGACTACATCACTCGATTATACTGGTTCAGACTAGGTCCTGTGCTGGCCGGTGACAGTGTTGTGTCTAGCTAAAGCTCGCTGAATAATGTACAAGTGATTTGGATTCCAATGATTTTGAGTTCTTGCTAATGTTTCAGGGGCGTAAAAGACTGTAAGAATAGCATGAAAAGGTAGGCAGGTACGTTTCGGTAAAACTGCTGCATTTCTAGGAAAAATGGTGTAGTTCAGGCCTGTACAACTCAGAAAACTTGAAGAGCCAAATTGGCCACATAAATTCGCAGCGGGCCGCAAAATCTATTTCATTTTGTTGTAGTTTAAAAGAAATTCTGGAACAACAATTAGTTATATATCCGAAGTTGGGCTGTTGCAACATTTTCCGCAATTGCGAAAGCTCTTTAGGGCCGCATACGGAGCTCTCGCGGGCCGTATGTTGTGCAGGCCTAGTGTAGTTGAATTCAGAAAAATGGAGTTGATCACAGTATTTCGTTAATTACAGGTGTTGTAGTGAAATTTTATGTTTGAGTCATTACACCGTCACAGATTTTGCGACTGTCGTCCAGTCACAGGGGCGTTTTTATTAGAATAGGAAATGTAGCTTGTCAACCAACAGAAACTCTGTGCGTTTAAAATGAAATGCATGAAACGCATAGTTATGAACGTTTGCTTTTCAACCTCTTTGTTGACTAACCGTCCTTTGACAGATTCATTGACACAAAATCGCGAAGCTGCAATTGTATTGTACTTTCTCAAACAAGCGCCGACAACAATAGTGCAAGCAATAGGGCATGCAGGCCCGTAGCCACGTGGGGGGCATTGGCCCTAATTTTTTTCGTGGCCCGGAAAATTCCAGAACATTTTTTATTATATTACAATAAAAGCAAATATCATGCCCCTGAAAATGTACTTTGCTCCCCGAAACCTTAAAACCTGGCTACGGGCCGGAAGTAACGTATACAAGGGAAAAACCATTGGTTTGAAAACAATTTCATAATACATATAAAAAGGAATCTTCTTTTTCAAAGTACTTGGCAGTAGTACAAGTCACAGACTGTCTGGCAGGAAATAGGTATCATTCTGCCAACAATACAATACAAAGTTTTGTGCAAGATTTTGTGAACTGTGGGAAATCAATGGCGAAAATAGGCAGATAAACGTAATGCCATGGTCTTCTTTAGCGATCATTGAACTTAAAAGCTTTTTGTAAATAATTAAATATCTAATGATTGTTATTACTGTGAGTTAACGTTCTGCGCACATTTTTGTCGTGACAAAGTGGTTCTGGGCAAAAACGCTGTAACATTACTTTTAATGTTTGTCCAAAGCATTGCAAGTACGGCTTGGTTGACTGGATAGAATGTTTTGACCTCTAACTTCAACAAACTCAAAAAGCGATCTGATTTTGATACAGATTCGTCGCTTCTCAAGAGAATAGAATTATCCGTGCAAGTAACGATGACAAAATATAAGCAAATACTTGTGTTTTGTAACGAAACTTTGAATAGTAGATGAAACAAATGGAAGTATTATTCACCGTTGAATGTTATTTCGGCTCCATCATCAAACAATGACGAAAATAATAATTCTTAACTATTTGATATAATGCAAGGGTTTTGAAAAAACAAACACCTGAGCAAGTCAAAAAGAAACGTTGAATAAATGAACTACAAGGTCTTCAAAGATTCATATTCTTTTGCGAAAAGTGTTATTTCCTAAATTTCAACCGTCTTGCGATGTGTATGCTTCTATTAAAGATCTCGAAAAATTGTTACAATTTAGCGATTCGCTGGAGTAAATGTTGAAACCCACTAACGCGACTACTGTATGTTACAATTGCATTGTTAGTTTTCAATGTTGCAACTTTAATATCTACAGGAGTGGTCTATTTGGTGGCGACTGACTCACGTCGCATGGCTTCCTAAAAACGCAGAAGTATACGGTGGCCGGCTTGCGCAATGCAACAATTTTGTTATATTTACAATCACAGTAAAAATGTATATTTTCACACAAAAATTATTTCAATTGAAAAAATTTTGAAACTGCAATAAAAACCTTTATACTCAAAAAGTTATTTTGTGCAAATATTTTTTCAAGAAAATAACGAAAAAGAACATATCTTTTTCGTTACTGTGTCCAGCTCCACCAACAAAATGTGTCCCACTGAAGTTTGTTAATAAACTATGTTGCAAATTCAACTGTTGCACACTGCAGTTTTTATCTAATAAACCAATACTAACCTTGTTTCATATCAGTAGCCTATGTTGTTTGCAATCTTTTAACAAAGTCTACCATTTTTAAAATCTTTGTTAAAGTGTTTTTTAATTGTGGCTGTTGTTATGGCAACCGAAAATTGCAAAATGCATGTCAGGAACCAAAACTTTTGTAAGGTAGCTTGCATTTCCGACCTTGTAGTCTTAGTACAGTAAACAAATGTCATAGTTGTAATGTGGAATACAAGACCATAAGCATTAAAAATGTCATCAGCATGCATCTTGGTAATAATTCTTGCAGTAGACTTTGTTTTACATGTCTTGCATCAGACAGATGATTGTTCCTAGATATAAACGTTTCAGCTGTAGTGCCATATAACTGTTACATGAGCAACAGAAGTATGGCTTCCTATTTTCTAGTATTTGGTAGCTTAGGCTAGACAGGGATTATGAAGTCTAAAATTAGGCTTGTTATAACGCTTTGCAAAAAGCCAGGGAAATACAGATAGGATCGTGGTAAGTGCTATGGGCCCTCGTCGATTTTGCATTCATTACATTGAAGAACGTGTAAACGGCTCTAGTGAGAGTTTAAAATAAACCCTGCAAAAATGTACATGGTCTTCTGCAAGATTTATTACAAACATGCATGATGTCCTTTAGTAATGCTTGTGGTCTAGCATTCCACGTTACACCTAGAACATTTATCCACTGTACTTAAATTAATCTAACTGCAAGATAAAAAATTCAAAGCAATGTTACCAAAAATTTCGATTCCTGACATACGTTTTTCAATTTCCGCTTACCACAACAAGAGCCATAATTTAAAACAACTCCAACAAAAACTTTTATAAATAACATTAGACTTTATGAGGAAATTCAAAATAAAAAACCGTAGACGAAACACGTTAGTGATAATTTATTAGACAAAAAATGACGTGGAAAACGACCATACATTATATGAATTTACAACAAAATTTGTCTTATGACATGGTGTATTGCCTAAACTTCACTGGAAAACACCTTGTTGGCTGAGTTGGGCTCAGTAACTAAAAAAAGTTTGTCATGAAATCGGTTCTTGGACAAAATATTTTTGCAAAATTTTTTTTTGAGAAAAGACTTTCTTTTGGAGTATCACAAATTTTGTTAATTGAAATAATCTTAAAATTTTTTTCTGAAAAAATACATTTTTACAGTGATTTTAAATACAACAAAATTTGTACATGGCGCAAACGGCCACCATAAAAACAAAGCCAAGACTTTCCAAAATCTCAGCAAAATAATGCACGCGTTTCCAAACAAAACCGTACCAAGCGGACGAAAAGAGCGCTATAGCGACAAGTGTGGATTAGTTAAAGGTTTACTCACATTTCTTAATCAACTTGTTTTGTTACATTCCCCATCTATTTTTTATTAAAAGACACATGATTTCGAGGATTCTTCTACTATTTTCAGCCTGATGCTGGCTTTCTCAAAAGCCTTAACAGTGGATTCCTGATATCCAGGAAACTGCTTTTGCATCCATGTTGCTGAACCTTCGCACAAGAAGTGAACTAATGCATAGGTTTTTAGCGAGACATTTGCTTCCTTGCATTAAGCTCAACAGCCTAGATGGTGTCATT
>JGI24159J19872_10007830_pt1 | contig 13997 bp, 7 predicted proteins | sample Ectturendosymbi4_FD_19872 | JGI IMG/M metagenome (IMG submission 19872) | reverse complement strand
AAACTGCTGTTTTTTAGTTTGAAATCGAAGTACGAATATATCGTAGACCGGCTCTCAAAGTGTTAAATTAAGACCAAGTGGGTTGTTTTTTTGAAAAAAAACTGGGTTTTTCTCAACACTGATAGGCACTGTCTCAGATTTTTCTCAAAATTTCACCTAATGTGCCTCTATGGGGGCAATAAAAAATCCTCAGTTTAAGATCAAAATTCCATGTACTTTGGATTTTTTGGCCTTTGAAAGTATGAGGACCACAAATCATTCTTGTCATCATAGATCACCATGTTTCTTTTGTGAGGTTATTGGAAACCCATAACTTCATTTTTGTACAAGCTACGTCTGGAAAGTAATACTCCAATATTTCTTGCCTGTTCTTTCTGGATCTGCTGTCAGAATTGAGCTAGGAAGTGTAGATCAGTTTGCTGTTTGTATAAAGATATTTTGCTTCTACTCCATGAATATTTCCTAAATTGTCTTGAGGTGAATATTTAGATCTTGACTATGAATGGGGCCTCACAGCTGATCAAAAAGTGTCAAATAATACTCTGCCTGACAAAAATCCAGTTTTGAGATGCCTATTCACTTCGGATCCACACCTTTCAGCTCAATACTGACGACATCTTCAGAAAGAGCAGACCTATAGCTTTTACAGAAATGAAGTTATGGGCCTCCAGAAACCTTTCAAAAGGAACATGGTGATCCACGAGGGCAAAAATGGGTTGTGGCCCTCGTACTGGGGCCATAAAATCTAATCCACTTGGAATTTTGATCTTAAACGTTGGGATTTTTCATTGCTTTGAGTAGAGCTTGACAGATAAGTTTTTTTCAGGCTGATGCTGATGTTCATTTTGCATTGCTGATAACCAATGTCAATAATTTTCATTTTTGCATTGCTGATAATTTTTCTTTTTTCATTGCTTGCAATAATGTTCTTTTTTGCATTGCGGGCAAAATTATTGACATCATTTTGCATTGTTGATAACCGATGTCAATAATTTTGCATTACTCAAACTACAGCTGAAAGGCATCACAGCGCATATTTTTTCTTCAGGCCAAATAATCAAACAAAAATAATTACACAAGTTGCAATGGTGAAACAGCATATTGTAATTGTGATAAGTTAAGAACAAGCAGTGTCCATTTTGCCTCATGAGGCAAAATATACATTCCTGGAGCTATTTCGCCTTTGGATGAACTGATTGGCTGAACAAGTGCCTTTGGATGAACGTGATTGGCTGAACAGGTCACTTGACAAGTTTGGACAGCATGACTGTCTCAGTTGACTGTGATGTCTGCAAATAGCTCAGTCTGATATTCAATGCTGGCAAGCTGAGCTGTTAGCAGCTTCTTGTATGAACTGCAGGCTAAACCTAAACCCTTATTTCTTTATGTATTGTACTTGTCACATGACCACTTCAACCAACTGTGTTTGACTTAAGTCCCATGTGCGCAACTTTTTTGCAGAGCTTTGCAACGCCATAACTTGCCAGCCGATTGAGCTAGAGAGCTGTTCAAACCATCTACGGATTCAGCAATTCTAATTGAGATTGAAAATAAATTTTTTGTTTTAGGTTTGGGGTTCTCTGTTGGTGACGTTATAATGGGGGCATGTTTTCGTGACTTTTTGGACGAGTTTACCTGGCCCGGGTGTCAACCCAACGGGCCACATATTTGGCTCAAGTTTTTTTTTAAATCTAGGCTATCATCTGAGTCTTTAGAGTCCTTGATTGGCTTTCTAGCATATCTGGAACCAAAGTTATGGCTAAAAAAACAAAAATTGGTAAAAGTTCTACCCCCACAAATGTTTATGCATATTGTTTGCATTTGGATGATGTCATCGACCAATCGAGCCGATTTCGTGTCTCAAAGTTTTTTGGAATTCTAGACTATAATACAAGTCTTTAGAGCAGGGGTGGCCAACCTTTTGCATGCCATGCGCCAATTTTTCCAAATGAAGTAGAGATGCGTCATACTGTCAAACATTTCTTATAGCAATGTTACTTCACATCAGTAGTGATTTACCAGCTATATAATCCGATACAAATGGAATATCTGGTAAAGCAGCAAATAAACTTCTAATTTACTTACTTTTTATAAAGATTTCAAACATTTCACCAGCTTTTCAATGTTTGGAGGTAAATATGTTACTAAGAGCAGCAGAAAATTATTCAATTTTGAATCAGTCAGGCACAACCTCATTTTTCTTTTGATCAATTTCATGGACGAAAATGCTTGTTTGCATGTGTACGTTGTTTCAAAACAACATACATATAATTTGAGCGAATATTCTTAGTTCTAGGAAATTTTTAGATGGCAAGGATTGCCAGAAATTAATCATGTCGTAAGTACCAAGGACTGAAGAAAACATATCAAATTTCGTTGTTGATTTGGAGTCAAGAAGTTCCATTTACATGTTACTTGGCATTTTCATTATCTTTCTTTCACTAAGTGAAAACGGGTTTATACCAAAATGCAGTCTTTTTCTTTAGCAAAATCACAAAAGTGATTTTGAAATGAGTCGCAATAACTTATCTTTATAGTGCATTTTCTCATATTGCCACTGTCATTCAATCTTCTCCATTAAATACGGAGACTAGCTGATATCATCATTTTCTAACTGCGAAATGAAGTTTTAATTTCATCTTGAAAGTTTGTTTCAAGGCGATAACAGGCATCTCATGAGGTATTGCTAAGGAAAAAAAATAGATACAAACATTGGAAAGGCTTACCATCTTACTTTATTACAATTTCAGGTATACAATGCGCCAGATTTGGCGCATGTGCCGTAGGTTGGCCACCCCTGCTTTAGAGGATTTGATTGACTGGGTGGCATTTCTGGTTCAAAACTTATGGCAAAATAACTGAATATCAATTAGGGAAATCCCCTAGTTTTTGTAAATAATTTAGGATTTTGGCCATAACTTTGGCACCAGAAATGCTGAAGTCGATCAAGGGTTCCAATGATTTGTATTATAGCTTAGAATCCAATAAAAACCATGAGCCATGAATTCGGCTCATTAGATCAGTCAATGACGTCATCTAGCAAACCGCAAAACATAACCCACTCATGACGTCATCAACCAAAAACCCCAAGCCTTTTTTTCTAAACTATAAGACTTCGTGAGTCTTCAGAGCGTTTGAATAGCTCTCTAGCTCAACCTGCTGCCAAGTTATATCTGGCCAAAGTTTGTCCTGAAATGGCAAATGACACCTCAAATTTTTGTTTTGTCAAGAATGGGCTTTTTGAGCCATAATTTTGGCTCCAGATATGCTAGCAAACCAATCAAGGACTCTAAAGACATGGATTGTAACCTAGTTTCCAAAAAATCCTGAGCCAAAAAATGGCTCATTGAATTGGACCACAGGGCCAGGTATACTTCGCCAAAAAGATGAAAACATGCCCCATTGTGACATCACCCACAGAGAACCCCAAATCAGAAACAAAAAAAATTTTCTTCAATCTGAACTAGAAGACTTGCTGATTCCGCAGATGGTTTGAACGCCTCTCTAACTCAACCGACCGGCAAGTTATGGCGTCGCAAAGCTTGGTAAAGAAAGTGGCTGGCTTGGGACTTGGGAGGGTGAAAGATTTTTGCACAAGACTCTTCTTACAATTTGCTATTGATCACACCCTTACTTAATTTACAGAGACAAAATTAGGAAAACAAGGTTTGCAGACCCTTGTAATCAATAGTCTACACCACGGGTCACCAACCTTTTCGGAACTGAGAACTACTTCTTGGTACAGATTAATGGGAAGGGCTACCAGTTTGATACATACACTTGTTCAATTCGTCTTCAATTATGTCATCATAAATAAAAATGAAAGATATTCATCTATGTGATGACACTGATCATATTCATGTTATTTTCAGAACAAGCCCGTAGGCACCATGTTGGTGACCCCTGGTCTACACTGTTCAATAAATTGTTGGAATTATCGTTTTGTCATTGAAACCCAAATGTTTTCTCCAAATGTCTAGTGTAACAATATAAGATGTATCTTGTAAGAGACACTTTTATGCAGACATTTGAAATGAGCTAATAGTTTGCAATGACAGAACCGTACAGGTTTTTTGAGCAGAAACGCACTGCAGCCTTGGCATCTGTTACTTCAGTAATTCAATGCACCAAGATAAGTTCATGTGTACAAACAGTTCTAATGTAACACTGCAGATACCTTCATCAGTTTCCCATGATAGTCCACCAATGAACATTTTTCTGAAATAATAAAACTTATGCAGAAATGTAGGCAATGCAAAAACATTCTATTAACATCCACTAAAATTGCATCAAACATACAAATCCATAACATTTGCTAACTATGAAAGTACTCAACAACATCAATTGCATGGTATATACATACATTACAAAGTTAAGCTAAACTTAATTTTCACAATCCAGGAATATTTATCATTTACTCTTACGTGTCAACAACATGTATATAACCTTTAAAGTAGGCATAACCTCATCAACCTTCCCTAACCATTTTAATGCAATTCATACATATGGAAGAAAACTGAGAAGCAAAAAATGTACACTACTGTGGATATTTACAGGGCAGTTAACACCTTCGAATCCAGTATGGTTTCAACCTAAATCAAGCACATGTCTTTGCAATGGCATTAACTCTTGCCGCCGATTGCACTGCACTATAGAGCTGTTCAAACCCTGAAAAAATTCACCAAGTCTTCTAGTCTGCAATGAAAAAAATTTTTTGGGTTGGGAGTTGTGATGTCAAAAGTGAAGAAGTTTTTTGGCCATTTTGGCTCATGTTACCTGGCCTAGGGCCCAACCACTAGACCAAAGTATTTCGCTGAGGTTTCATTGGAAACTAGGCTCAAGTCCCAAGTCTTTTGAGCCTTTGATCGACTTTCTAGCATTTCTGGTTTAAAAGTTATGATCTAAAATAAACAAAATAATTAATTTCTAATTAAGGGATTAATCAAATATTTTGTTTACTTTAGATCACAACTTTTGAACCTGAAAGCCCAGTAGGTCATCCAAAATATCAAAAAACTTGGATTTTAGCCTAGTTTCCAATAAAAACTTCAGTGAAATATTACCATTTAATGGTTTGGGTCCAGGGCCAGGTGAAGTGGGCCAAGGTGGCTTAAAAGTCCTCCACTTATGTCACTAACAAAAAATCTGCACCCCCAACCGAAACAAATTTTTTTCATTGCTAACTACAGGACTTGCCGAGTCTTTTGAGCATTTGAACAGCTCTCTAGCGCTTTCAGCGCCAGAGTTACATCACACAAAGCCACGTGCAAACCAGTTGTTTTGGCACGAACTGCTTGAAACAGGCAGGACACAAAGGTGTTAACACTTTGAGAGCCGGCCTACGAATATATCGTACCTGGATTTCGGCCTAAAACCTAAGTTTTCGGTTGTTTTACCAACGCCATAGCTCCTCTGCCAATTGCACTAGAGAGCTGTTCAAGCGCTCAAACGGATTGACCAGTCTTCTAGTCTGCACTCGAAAAAATTTTTTTTGGTTGGGGTTTGTGGATTTTTGTCAGTGGCGTCATAAGTGAAGTAGTTTTTGGGTCATTTTGGCTCATGTTACCTGGCCTCACTACCAGGCCAAAGTATTTCGCTGAAGTTTTCATGGGAAACTAGGCTCGAGTCAGAGTCTTTTGAGCCTTTGATTGACTTTCTAGCATTTCTGGTTCAAAAGTTAAGATCTAAAGTAAACAAACTAATTATCTAATTAGTCAAATAATTTTTTTACTTTAGATCATAACTTTTGAACCCGAAACCCCAGCAAGTCATCCAAAGTATCAAAAGACTCGGATTGTAGCCTAGAATCCAATAAAAACTTCAATGAAATATTACCGCCTAACGGTTGGCGCCCAGGGCCAGGTCAAGTGGGTCAAGGTGACCTAAAAGTCCTCCACTTATAATGTCACTGACAAAAAACGCTCAAATCCCCAAGCAAAAAATTTTTTTTCGAGTGCAAACTGCAAGACTTGCCGCGTCTTTTGACGCTTCGACCAGGTCTGTAACTCGTACAGGAGCGGATATATTCCCACGCAAAGCCACATGCGAATCAGCTGTTTTTTTGCGAACCGCTTGAATTAACCTGGACGTCAAAGTGTTAAGGACATAATAAGCTGTATCCATACAATGCATGTGGTACCAAGTAGTACGTACAGCCATCACATGGAACAAAAGCAGGCTTGTAATCCAAATTTCATACTTTGCAGCTGCTTAGCCCACAATTTTTTACATCAGGTTCAGAGCCTTAAAAAAACAATTTTTTATAGCATTTCCTATATTTTGGTTTAATTTGACCTGACATTTTTAATTTTGATGCACCAACAAACATTCAAATTTAACTAGCATTTGAACAAGCGTAAGAAAGAAATAATGCGCCAACCAAGACAGCGATACTGCTACGCATGCAAACGCTGCTCCATGATAAGACACGCATGGGAAAATGACGTCATTTAGCCTCACAAACAGCATGCCGTGAAGCGGTGCAGGTACAGTTTGGAAAGTGCCTTAACACAATAAAAGGAACAAACAGGTTATCAAGCAAGATAAATGCTGAAATTTGGTTGGCCGGCACAATAACAGGATTGGTGAGTAAAACTGATGCCATACGATTTTAAAAACAAGAGGATCAGGAGATTCAATGAAAGCGTGTTGGTGAAGGTTTGTATGGAAAAACTGTCATTTTCAAAGGTGTAAGCACATATGCAAGCATATCTTCAAAAAACAATTTGGAAAGCAATTAAATTTTTTGTTGACGGTTGTATACATACTGCAAAAAGACTGTGCAAGTATTAAAATAATATTCTGAACAGTTATGGAAATATTTTAGGTGGCTTCTATAGGTGTTTGTAAGATTTTGTCTTGGCTGAGAATTGGTGCCACCACCACAGTACCATGTTGGTATCATTGCTCAGCATAAATTATTGGTGTTTGTGACTCCAGTGATGTCATTTCATATCCGCAACCAAGATCCTTTACTGACGGATAACAATCTTTTACAGGGCACCTTTGCTAACGTTTGATAATAGAGGAAATTCATAAATAGTTCTAGTGAGACCGTTGTTTGTTAACAATAAGATTTATAAGCCTTTTTTACTGAATTCTGAAGTGCAGGGGACAACACTAATTGGAGGGCCGGCGGACCGTGTTTCCAAATGAAAAATGTGAACTTCCGGCAGGATGCACAGAAGACAGAAGGGCAGGCCAGCAGGCTGCACAAAAACGTGGTCTGGCGGGCTGCGGAAATAGGCGGGGTGGGCTGCAGAAAAAGGCAGTCCATTGGGCCGTCCTGCAGTGTAGCCTGCCGGCCTGCCCTTCTGTGCAGCTCGCCAGCCCGCAGAAAATTGAAAACACAGCCTTCCAGCGCGCCGTTTAGTCTAGTGTTATCCAATGCAAGGGGTATCTGGAAAAAATTAACTATATACCTAAATACCATGGCGTGGGGCCCCCAGAGGCATGGGGCCCAATGCAGCTGCCATCAGCTTTAGGCCAGCCCTGATTTATACATACAACATAGTCATACAGCCAAACTACTGTATCTTATAACCTAAATTCTACCAAAAAACACGGAAGAACAACATACGTACTTTCTTTCGTCGTGCGAAGATTTAATTAGGCTACCGTCCAATACAGGTTTCTGAACTTCTCTATCATCGTGCATTCGACCTTGTCCGTTCTCATGCATTTTATTTGCTTAGTTTGTACAAAAAACTGATGATGTATTTCAAGCAACGTTGTTTCACCCAGACCAGTCCACAGTAATTAAGCTGAACTTATTCTGCATAATTGAAAAACACACTTGCTTTAAAACCTACTGTGTATGGATAATGATTTATTTATTAAATTAATAAATCAATCGAACTGACACTCAGGTCACTGGTTGGTTTGCTTACGTTATCAATACAGGTAAAATATAACGAACCCAAAAAACACTAAAAGACCGATATAAAAGCTAGTATACGCAACGCAAATAACGGCCTCAAATCGGTGCGCAATCCGTACATAGTCACATAATTTAATCGCAGTACCACACATTAATCTACCAACGCCAGCCTTCACTTCATTGTATGATTCAGCCCGTGGGGAGAGAGAACCAGGATGAGGTAAGCGTTCGACCACGTGACAAATATTCTCTTTGTGATTGGATGACATTAGGCACGGCAGGTTAAAGGTCAACGGAATCATGGCAAAAAATCTACAGAAAACGGCTTGACAGGTTGACAAATATGACAAACTAAGAAGCCTATGCCACATGAAAAGCAATAATTCCTCGAAAATTGAATGCAAGCACTTACCCTCACAAAGCCTATCAACCCCAAATAAAAACTGTTACCACTGTGCACGAGGACTCTTCATAAATTCCATCGCATTAGGTACATTGCAGAGGTGAGCGGATATTGATTTTTTCACTCCTGTTCCATATCCGATAAATTTTTGCATATCCATACCCAATACTTATTCGAAAATTTCTGAAATTTAGTGTCCGATATCCATCCGTATCTGATTGCGACGCTGGCTAAATCAGAGGTGATCACGGAGCCGGAGTGGACTCCGGAAGGAGTCCGCGATTTTTGCCAAAGCCGGAGCAGGACCCGGATTTTTGAATGAAAACCGGACCAGAGGTTGGAGCAGGAGTGAGAATTTCAGTTTTTACAGGAGTCGGATAATGAATTTGTTTTAAATTCAAATTTTCTCTGAACAGTGAATTGCTAGATTAAAACATTCGCTCTAGTCTCTTAGATAAAATAGTCGGTCATTAGTTCAGGCTGTTGAGGGTGAGGGAGGGCGGCATACCAGTGTTGCTAACTGGTATATATATACCAAATTTGAAAAATTTGCTATATTTTCAAAGTGCTTGGTATATAATTTTTTGATTTGGTACATACGAAAAATTTGGTATATTTTTGTCAGAGGGTTTAGTTGAAATTTTAAACCAGTTTATTTGGTTTATTACAAAGCGAAAACAGAGAAACCGACAGTGGTGTTGAAGCCATATAAAAAGTTCACCGATTTTGCTTAACATGGGAGTAAGCATGCATTTTGGGTAAGCGGAAAGCGAGGTTGCAAGAGAGCTTAGACGCCCTGAAAAAACTGAACTTGGCTCTAGGTATGCGCTTTTAGACAGACAATGCTTTTAAATGTGGGAAAGCTGCGTACGAAAGTGGCAGAAGATTTAGCAGAGTGGCTGATAGAGCTGGAGTGGCTTGCAAAGAAGTATTCAGCTTGTGCTGTGTATCTCTTCTGCTAACTGTGCAAAAATATAATTGCTAGCTAATATAGAGCATAATAATATTCTGGCCCACAAAAAATGAAAATGCACTGTGTTGGAAGGATGAATTTTCTAGTGAGTAGTAGGATAAATCTGCCACTGTACTCACCGCTAAATTAAGAAAGTAGAAATTGAGCTTGCAGCATCTTTATGGTGGCAGTACACAACGTAACTGTTAATCATTTACGTGAAACAATACAAAGGCATTGAAAAAATGGCGTTAAATTGTATGTTTTCGTTATAGATATAAATTTGGTATATATTTGGTATATTTTTAGATTAGATTTGGTATATTCAATGTAAGAAGGGTTGGCAACACTGTGGCAGACTGGCGGTCTGTGTTCTGATCTGATTGCTTATGCTCAACTGCTGTATCACAGGACGTCAGTTACTGGATGTTTTACCTCTTTGCTGGGTCGTGTTTTGAGAAGTATTCACATTTTTTAGTTTCAGTGAAATGTAAAAGACAACAATGCATGTAATATGTATCTTTACTGTGCAGCAACGTCAACAGCAGGGCAGTTTCAGTCAAGCCAGCAGAAATACGGTTCAGTTCAGGCAATTCCTAAACACGCCGTTATCATCTTGCAAGTTCAAATACAATAAAAGAAATAAATTAATTGTGTGAATAAAGTGGTATGAAGTGTTTTCAATGTAGCCTACATGGCTTTACTTGTAGAGGCTAAAGTGAAAAAATAGCAGTAGCTGTCTTGTTTTTCTGGGACAGGACAAACTACTCGAAAAAAACCGCAACTTTCGTCTCTGTCACAAATCGTTTGACGTCCGAATATGGTACACAGCGCGTACGCAAGCGTAAAACGCTAGTCGCAGGCTCGAATCTCTAACAGTTGCGTGTATACGAGACATAGTGTAGTCAACCATTGCTCTGCTTGACAAGCGCTGAGATTGCGGCATCGGTAGCTGAAGTTGTTGAGCGGAAACTGCAGAAAGGGATCTTCGTCCTGCATAGCAAAGATCGCAAGTTCACTGCTCAGATAAAATGCGGCTTGCGTCCCGCCTGTTATAATTCTAAACTTTGATGAGGCACAGCATGGCAGTACACCTTGGCCATACTGTGCCTCATCAAACTGCGATTGTCACGTATGAGAGCAAGGAAAGAGACCACAATGAGCGATTGAGAATGGATAATGGAATAAGAATGTCTGCCAATGAAATTGATATTGCAGTTGTACCAAATGATTGGTAATTCTCAATGTGTGATTGCCAGAACAGAAAAACGGTGCGCATATTGCAGTACGAGGTAAAAAAATTATTTTCACTTGAAAAATAAAGGTAACTCATACAGAAGCGAAATAACAACGGTCTCATTTGACCACTTCCGAAAGCTCACAGTTACCGAACGACGGTGTTTGCTGAAAACGGTGTCGATTGGGGTCTGCAACGATTCTGCTATAGGTTCTCAAGAACGTGTTGCTTTCCGATAATGAAAATACAAATTTAGGATCGCACTTCATGTGTGATAACTAATAACGTAAATCGCATCGGGGCAAGACAAAGCTTTTTCTCTTAACGGTTAATAGACAATCAGTCGAAAGGACAGTAAACGCCAACATGAGCATACAGCAATACAANCTCTAGCCACCAAGATTGTTCTAACACCCGTCCGTGCTTGACTGCACCCTTCGCCTGCAGGCCAAATACATTCTGAACATTAAAGCTTATGTATACATGCTGCAATGATGCGAAACTAAATTGCTAGGAACAACTGCGCCAAACTCTTTTTTAGCATAAATCCGCGCGCAGATAGAAAAATTACTGAATTTCCCGTAAAGCCCAGTATAAATAATTGTTTTGATATCTTTTCTCTTAGAAAAGGAAAAGGGGTTTTGGATGTTTGCTAGATCTGAACAGCAGCCCAAAATGTTGAAATCCTTGTTTGTATCGCAACATTCTTGTATGTTCGCAACAATCATATGCTTTCACCGAAGTCGCAATTGAGTAAGCTTTGATAATGTATTTGCTGTGTATGACCTTGAATCTGCTGGGACTTTACTTTGTAAAAATGGCCGCTTATTGATAAAATCAAAGCATTTACGACGTGCGCATGCCTAACTATTTATATTCCTGGGGTATTTGGGATCCAGACAATAAACCAATGTTTTGCAACTTTTTGGAGTTTCCGCAAATCTCATGAGTTGACTTAGTTGTCAGGTTTTTGGGCATGCTACAATGCACACATGGGTACATTTGTCTGAAGGAGTGTCAGTATTTGATCCACTTTAATTTGTTATTAACATTAACATTGAAATACATCAAATACTTTTTTTTGTAAATACAGCTAACCACACGCATGGGCGCGTCGGAAAGATTTTTTCCGGGGGGGGCCCGTAGGGGCTTTTCCCAAATTTTTTTTCAGGGGGGGTCCAAAAGTGGTGAAATCAATTTTTACCCCTCGAAATTGAAACAACAACCTTTTTTAGCTAATAATTTCAAAATCCAGAGGTGGCAACTCCCCCTCTGCCCCCCTTTTCCGACGCCCGACGCCCATGACCACATGACCAGTTTAGAAACCTTACGGTGTGAAACACAGCATTATAAACAGTCGACAATGAAACCCGCTCTGCCAATACCTTCTAAATTCCACTACCTTTTTTTAAATAAAAAACACATTGAAAATACGCGATATACTGCTCATTGTCCTGCGAGGCTATTTTGAAGAAAGCAATATAGCAAGCGTACGTTCTTTTTGTATACATTATGCCTTACCGCGCAAGAGAGTGGCGTAATCCTGCCGGTTGATTGTGCAGAAATCGCTGTGGAAAGCGTGGAGGAGGTATATGTGACTCCCCTGTTTACCGCTGTTTTCGATTCCTAACCGCTTTGCTATTCTGTCGTACGCTTCCGATAGAAAACTAAGCAAAAACGACCTTGTTGTTTTTTTAAATTCAAACCTGCAGAAAATGTCATCACAGCTGATTTTCTTAACTTTCCACAGTAAACACCGTTCAGGTATAAAATAACAATATATATATCGTGGACGTGCTTGTTCTGATCTTCAGTAATTTATGAGCAAAACATTCAAATTTGTGAAAGATGTATGAAAAATCTTGTTGCTCAACCGAACTTCGCAGCACAATATCCTTCAGCTCTCGAATTTCGCATCTCATTAGGTTTTGCGCTGCACGTTTGGACTGATAGAAGTGCAGATGAGCTCATGATCTCGCTAAGCAAAACTGCGAAAACTACAGTATAGAAAGTACTTGTGACATTGTTGGGACTTTTCGACGCCCACCGCAGTCATTCGGCGCCCGGGGAATTGTGCCCCCTTGCTTCCCCTTCGTTACGCCCCAGCATGTGAAGCAAGGTGTTTCAAAAACGTTTTTCACCGGCACTGCTTGCATAGGTTGGACAAGAGAAAACCTACCACAATTTACACGTATCGTCTAACTGTATACCTTCATTATCTGTTAAGTTTCGTGATTTTTCCTTGAAAATGAAGTGGAGAGCAAACGAAAAAACGATATGCATTCACTTCAAACTAGACTACTACCAAGAAAGTCAATTCCACCGTTTCACCGTTTTTTAAATATCTTTGGTATTTTTCATATGACAAATTGTCCTGATCGGTTACTGTGTCGTGAAAAACACTTTCTTTTTACCTAAAATTTCACAAGCGCTGCTCTTATTCGTCTTAGTCTCGCAAATCATGCGGCACAATAGGGGGTTGCCACACTCGCACACTCTCGTCACATGCGCCTACGGTTATTTCTGAACAATAAACCACTTTCCGCAAACACTTTGCTACACATGGTGTCTATCCCACAAATTGCCATATACAGGATTTCGTGCCTAATTTCAAAGAAATTACCTGTCTTTCGTCTTCAGTTGATGCAACTCTGCCATCGTTGATATACCAGCAAACCGCTCGTGTCTTTGATGAATCAGCTTGATAATCACAAAGAACAAATACTTGATGTATCGGCACAATAGCTTAGTATCATCAAAAGTAAGGGAGTGATCGAGAAGTGGCTGCGAATAAAGACGAAACAAAAGTTTAGCATTTCACTAATTCTTCTGAAGAGGTTTACTCACAAGGTTTTCCGCTCACCAAGAACATCTGCTCACAAGCGGAAGATGAACAGGTACGCTGTGAGATAATATGCACGAGACGAGAAGCAGAAAGCGTAGGGCTGTTCAATATAAAGATCAAGTAACTTTTGTTCTACCGCAAGTATTACAGTCGGTTTAACAGACAGGTTTTTGGTTTATTCTCTTTTCTTGTCTGTTATATTTTTCTGCTTAAATTTCGTCTGCAGAGAGTTTTTGTATGCATTTTTCGTTACTCCCACAGATTTCAAACCACTTACAGAGCATGTGGACTATTAACAACCGGTCTCACTCTTTGTGTTTAATCGGCAAATTCATCGGAAAAACAACGAACTGCCAATAAAAGAAACAGCACTTGGCCTCTCGTTTAGGGGTGTTAAAATATACCCTGTTGCCGGCTCAACAGAGTGCACTGGTGATGTCACCAGGGTTCCCACAAATGTTGACTAGAAATTCCCTAAAGATGAGTTAAAAATTCCCAAAATTTCACACAAATTCCCTAGATTTTGCACAAAGCAGTGTGTAATTCTCACCTAACTTTTACCACTTAAAAATACAGTATAAGTCAGCAGGGACGCTGGAAAGCGGGAAAATGACAGAGGCATTGTACAGCCTGCCCTTTGAAAAAGGGGGCAACAAGGGTGTAAGTGCCTTTTTCATAACA
>JGI24159J19872_10007827_pt1 | contig 13999 bp, 7 predicted proteins | sample Ectturendosymbi4_FD_19872 | JGI IMG/M metagenome (IMG submission 19872) | reverse complement strand
CCGTACTCTGTATTCCATAATCTGAGCTTCCGTAATCTGTCCTGGCGCTACATAGCCCACGAGCTGCAAAGCGCCACAAAAAACAAAAACAAAACAAAAAAAAACGTTTTCTGTTTCCACCGTTGTTGTTGCACTGAAGCCAGTCCGCTTGAACGAGTTCGAGACATGACATGGCGCACGGTGGACGGCATGTCTTTCTAACTGGTCCTCCTGGCATTGGAAAAACTACTTTGATTAAAAAAGTTGTTAACGCTATCAAGGAAAAAGCTGCTGTTACCGGCTTTTATACTGCTGAGGTTCGAAGCAATTATGTTCGCAAGGGTTTTGATGTTGTGTCTGTGATTGATGAGGAATCGCGATGCCCACTGGCGCGTGTAGAAGAGACTAAAACCTGCAAAAAACGTCCAAAAATCGGAAAATACTCGGTGTATGTGGAGGAATTCGAGACTTTCGTAGCACCCATATTTCTCTGTGCTGATAATTATCGAATTTTTGTTTTGGATGAAATCGGTAAAATGGAACTGACCAGCAAAGACTTCCAAGGTCATGTTAGCAAGTTGTTGAAAAGCCATGAAATAAAAGTGTTTGGAACTATACCCATCCAGAAAGGTGCTGGAATTTCTTTTGTGGAGAAAATAAGATCATCAGAAAATGTTGTGGTTTATAATGTGACTAAAGAAAACAGAGAGTGTAGTGTAAATCAAATTGTTTCCTTACTTATTTCTTAACTTACAAAGTTGCAATTAAGAATTATATTTGGCAGTGGTAAATTCAAATTCATGAGTAAAAGGAGGATTTATATATTAATTTTTGTAGGAACTTTCTTCATTGTACAATGTTTGTTTATGATGTGTTTAATTCTTTAAAACAGTGATGGTGAACCTATATCATGGACCACATGAATTGTGGAATATCGCTGACGGGCTGCAAAATTCTACCTTTATGTATCTTACAAAGGATATTAAGGACTTCTCTTGACATACTGTCTTTGTGTCTAATTGTCATGGGGTTTTGTTATGATGTGTTTTAGTTTGGCTAACATAAATTCCTATGCGGGCCATACTAAGTGTTCACGCAGGCCGCGTGTTCTTCATCCCTGTATTAAAACTTTAGATTTGGAAAAACAAGTGGTTGTTCTGGTATCTTGCATTTAAATAAAAATGTTTAGTTCAAGGTAGTTGATATTTTTAGCATTGGCTGTATAGCACTATAGGTCAGCCGGCAGTGACATGGTTCGAATAAAACACTGAGTTGTCACATTAGTGGCGCTGTCATTGTAGTCAAACCAAAGCATCTACGATCTACTGTGCAAGTGGTTTTCAATTCGGCTGTCATGGCGGCTTGCCACGTTTAGGTAGAAGTAGTTGCACTTTTGATGGGACTCATTCCAAAGTTTTTGTGTTTAGGGTTTAAGTTCAGGGATTAGGTTTAGCATTTAGGCTTTAGCTTTGGGGTTTAGGTTTAGGGGTTAGGTTTACAGTTAGAGTTCAGTTTGAGGGTTTTGGGTTTGGTACGTTATTCCCAAGCATAGTGTCGCATACTCAAAATGCAATAGTGTTACATTGCAGATGGCTGACAAATATGTCTTCAAAAATGAAGGTCAGCATGCTGTCTGGACAAGAGTGCATAGAGGTTCGAACGGTATCATGTGATGGGTGGCAGACTAATTTTTTTTAAATGAAGGTCCACCGGGAGACCTATAGCCTTTAATCATGGTTTTAGCCAAAAGTTATGTGCATAGCCATAGCCTCCTAAAGTAGTACACTCAAATTTGATTTTAAACATAACTGAATTGCAAATACAGGTTCTCTAATGATAAGACTTCAGAAGTAGCACTGTGTTTGTATATAATTCGTCAAAAAATCTCTTTCTTTTGATTTGCAGTTCATCATTTAAATTTTTTTATCGTTAATAGTACATCATAATGTCACAGTGAGACCATAGTTCTAAAATATAATATACTTTTAAAAATGGTCGGGCAAGGTCACAATCTTTGTGAGTTACTTTTATGATTTGTGAACATTCAGTGAACAATTCCTACGTTTAGTGTGTGTGCTTTTTAATAAATGTGGTATTTTTCATTGTAAGAATGGCAATGGTTTTGGATTTGTAAGCATTTGTTGTTGGTTTTGTGTCACAATAATGATTCATACCATTTGTCCATTATTGTTCTACTGTATTGACCACCTAGTCCTAAGTCAGTTTTATGAAATAAAGGCATTGTTGTGACCTGTATGCAGATTGTTTATATTTATGACATATTGCCCTTGTGAAAACTTACTGAAGTTTAAGTCTTAGCCTGTTGGTTTGGCATTGAATTTCAATTTGGACTAGTGATTAAAGTTCATTTGAGAGATGAAATACTTGGTACAGGTATTAGTTAATGAAAGAGCTCAAGCCTTTTAGCCCATTTAAATTTAATGTTAAGTGATAAAGATTTTTAAAGAGAACTTGGTTATTGTCTTTTTATCCTGACTGATAAAAGTTGTTACAACCTTTGGCTCTTGATGTTGTATGAAATTACTATGTTGAAGTAAAATTTCGAACAGGCAGTTTATCAGTAAGATTTTCAATGCTTGATACACTACTGTATGAATCATTTTTTATTGTTGGCAAAATGAAACTACTCTTAATTTTTGATGAATAAATGATGAAACAACTATATTTGCAACCCCTTGAATTGTTACTGTGTACATGTGTAATTTGCAGCGCAATTTGCCATTGACACAATTTGGCACTTTCATAGTTTAATGTTTTTAGTAAGCATTGTACACAGTTAAAGGAAATACTTTTATTCTTGGTGCACTGTACAGAGTGGAGCATTTTTCATGCTTCTTCATGTTTTAAGTCAACGATTAAACAAAAGATCTTTGCTGAAACATTTCTATAATTAAGGTATATAGTTGTTTCAGATATGTTTTGCATAATTTTTTTTGGTGCTTAATTAATACTGATTATATCCCACACAATTTCTTCTGCAATGGAAGGGTATTCACATTTGGCCATGGTTTACCATTATTTCTTTGTGCTAAATGTGTTGAGTTTCATGTTATTACTTCAGGTTATTTCAAGAATGTAAGTAATGTTTTAAAAAATGCAAAATGGCAAAAAATTAAGAAGTTATTTGGTAACTTGCTCTTAGTCCAATTAAAAAATGCTAACTTGCTCTTAGTCCAGACATATGGCCTGAATGTTGAGTTGTTTTTTTTTAGTTCTGATGGTCAAAACATTAAGACACTAAAAAGATGTTGAACAAACACCTGTTTGTGTTGCTTAAAGAATATGAAGATATGGTTAATTCCAATTTGATCACAAGATGTTCAGATTATGCTTAGTTTTAAGAAATCTTTTCCTAGTTATGAAACTTCTAAGGCTAAGCCAATCAGCACAGAGACGACAACTATTAGCATAAGAAAAACAGTCCAGCCTTCTGTGATATTTAGATTTTGACTTATATTATGCTTTGTGATTATGAAGCAAAAATGTACTTTTACAAAGGATAACTTGTAACATCGGAGTTTTTAACACAGTGGTTTTTTATGTGAACTATAATTGAATTTTCAGATGCTTACTTCATTGCATGTGGTATTGTATAAAAAATCGTTAGGGATGCCTAAGTACATTTTCAGTGGATTGATTTTTGTTCCTATATGAAAATTTCAGTGATAACCTTGTAGGATCATGAAGCATAATTGTACAAAGTGTGAAAACCAAACTAGGTGCTGGGATTTTTTCTTACTCTACATTGATGCCTTTAAAACTCAAAAGAATTATAAAGAATGAGAGTTAGAGCGGTAGCTTTGCTTTTGGTAGAGAGAATTAAAAAATAATCTTCTGTATTAGTTCTTATGTACATTATAAACCTCACTGAATTTGAGGAATTTGAGGACTTTTAATCACTAATTTATGATCAAAAACTTTAACTCTGACTTTTTCTGATACCATGTCAATCTCCAACTCCAGCATATGTTAAGTTTTTCATCATCCTAACAATGGGATATATGTAGAGAGCCATATTTTTAAAAGTAAACACGTTCAAAGCTAAAAGTTCAGAAAGGCCATGACAACAATTAGTACAAAACCCACTAGCTGCAATTACTCTCTTTCACCATGCTATCACTTATCACAAAGTCAACTACACTATGCATTGCGGAATTTAGGACTTCAGAAAAAGCTGCTCACACCTTTATGTATAAATGAATGTACCGGAACTTATAAATGAATCTGCAAGAAAACATTGGATGCACAGATGTAACAGTTACAAAATTCATTTCAGCAATAATGTGACAGTAATTTTCATACAAAATTGAGTATGTTTAGGACAGGTGAGTTTAAGTTAGTGGTTGGTGGTTGACTGGTGGGATAATTAATGTGAGTGCGTCATTTGATTTTACCTATAGTGTGTTAGTTCATACAATTTGGAAACACTGGCTTAAATGCATATATCAGATAATGAGATAGAATGTGTAACAAATTATGTGACATGTGTGTCATGCTTGAAGTTGGTTTTCTTTGTAGTAAAAGAAAATGTTTTGTCAAGGTGGATCCAAAGTAACTAGTACCATTTGGTTTATAAAGCCAGACTTTTATTCATATATAAGGATATATTTTCTTTATTTTAGCTCAGGGGTCTCCAAACTACGGCCCGCGGGCCAGATGCGGCCCGCAAAGCCATTTCATCCAGCCCGCGAAGCCATTTTGTTAATGATGAAAAAATAGTGTACAGTATACTTACGAAAAATTTGTTGATTTGGTAGAATATAACATATTCCGCAACAATTACATTGCGTAAGGCGTCCGGCCCTCGACATGTTCTGTGTTACCTTATGTGGCCCTTGGACAAAAAAGTTTGGAGACCCCTGTTTTAGCTAACGGGCAAGCACTTTTGATAGCATATTACATGTCTAGAAATGAATAAATAATGGTTGCAACTATTATTTTGTTACAAAACAAATAGCAATCAACCCATTAACCACACATTTTTGATTGAATATTTTCGTTGTCAACAATTTGAGTTTGGAAATATATACATACTAATCCATAAGAATGTAATGATGCTTGTAACTACAAATGTAGGCTTTGATGTTCATTGCAACTGGAGTGCATTGTTGTTGTTGTTCTCAGCCTTGCATGACCCGTGTCCTTAAATTCCTATGGCGTCCTTGGGTGCATCTGCACAGAACTCTTACACATAAGACGTAGACCAGTAAAGCTATAACAAGCAGTGGTTCACAAGTAATGTCACAAAAAGAGAACTGTTTAAAATAATAGTGCAGCAATGTTTTTTTTTCAGCCAAAATTCACTCTTTTGCAGTTAAAACGGGACATGTGTTTATTCTTAAATTTCTGGCTAAAATGAAGTTTTTGTTACATCTTCATTGTTCAACTTTGTTTCCTTAATATGGAAAATATAGGCCTACTGTGACCTTCCGAGAAAACACTTGCTGCAGCCAATGAAGTCTAGCACAGACTGCTATGGCTAAGGTTTCTTGCAAAGCACTCTTATCAGATATTTTGACATTTTAAGAGTGATTCTCATACCACTGTGTTCAGAGAGACGATGGCTCTGCTTAAGGAAACAAGGCCTGTTATGCTGCAACAGACCCATAAAGTTGTGGTAGGCCTGTACTTACAGATCACAGCAGGCCTATACTTTCATAAGGCATAGTAGACCACAATTACCCTGTAGTTTTGTAGACCAATTAGTTAGGTTTGCGTTATGAACTTATGATTCCCTCTTCCAAACTAGAAAGTTCTTCATATTAAAAATGTTAGGATTGTCCCAAATCAATAGTTGCAACTTCCTCTTTAATGGCAATGTTTAAAATCAAGGGAAGTTTAGCCTTGTTGCTTTGTAAACTTGTTTAAGAAACAACAATAACACAAGCCAAATGATTTCATTTGTAGCTACAATTTTTGAAGTGTCTAATGTGATTTGAAAACCATTGGAATTTGCATTATTTTTAAATATCAAAACAGTGAGAAAAGACAGTGAAATATTTTTGGAAATCACTCTTACATTTTGTAGTCATGGTGAAAGAATGGTGTTTTTCCAATGAAAATTTTGTTCATGATAAAAGATAAAAATGTTATTGACTAACTGTATTGAATTTTGCATTACTCTGAGCTTTTGTGTGCTGACAAGATTTATCTCAATAAGTATTCTAAGCTTGTGTATGCTGACAAGAATTACTGCATTTTGTCTGTGATATTCTCATAATCTTGTATGCCAAGTTATCTTTGAAGTGTCAAGTAGCAACATAGGAAGTTACTGGCAACAGGCATTTGAAAAATGGGTATGCCTCTCTAAAAAAATAATAGTTGCCAAGGTAGAAATTGTTGAGTAAATTTCTCTACTTCAAAAGTATGTTTCAGTACCACTTGGGAGGCTAGAGAAAAATCTGCTAGTTACAAGGCAATCACCTGCAGTTGTCTCAAGTCTTCTGTGAAATTTGTAGTTTTGTCAAATGTGCAGACACATCAAAGGCAGCTGCCACGTCGCACTTGTGGCCATGGCCAGGGTACAGTGTTGTAGGTTAAATCAAATGCGGCCAGCAATTATTGCAAACATATCAAAGGCTACTAAAGAAACAGCAGTCAGGTCAATCAAGTTTGCTCTCATTATGATGAAACATTGATCCATGTCACATGGTATTTTATGGTTGCTTTCACCAAACACAGATCTGTGTGACATAGCAATGAAAGTGCTAAATACTTAACTTTCAACATTTTTGACTGTCATTAAAATTGTTATTCATGCACAGAACATGTTTGCTACATCATGGTTAGCAGCAATAGAGTTAACGCTTGTTTATTTTTTGAGGTTATTAGTAGAACTATGGTTACAAAATATCAAGAAAAGGCTAGGTGTTTTAACACTGTACAAAAGTTGAGTGCAAATTGTATTGATTACCTTGAGAAAAATAATGACATCATTCTCAAAAATGTTTAGTAGGCTTATGCACCTGGCAGTGTTCTATGAAGTTGGGTAAAATTAAACAAATGCATTTTGATTTGTTTTTCAGAATATATATGGTGATGTAAATTAAAAGAACCATAAGCAAATGTAAAAAGAATTGGCAAACTATAATAGGAGCCACTATGTTCTATGAAGAACATCAGCACCAGTAGTGAGAACTTTGATGTTCCAGTAAATCCCATTGCAGCTCAACTTTAAAACTTGTTTCCCTTCCTTGGTGATAAATCCTAAACAACCGATGCATGCCTACAATTAACAATACATTTTTCATGTTATATTGAAAAGGAATAAATATGTATATGTGAACCTTTAGTGTGTGTTTGTTGTCTTCTTTACTGCCTTATTGGAAGGCGTGTGAGTTTTTTCATTTCTTGTGTTGTCTGTCCTAATTTGAGTTTTTATTGCAGAGTACAGATGTCATGTAGGAAAAAATCTGCTTGCTTCTCTATGGCTTCGTTTATCCAATAGCTTTCATTGATAGTTTTTCAGATAAGCTAGTAATTTTGTGAAATGCAGTGGTGTGTTTGAAATTGGTTGATACTGAAAGAAACTAACTCAAGATGAATTTGTTGCGGCGTGGTCCAGCTGCACCAGATGGTGAAAAAGAAAATTTTGAAAAGTTTCAGGTGAGTTCAGTTCTGTAAGAATTTTATTTCTATTACAAATGCCTCCACAACTCAGAGGGACTTCTGAATATGTAAGTTGCAGTTTGCGCAACACCATATATTATGTTCTCACTCGACTTGTAGATACATCTAATAAAAATAACAGTCATATCCTTATTTAAAGTTATGGTATAGGCATGGAGATCAAGTAACCACGTTCATTCACAATATCTTGCTGCTCCATGGCATAGCAGCTCACTGGTAAAAGTTCCTAAACTGGTGCCTAATTTGCCATAAAAGTAGTTTCATATTCAAAGCACACCATCTTCTTTTGCTCCTGTCAAACATCAAAATACAACATCATCACACGAAACTGTATACTGAGAAAGATAAGTTTTACTTTTGATTTTTTGAGGTGGGGATTCTGTGTTTTATTCAAAACTGTAAATGTTGAACAAAGTGCATGGGATTAAAATCTTGATTCATTGTGGTGATAAGCAATACACAGGAAGAAAACCACTCCAAAATTACTTGGTGTAAAACATATATAAATTTAATACCAATTGTGTTTTAAGCCTAATTTTAATAATGCAGCAGCAAGTTTCACAACTTTGTGCTGTATTGAAGTAGAAACTACAACTTTGAATCAGTATGGCAGGAACACCACACAGATGAAAAGGTTTCCTTCCAAATATGTCTCTTCTGATTATGTAAACTGTAAAGCAATATCTGGTTTCACAAATACTTTTCAAAGTAAGTTTTTTTTACCCTGTTGTCTTGGCTAATGTTTTACTGTGTTTGGATATACTTTTCATAGAACTGTGTATGTTTTGCAGTGTGTTGCCTCACAATAATAATCAAATTTGATTTTCGTGTGTAAATTTAGATTCCATCTTCCTGTTTATAATGTCAATTGATTCAGTTCTGTCTTGTTTGTGCAAGTCACTTTCTGTAGCTGAAGATAGGTTGCTTAAGAAAAGCGAAATGTTATGGAAAATTACTGATATCAACAACAATCACACATTCACCTTTTTTCAACAACAATTCCACATTCACCTTTAAACTGCCAGTTTTTGCCTCTATGCTTGTCTTGTGAACTTGCAAAAAATGGCTTTATCCATTAGGTTTTTCTTTCTGAATGAAAACAACAAACTTGCATAGTCACTTAGTAGTAAACACTGCACAAACTTGACACTAGTTTTTTTGTTTCATTCTCAGTAATTTTAGCATCCTGCATTTACTGGCTAGTCACAGTTCTTCAAGCAGTTTATTGCCTTTTTGTTTATCTTGACACGGACTGCATTGTCTGCCACTTCATCAGCGCAACACTTCCTTGCTCTAGTGCGTGTGCCAAGAGCTTTTGATGCGTTTCATTTCCTGCTTGTCGTGTGCGGCATAGTGTATGTGCATATTTTAAGAATTCACATGCCTTTTCTCACAGATAAGTTTTTTATGCTTGTTGAGTGAGTTTACGCTTTACTAACTAAGCAGAGATTTCAATAATTGGAATTACTTGTTCATACATGCAGTAGTGTAAAATGATTTAGAGTTAAGTTTGTAGACAAGACTTTATTATATGTAATGAAATTCATGTTTCAATCTCGTCTAACATCCTAATTTGTGTCAAAGTGAAATTGCTTTTGTTAGTGTCAGAAACGTTCACGTACCTATTATAAATGATACTGAAAGAATGTTTTATTTGCTTGTAAGAGATGGGGCTTGCAAGTTGGAACTATGCATTACTCTGTGAAGCTTCAATTAAGTGTTACAAAAATGTTTCGCTTTAATGTGATGGTTATTTTCAAACTTCATGCAGATTCAAGCTGGGCTAAGAATTAGCTATGTGCATGTTCTACTAGCAATCATGGAATTATGATGTACTATGTGTTTTCTTGCTGATATTTGTTTTTCTCACTATCAGTGCCCAAATATTGTATGTACTACAATTTCTCTCATCTGTACTATATACGTCTTTGAGTAAATTAACTGCATGCAAGATTGAATTTGTTGTTGCGATTTGCTGTTGTTTGGTATATCGATTACACTTCTTTGTCTTTTGTTTTGAATATTTGTTTATAAATAACAGCCACATACTAATGGTTCTATATTCGCCAACAAAGTACTTTACACAACCTCAGGGACACCTTGACAAGGGTTTTTTGGTGTCCCAGCCATAGGTTCATTTTTGGTGATGTTCTTGTGTATTTTAATGTTTATACTGGTGGCTAAACTTTAGTATAGTACAATTAAATACAGATACTTGAGCATGGCAGCATGGAACATCAATCTATTTGCTGAGTACTTAAACAGTGGGATGCAAAGTGCATCTGGAAGCAAAGTGTAATGGAAGGTCTTTTACAATCATTTGATAAAGTCGTATGCCTGGTGGTATATATGGGTTATTTCTGAGTAAACAAATACCAATTGATCTTGAAGTCTGATTTTCAAACATGTGAACCTTGGTTATAGAATGATTTTCAAGTCTTTGAAACTAAGAAAACTTTCAACATTAGTGTATGCTTTTTCATAAATGATAAACGCCTTGATAAATTTAATTTTTAACCTTAGGTATAACCTAAACAAATCTTTTTAATTTTTTGTACAAGTGCAAATGTTGTATTTCTGCAACATTGCATATATAAATGTAATGTTACTGCTTAAACTAGCTATGCCAAATGTGCAGGTCACATTTGGCATCCAGTTTCGTGTGGCATTTTGAAGGGTTTTATTATCATGTATGTGCTATTTAATGACAACCAGTCCCTATTTTGATACACTCAAAATCTGTCATTTTTGATGCAGTGATTCTCAGTGCAACTTATGTCTGTATTGCATACCATGGCAGATTTCCATGTGTTCAATGACACCTCAGGGCAAGGTTTTATTCCTGGTTTCTGCAGCTGTTGTTCCATTAGCACTAATTGATTTTCAACCTTGTTCCATTGGCATTACACCTGCCTATGACACCTCAGTTAGGAGGCATTAAATTTGTCAAGTAGTTGTTATCATTGCAGTTAGGATTTGAATGCTTTCAGAAGCTTGAGTAAAATTTTTGTTTGGTAAGAACAAAGTAATTCATTCAAGGTAATGCAAAGATAGTGACATGTTTGCCCAGTAAAGCGTCTCAGATGGATAAGACTGATTTAAACTGGACAAAACTATTTGAATGCAGCAGATTTGTAAAGGAACACCTCAAGCATATTGTCATAACCCTTTAGCATCTCGCAAGCTCTACAAATCGTTTGCAGTGTTTTTTGCATTTGGATGATGGTTGATTTGGTACTCTTGGGATCCAATCTGTAGAGATGTTGCCTTCGAATTTCTTTGTTGGCCAGAAGTGATATGTGGGAATACTGGGAAAGACGTGCTGTTCCTTCAAAACAAAAGAAAACCAGCAGCAATGAGAAAACCAAATCACAAAAATACACAAACAAACAAGAAAACAAGAAAACCAAATCATAAATACACAAACAAATAAAACAATCAAAACTTGGTAAGCAGACACAACCTAGTTGTGTTAATAATGGGAGTATGTACAATAGGGTTAAGAAAAGTATGGAATAAAGATGGCTATGGGAAGAGGGAATATGTTAAAAGGGAAATGTGCAATTTGAAAATGAAGCAGGCTATAGGTAAGATGAAATGGTATACAGTTGATATGAAGAACTCCATGTTTTACTATCTGTCATCATAGGCAGAGATAAGTACTTCTCTGTACTGTTTTTTAAATGTGAGCTGGGAGCTGTCATGAAGAGAGGGATCAATCTTGTCCCAGATGTTAGGGCCTAGATGCCTCAAAGAACTTCTTCCGTATTTGGTGTGGGCCATTTGCCAAAAATATGTACCTCTAGTTGCACTGCGCATTGCATGACAGTGTACTTGATTTACACGGGTGAAAAGGTGGTTGAAGTTGTCAGGAAGATTGCCAGAGTGAAATTTGTGCATGATTTTACCTAATTCAAGGCTATAATGTGAGGCTCGTGCTGTGTGGAGCCTTCGGTTGAATCTCATCAGTATGTGCAACCATACACCACTGCTGGGTCAAATGCACATAACCAGATTAGTCCAGGGCCTACAGCTGCATGTGTCAAGCCCTGTTTGTTAGAGAACACGCTGACCATGCACGGGATATTACCTAAACCCTATGTCAGATCAACCATTTGGCTACTAAGGCAGGGTATCTAGTTATCCCTGACTAAGGCTGTAGCCTTAGGCCCTGTAAAAATTTGACCCTCAATTTTGTTTTTGAGTATTGTTTTATTGCAAATAACTGACGAATTATCTTCTAAAATTTATCAAATTTGACGAAATATCTGTTCAGTCTTGGGCCTACAGTGCCCTTAATCCAATCATTTGCAATACCTTACAAAACCTTAATGCTTGCTTGAAAATCTGGCCCTTTCCACTGACCACGAAACTTCAGCTGCCAGGCCACTTTTGACCCTCCGAACATAGGTTACACACCCTTGTTTTGGGGTTTTGGAAAAACGAATATTGTTTCCGTCATCTGAAGGCTACTGCTCAAACTCCTGGCTATGACAATGACATCGGCTCTGTCAAAGAAGTCTTTGGTGTTGTAGCCACAATGCTGCATCACCCTGAGCCAACTAAAGAGAGAGAGTCGAACCAACGACCCTTGGCATAAGAATAGAGATTCAACTCAACCAGGTTCACTCTGCTATGGCTGTCATGACTTCAATGTTATATGTGGTGTAATCACCGTGATGCCACATTATCCAGGCAGGCAAATTGTATAGCGTGAAACAAGTCAATCCTTGTGTACAAATCTTAGTTGTTCTCATGCTTGGGAGAATGAATCCACATTTTTTCATGAATGGAACTTGGACTAAAGTTGCCTTGATTTGAGCAAATGTAATTGTAATTCAAATTTTAGTTCAATTTCTGGTTTTCGTAAATCCGGTAATTTTAATTGTAATCTCATTTAGAAAAGCTAAAAAATTCTAGTTGTATATCGGCCATTTATGGACCAATAACCGATATTTCCAAAATCTTAAAATCATGTTTTCTGCTTTATTATCAAAATTATAATGTACTCTATGCCTTAAATTTTTTTGAAAAACTTCAAAAATCGGTATTTATGAGCTAAAATTTTTCAAATTGCAGCAAATTTCATACTTTGCTATGATTTTTCATTAATCTGAATAATGATGATGCTTTTTTTCGGCTGCAACGGCCGACGTGTGCTTCATGGTTCACCTTATCTGCTTGTTTATGGAAATGCACCTACTGGAATTGCTGCAAGCTAACTGTCTTGACTTGGTTCGTTGTGTTTTCTTGCGCAAGTTGTCTGGATGCATGAGGAATATCACAGCATTTAGTCAACACCTAATGAGGCCAATAAAATTGGTCGTTTTGGCCAATACAGATATATCGGTGAAACCCAAATATCTACCTGATATATTGGTTAGGCTGGTATATCATTCTATCTCTAATTATTAAGTGATCTCAATTTGTGCCATCTAGTGGGTACTGAAAGTAACATCTCGCACTAACTCATGAATCACACATCCACTTTCAAAATTTGTTTTATGGACCTTAGAATTTTTTACAGGAAAACATCCAAAAATCAAATGTTCATGACCATGGCTTAAAAAATTGCAAATCATTGAATTATTGTATATGGAATGGCGATAATATTGCTATGTGCATATCTTTCTGCCTAATTGTGTAAATAGAAGTGTCTCTGTCTTCTTTTCCAATTTCGTTTTATATGTATAAGTGATAACATTGAAAGTAGTTGTGTTGCATTTATAAATTTGTGAGGTAATTGTTGCTGGTTGCTCAATACCAGACAAGGAAGTATGCGCAGAGCAGCATCGTTGGATGATCTGGATGAAAGAAAAACATATTTTGTGGCAGAAGAGCACATTGTATGAGTGTTACTCAGTTTCAGTTTTTTCCATCTGAATTATGGCCTGATTACTACATGTTATCCTTTTGTTTCCTTGCATTCTTGTTCTGAACTTTGCTATTTCTCTGATATATTAACTCTTTGGCGTCTGCTAGGATTCGGGGATTTTCACAGAAAAAACGCCTAAACGCACGTGGCTTTGCGCGGGAATTTCTCCGGTCCGGTATGTTCTGCAGACCCGGTAAAAGTCTCAAAAATCGCGGCAGGTCTTCTAGTCTGCACTTGAAAAACAATTTTTTGCTTGGGGGATGCGGGTTTTTTGTGAGTGACGTCATAAGTAGAGGACTTTTTGCGCCCTAGGCCAGGCAACATGAGCCAAAATGACCCTAAAACTACTTCACTTATGACACCAGTCACAAAAAATCTGCACCCCCAACCAAAGAATTTTTTTCGAGTGCAATCTACTAGACTGGCCGATCCATTTGAGCCCTTGAACAGCTCTCTAGCGCAATCGGCGGAGGAGCTAGGGCATTGGTAAGGCAA
>JGI24159J19872_10007825_pt1 | contig 14000 bp, 12 predicted proteins | sample Ectturendosymbi4_FD_19872 | JGI IMG/M metagenome (IMG submission 19872) | reverse complement strand
AAAAGTAAAACAGTAAAAGTATTGCAACTGAGGCGGGGCCCCTAGACATGGCTGGGGCCCCCCCGGCCGGGGGGTGCGGGGGGCGGTTCCCACGGCCCTGTCTACACAGTTCGCATCGTGACATGGCAGTCCAAGTGTATTTTTCTGACCGCCAGTGTTGCCAGATGGTTGTAACCCAAATCTGCTGAATAGTGTCGCAAAAAAACTGCTAGATCTGCTAAAGGTCTTGTCACAAATCTTCAGCAGAAATCTGCTAAAAGTAGTGAAATTCTGTTAAAAAACTGTCATTTTTAATATGAGTGAAAGAAACCTATAAAGTTATATAATATAGCCTACTAATTTTTCGTCTTCCACTCGCTCTCAATAAGCATGGGCTGAAATTACCGGTTTTGGCCAACACACCTTTCGGCCCACAATTCTCCAACAGTCAACATTTTGACTTTTTGAGCAACGTAACTGCAGCTTGCCTCGTTTTTTGTATGACACACAGTTCTTGACGATCTGTTTCAAATAGTTGCATGTTTTTATACAGTAGAATAATGCTCAGCGATAAACAATCTGAGCATAGCTTCAGCCCTACAACTTTCTAGGTCTGGTCTTCGTAACTTTGTGTTACATTAGGGAGCATGTAAAAAAATTTTTAGTCTTATCTGAGTGCTTTTGCTACCAGTTGTGCCTTTTAAGCTCACAGTACTTCGCTATGATTGCATTGTTACAAACGCCGCAAATGGCTTTTGTTGAATCAGTAGGATAGGCAGCAGGCATTGAGCCAACTTGTGCAGTAAGTTCTGAATCTTGCAACCACATATGTCGAAACTTTTGGCAGCTTCGGTTTATCAGGAAGTTTTTTACCAGATAGTAGGCTACTATTTGTTAGCGTAACTGAATCACTTGGAAATATCGTGTCGTGGAATAGAAACATATTCTACCAATCTTGCCTTTCAACCTAACGCGCCCATTGACCACATAAGTAAATAATTTAGGCTTCACCAAGTTATCTAATTAATTACTTGTTATGATACAATCATCTGCTTGAAGCAGCTTCTTTGCATCATAATAAAAATTCCAAATAATTACAGGCAGCTATTTGTGCTTTGTCCTGGTGTTACTCAGTGGCGGTTCTAAGGGGGGGCTTTTTGGCTGGCCTCCTGCTTGGCCCCCCAGTTTTTTGCTTAATTTCACAATCAAGTTCGTTTGATTGTCATACACAGCAAATAACTTTCAGCCGGCAAAATTTTAAACGTTTTGAAGACTTTCTGACGACGGTTCTGACGATATTCCCAAGCCTATATGCTGGGTTTGATAGGGTTAATCATAGCAAATCAATCTTCATTACAACAGAAAATGACCATGCAGGAGAGACATTGATGTTGGCCCCCTTTTTTTCCTTGGCCCCGCAGTGCCCCCAGTTTTTTCATTCTAGAATCGACACTGGTGGTACCCTGTTAAAAACGTCATGAAGAAGATAAGTATATTTTTGGTGAAGAAGGTGTAAAGTTTTCATCTTGAAAAACTCTTAGGTTTTTGGTCAGGAATTTGTTACCTGCTAAACCTGCCAAACGGTTGGTAAAATCCTGCTAGAAAATTAGCTAACTGCTAGAATGAAAATTTTACAGCTAACAGTGAGAAAATACTGCAAGATTTAACAGCAAATCAGCTAAAATGGCAACACTGCTGACCGCAATATTGTGCCTTTTGTTACGTCTGTACAAAAAGCATCAAACAAGAATTTCTGGACACAGATAGCGTTCAATTGAAAACCTTAGCTTACTGCTTATGGTAAATTTAGCAAAATGCTGACTTCTTGACTTCTTAGGCTGAACAAATTTTCATATATAATGTAATAAATAAGATTTATTACAGAAGACTGCGGGGCCCCCAAAAGCGCGGGGCCCGTAGCAATTGCTACATTTGCTACTATTGTTAATCCGGCACTGGTGCAATTACTAAATGTGTAGAAAACTATGTATCTTACTTTAGTCTCCTAGTTTAGAATCTAGTTGGAGTTTTTGAACGCCAGCATAGGAATAGGCAGTATTTTATAAACCAACAATAACGCTCCAGTATTTTAACCATTTCAAAACATGAGGATCCATGCATTCAACAACTTGGTTGCAATTACACCAGTCTTCGTTTCAGTACGGCAAAAAGAAGTTTCGTCTGCACGACCTTGTAACGTTTGTGGTAACATTTCATACGCAAGCAATAAAAAACAAGCATTAAAACATTTTTCAGATAAAAAAGGCTCGAAACTCATGATCACTGTCGAGCCATTATTGCCTGTATAAATCTAAAAATAATCTCTTGCAGTTTAACATTCCATTTTCGGGATATAATTTTTATTTGATTTCATTCGCGCTAAGTGGGGGCGCTCAGTATGAACATATATGCAACCAGGCCGTAACCAGTTTGGGACACTAGGGGGGACGACGAGTTTTCTTAGAGGGGCCCAAAATTTTAAACCGTGTCCAATAGTTTAAACTACGTCCAACACATTTTTCTGGAAGGCGCGAAAATTTTTTTAAGGGGTTTTCTCCCTGTACCTTCCCTAGTTACGGGCCTGAACGTAACCTTTCTATTTTCGATACGCCTGCAATAAATATTCAAGTTACCCCGTTGCAGCATATGCTGGATTGGATAAAAGTTTGTAGATTTTGTGTCAAGTTTAAACTACAGTGGCGTGTTATTACCTCTTAAAACGCACACGGAAATACTTATTTATTTTATTTATTTATTTATTAACAAACAGCCAATGAAGGCAGGCCAAGGCCTAAAGAGATCATTGGCAACGCAAAGACTAACACAGAAGAAAAATGACACACATGACATACACACAAATAAAACAGCACAAACAGAAAACGTGTCAAACGGTGAGGTCATATTAAAAGGGTGGATTTCTGAACAAAAACAGACACGTCTGCCTAAACAAGCGCAATGACGGACTTTTAGACATTTTAGGGTGTCCAAAGAGAAGTATTTCGACCAATTCAGCTCGATTCAATGCAGCAAACTCAGAGTGGGAAAACACATTTTCCTCAGCGAGAATCTTAGACACATTTGTGATTAATAATCGGCGTGACGCACAGGTGGAAGGACACTCAAGAAACATGTGAACTTCAGTCTTAATAGCACCACATTGACAGGTCTGATTGTAGTGGCCATCTATGTTATATTTACTATGTCCTAAACGAAGCATACACAAGATAGCAGTTGCATTAGCATTGCAATCGTGCAAATGCTAAGCATTAATTTTTTTGGGAAGGAATAAATCAGATACTTTGGAGCAGAATTGGCGTGAACTTAAATTATGATGGTGAGTGGGTAGAGAATTCCAGAGTTTTGAGCCTTTATGAAAAAAAGAATTATGTAAGGAATGTGTTTTACAGGAAGGTAGTTGAACGTTCGCTTGGAAACGTGAAGAGTAGTCGGAGAGATTTTTAAAAAATTTTGGAGTAAGGGTGGATAGGAACGATGGACATGGTCCAAGAAGGATGGCACGGAAGGCTTTAAGAATGTGAAACTGACGACGGATAAACAATGGGGTAAGACCTAAGTCTTTCAGAATAATCTCGTGGGATGTGGTCCTGAGGCAACCAAGGATAATTTTAGCTGCAGCAGTTTGAACGCTTTCAAGGAGTTTAGAGTCAGTAGTCCCACAGTTATAAAAATAATATCACCATAATCAACGATGGGCAAAACATATGCACAATAGAGTACAAGACGTGAATACCTGGGAAGGAAGCTTTTAATCATTTTCAACGCGTTAATTATTGACGCTGCTCTGTGATGCAGGGCTGAGATGTGTAAATGCCAAGTCAGAGACCGATGAAAAATAAGTCCTAGATGCTAGTGAGAAGTATTTTCATTTAGTGCTTAGTTGCAGAATTGTAGTGGAGGATGAAGAGGATTACTTGTAATGGTAAGAACTTCGGTTTTTGCAGCGTTAAAAGTAACACTCCACAAATCAGACCACATCTCCAACTGACGTAGGTCATTGGATAACACAGTATGTAAAGCGCTTGGATTTTTAGAAGAACATAAAAGTATGGTGTCATCATCAAATAAAGAAATTGAAGATTTAATGTTTGTACCAATTGTACCATTAACACATACTAGAAAAAGTAAGGGACCAAGTACGGATCCTTGATGCACGCCACAGTTTGTATACAAATGGTCAGAATGAAAATCTCCTAAACGGACAAATTGCGACCTATCTGATAGGTAGGACTGCAGCAAATTATAAACAGAACCAGTCACGCCAAGCTGACGCAATTTGAAAAGGGCGGAATGAATGACTTTGTCAAAAGCTTTAGGAAGACGGATATATTTATTAATCAGATCACAAACATTACACACTTGGATGAACTAAGCAGAACCAGTGTTTGCAAATGCTCCGTTCTCACCTTCACGTGCAGACTTGGCAGCTGTTAACGATTCTCGAGGGGCATAATCACTACGTTTACATGGACCCAGTGGCGAATCCACGAGGGCAGTTTGGGGCAACTGCCCCCCCAAACGGCTGTGGCGCCTCTCTAATACAAATGCGCCCCTTCATGCTGCCTATCGAAGTAGAAACACAGGCAAAAATATTCTAAACTAAACAATGCTTTACACTTCGTTGAACTTCAGGATTTACGTGACGGACTTTGACCCAACTTCTTACCGATTGGAATCAACATTGCCATTGTTTCGTAATAATACTCCTGTTCCCTTATTTTTTTTCCGCGTGAGAACTGCCCGGTGTCAAGCGAAATTTCTGACCTATTATTTTGAATCAGTTATTTTGCTTCTCAGAGTAAAGGAATAAACTTTGACGATTACTTTTTTGATGTGTGTTGTGTAAATTAAACTTTTTGGTTAGATGTCAGATAACCACAACAAGCTACAGTACTGGAATAAGCAAAACCAGTGAAAAATATTGGACTTAATCTTATACTTCAATTATTTTCCTTTTTCAACTGTAGCAATGTAGCATGAACCCTTATCCGACACGCTTAACTAAACACCAAATCCTAAGCCCTCATCATCAGTTTTCTCAGCGTATTTGATATGTTGAATGTTGCTCTGTGCATGCGCATATAGCGTGAAGTCAGAAATTTCGCAAGTCAGAAGTTTCGCTTGACAACGGCATGGCCGGCAATCACAAACTCGATCTCTTTCGGTAGAACAGTTTTGGACTTGCCGGTGGGCTGTGCAAAATTGGTCTGTCTTTGTTACAAGTTTATTTTTTAATGCTTGGTGGCAGATTTGAAAGAAAAAACAGTGGTGAAGATAGGAATGCAATAAATATGCTAAACTTGCAACTGACGCAAGATTTTAGAAGCCTGAAAAGCGAAAAACCAGTTTTAGGTCTGCAACCAGTGCTGCCCGTGAGTCCACAGTACGTCTGCATCTTAGTTTTGCAACACCGAGGTAAGTGGATGAGTTTCTTGCCGGAACTAATGCCCCTGATTAAACCATATTGCAGCGTGTGAAAAGCTACAGCAACATCAGAAAACTAGAAATCAGTTTTGCACTGAGGTGTCACGTGGAAATATACCAGTGCGCGGAACATGATAAACAGGGAATAAAGTCTATTACATCGAAAATTTCGAATTTCAGGTTATAAAAATAAAATCAGGCTGTCGTTGTGTTGTACATACACAATAATGATAAGCTTACTGGGCCGCATGTGGGCTTCGGATTAGACATAGCTGGTATTAGAGACATTCTCCAGTAGTGGCGAGACCACAGATTGGAGTTTCCAGGTATCAGTGATCTTGAAGGAAATGCGTTCTGCGTGATGGCAACTAGCGCTGCTAATAGCGAGTGTTTAGTATCGATGAACAGCTTGTGAATAGCAGAAGAGCAGATTTAAGAGTTCCTCAGTGAACGACATTCTCTTTTTTAACAATGCTCTACAAGCGCTAAAGTTTGACTAGGTTTCACATTTTTACCTAATAGTGGTTTTTAGGACCTTTCGTTGGCTTTGAAATGAACCACTGAATAAATTGCCACTAACCATGAAACGCTTCGAGTGTTTAGTGGGTTTCAGACACACAGTGAAAAGTGCAGGTTTGGGACGGAAAATGCGGGTGCGGCCGCGTTTGAAATTTGAGGGTGCGGACAAAAAATTTCAACCCGCGCATGACTCTAGTAGGTGGTGTTGTGAAATGATATGTAACAAAAACGTACAAGCAATTTTGCAAGCTTGGTTGGAATTTCACATCTTCGTGATCACTAGCTTCATGCTACAGCATCGGAAACAGCCCTGAATGTTAAGGGTTACCGTACTTAAACTGGAATAATAGAAAGCACATTGGCCTATGCCCAGCCCGATTCTCATCTACAGGACTTTATAGCCACCTGTTGCAGTTGACTGCATCGACTTGAACTACTGAGGCAAACTCAAGAGAAAGATGGCAATTGGGGACAGGAAAGCAACCAGCAGCAATAGAGCTCCCTCGACGAGTTCACTCTACTACTACTACTAGGTTGCACTATCATTATATAGGGATAAGTGAACTACTATAATTCGCTTGTGGTGAGTATCACAGTGACTTATAATTTATGGGCACCATCTAGCGGTGATCATTTATTTACATGTGGCGCCATCTACCTACCGTCACACACCCTTAAACATCGGTGAAGGAAAAAACATTTGTTCACAAAATTTTCCAAGTCTGTTTACCAAATTGAATCGGGGTCAACTATCCTCTTACTAACGCGTCTGCTCGATAGCAATCCGAACGTACTGTCGAAAGAAGTACCACAAACATATTTCAATAGAAACAACAGACATTGGCATAGGCAGCACTTGGTGTATAAACAACAGTGCTAGGGTTGAAGATCTGAGTACTGTCATTTCGTACCGTCCGCCTAACAGGGGTGTAGTGGGGTGGGAACGGCGTTCCTACACCTTTTTGCACTAGTAACCTTACTTGAAGATGTGATATCCAAAAGATTACATTAAAACATGACTGCGATCCCACAGATGGGCTAGCAACACACAGATTTGCACTCCTAGTCAAAAGTTTACATGGTGAAATAAGAGGATACTGTGTGGAAATTCTTGTAGGCGAATGATTTATTTATTCGAACTATTTGATTCAGTTTTTTTTTATTTGGTGTGGGAATGGCGTTCCCACAACTCGTTTTGAAAAGGTGTGGGAAAACCACTTTTGCGGAAATGGCGTTCCCACATCTCCTTTTTCAGCACTACACCCCTGCTGCCCAAGCACCAAAACATGATATGATCTAAAAGTCCCTCTTACATTTTCATAGTTTGTATTTTTAAGAACAATTCTTTATTCCCTTAGAGCTGTAATTAAGTATGACTTGGTGGCAATGATGTTTTAAAAGTCTGTAATTACAGTATAATTTTATAGGAAACTGCAGAAACACATGGGGAAACGGCATGGATTTCACACGAGCACCCCTCAGAGCTGTCGCCAGAAAGTCTTCACTAGAGGGCCTTGACATTCTAAAAATTGACAAAACTCTACTGATTTATGTTTCACAATTCAGTTTGGGTGGATAAGCCTACCACAGCCCCCGTGGCACCCCTCCCTACATGACTGCAACTCGTGCCGATATCAAAGTGGATTTTGCCAAATATGGTTTCGTTCACTACGCAAACAAACGCATTGACAACCAAATGAACCACCACATACCTGTTCCTTTTTTCTCCATGTCGAGGAGGCGACGCATTAGATTTTGTTGCTTGTCTGTAAACAGTTGTTGACAAACTTATCAGGAAGACACACGAGTTAACCGCAAGACTGTAGCAGGCAAACACTACAGTATGTTATCAACCTAACAGGATTTATGAGTTCGACTTTCATGATATTAACTGCTTTACGCGGCGTAAACAAACATAAATGTAAATACTTTTTTCTGAAAAAGTTTATGGTTGACAAGAAAGATGTCGCTTTTGATATCATCTTATTCATTCAGCGCTTTGATTGTCGTATTATCAATTTTACTGCTTCTGCTAGGCAGCAATGACACGATTTCACGCAGAAAGTAAATAGACAATAGCCACCGATAAAACTGCATTTAATTCTAACCATAGTTGGCGAAATGTCATTTTGTAATTGTTCAACTTTAATCACCAGCCACACTATGTCCAATTGTCCAAAAGTTGAGTTGAAGATCACAGAACGCAAAATGTCTTGTCAAATTTTGAAAAAAGCGCAATCTTTTCATAGCTTTATATAAAAAGCATCTTTTTGCTTTACCTCAAATAAAATTGCGTTAGAAAAATTTCAGACTAATCCTAACCTAAATAGAACGAATCCACGATTTTAGTACAGACCTAGTTTTGTGTAACGCGCGAGTTTAGCAATAGATGGCTGGAAATTTTGCAAAATCCTTTTGCAGAATGTTTTAACTTTTTCGTTGCCAAAGAAGGCACGATTGGGTATAGCTTACTTACTGAAGTCTGCGCAATATCCCTCCCTACATTACGCACCTCGGCGTTGTTCTATCGCAGTCTAAACAAGTTTGACAATACCAAGATGCTGCGTGGTGGAATACCCACCTGTGCAACCAAAGCCTCACAAGACTGAGTAAGAAAGTCAATGCAGGTAACTGTAGAAAGCAGAGCACGACACTCATTGCAAGTGCTTCATGGGCATATGTGTTTGTAGAATGCACCATAGACAGTCATGAAATGCTCTCTAGTGAGCGACTGTGGCGCTTCGTCAAAAGCACGGCTTCTCAAACTATGGCTCGTGAAATGTAATTTTGGGGCCGCGAAACAAATTGGCTTGACAAATCTGATATAAATGTTTTTGTAAACTAATGGGACGTTTTTTACATGTATCATTTGACATCTAGATTATCCATCAAGGGGTCGCCTAGAAAAACTTTTTGAGATGGGTCCGTAGAACAATAAAAGTTTGAGAAGCCCTGGTCTAAAGCACTGGGCGATTGAGAAACAAAAACTACACACACCTTATTAAAAATGGAGCTGTTCTGTGTCCAACTGCTCCATGATTGGAGAAAATCACAACTGCTTAGTTTTCTACTGCAGGGTAACCATGCGTCATATCCACACAAGTCTACTTAGTACACTCAGCACGAACTGCATAACGCATATCAAAGTGCCAGAAACCATAGCTTTGCTGCTACAGAAAGGTTCCTTTCTCTCAATCAAATCTAAGTCAGCAATACCCATGGATTTTATGACTTTAAATAAGTAGCCCATCTCCACATCAGCGGATCTCAAACTTTTTAGTGATGTATCCTTAGGGCAGTAGGCCAATTTTGTCCTCAACTACCCCTCAACAGCAACAATGAGCACAATCAGTAAAAATGTACTGTACCTGTACTTTTACTCAAAGATTTCAAATGAAGACACTTAACAAATGGTCAAAAATAATTCGTGTACCCCTTGGAGAACCTTTGCGTACACCCATTTAAGAACCCGTGCTCTACACGAAACAACTTCACGCAGTGTGATATGATTCCTGTAAGGTTGGCTTTATTTTGAGCTTTGCACCCTTGAGCACCTCAATGCTGCAGACAATAACTTCACATTACAAGCTGCGCTGAACGTTTAATGCCGACTGTCGTTCCACCAACACGGCCGCATCACGATAAGCTCTCAACTGCAACTCGCTCGTGAAATGGAAACCTTTTATTGGCGCGATCGGAACAAGCAAACGCAAATTAGAAGTACGGGTTCGAATTCCACCAGATGCACGACCGGCCCGGTATCCTGCGCGGCACGCACGGGCTCTGGCCACCGCTGCTGGGTCGACGGACCACGTCGCGAAGACCCCTTAGCGCGGCACCACCGTAGCCCCATTGCCGGGATTCCCCCGCTCGTCTTACGTTGCGAGAAAAGTACGATGACCTGCTCTGTTCGCAACAATCGAACGGATTTCCGCGCATCTGCGCGTCGTCCTCCCACCGACTGTATCGCTCCCTCCCCGCTGCCATCTGAACACCGGAACTACCAACGTTGCACTTTCCGCGCCACTGCCTCTCGGCGTCGTCTTGCAGCTTGTCTGCTGATCTAGGTCTGCTGCTGAACAAGGCTTCCGCGCTGTCGGAATGAAACATCTCTGTCACGTCCCTTGCTCTGCCACTGCCGCTCTCGACTTGCGCCCCTGACAGACAGTGTCTTTGTTCACCGACTGAAAGAAACCGTCTCAAACCACTGGTTACGCTGCTCTTTTTTGCCTGAGACGCTGAAAGTCCGGTTGTTCTGCAAATAGATAAACACTAATAACGACAGTTCGCACTGATAACATGACAGACACCTGTTGGACTCGACGAAGTTAAACACGCGTGTTTTCGGCATCACTGATTGATCGCTGGCACGATGGAAGCGCGCAGTTAAGCTCGCAATGTAGTGTCCAACAAGTGAGAAGATCAACCCTGCATGTGTTTCTTCAACTGGTGGCAATCTTTTTTAAGGTCATGCTTAAGAAGTTTTGTGCGCAACCACAACCTGTCTGGTTTCAACTCATTCGAGTTCGGTTCCAGCCGACCGTGACCGTGAACGGGTGAGTGAGCAACGAACGAGGAGGCGTCGAATGAATCTCTGCTGCTATCTGGCGGCGAGATCGTTTCTCTTTTCAGTGGGAGATTCTGCGGAAAAAACTGACCGTTTGCTCGTGATCACCGATGACGCAATGCTCGCACGCCTAGATTCCTCCTACAGCAGGAAGCGGGTTGGTTGTAACGATGAAAAAATGTATGCAAACCTTGGATTGTTTGAGTATGCACTGTATGTTCTTTCTGTCAGCGCTAGTGACAGCTTGAACAAATCAACAGCCACATGGTTTTATTCTAATGCGCCATCAGATCTTGCAGTTAAATATGAAATATTCATTTAAAATAAAAATCGCCCAATTCACGTAAAGAAGCAGCTTGTGCTCATTCAAGTAAGAATCCTGTCCAGCGCAGCGACCCTGCACTTCATAAGTCAGTAGCTCTCTACCTTGTGTTGGATTTTTCTTGACCGAGACTGTTGTGTTGGTTTTTGCGCATGGCTGGGTTTGCACTCATCGAGTACGTGCTTTTTGTCGCTTGCCAGAGTCGCGTCATCATCAACGTGCGGATGCTTCGAATGCTTCTGCAACAAAAACGAAGCGGTTCTAAACGCGAGATTGCAAAGAAATGATCCGCACGAAAACCAGGATGAATAACGAGAAACTGAAGACATGTAATTATATGGTCTGTTCAATCACTAAATACCAAGAGTCGAGACTTCCACATAACGCCAGCAAATCAAACCTAAGACCTGGTCAAATGAGACGCTTGCTGGAAAGGCATTTGCAAACGTCATTCACGTCACTGACACTAATTCGACCTCAAAATAAACATGAGTTTGACAAGAATTTGAGCGCATCAGAAACTTTGGACGAGACGCTCGCGGCTTCAAAATGTTGTCAGGTATAGAACTGCAGCATAGTCGTCGCACTACAAAGTTTAAAACACACAGCAGGAAAATGCAAAGCGCACAACGTTCGCACCGAGGTCTTGTTCTTTTTCTCATGTTCGCGCTTTTTGATCGCCATCTTGTAGAGCTTGTGCAACTTTTCCGCATTGAACTCAGTGAACTTCGACACGAAGATCCACAAGTTTCTGCACAAAACAACTTTCACCGTTAAACTTTCTCATCAAAGCACAACCGACACCTTGCAATGAACTCCGATCCACGTTCCCACACCGGCGTTTGTGGCAAGCACATGATGGGGCGAAAACTTACGCGCGCGGGAACACATGCTTTGCTCACCTCCTCAGTTTTTTTATTTCTTCCGGATTGTGGAACTCGCGAAGACATTCAATGACGCGATCTCCGATCTGCAGCAGACAGCGGCGAGTGTGTTCGGCCTTTACTTGCTCTTCGCACCCTTCTGGGGCGGGAGGGGGTCGGCCGAGTTGCTTGAGGGCCCGCTTGACGGGGCGTAGTTGTTCTTTGCACTCGCGGAAAGTTTCCGGATCCAGTTCTCCGGCAAACTCTTCGTCATCTGAATAAAATCACGGATGATTTACTGATTTCGTCCCGATTATCACGTAACAAATTAAAGGTGCGACGAAGAGCGATTGTAACTCTGGACACGTACGCCAGCAAAGTTTCAAAGCGCAACAGTTGCAGGACGCAGGCACCCAAATAAGAGTTGAACCACATGTCAGTCAAAGCTCAGGCAGCATCGCCACCTTCATCCTAAAAAATAACAAACAAATAAAATAAAGTGAGCAAAGCAATCACCAATCGACTTTGAAGCTGCATCTTCGGAAGCATGGTGCGAGGTTTTGGGCGAAAGCACTTTCGGCGTCACATCGCTTCGGGAAATATCCTGAAAGACAACGACAGCCCCCGATGTGAGTTGGGCGAGCGCGCTTGGATGTAACTGCAATCGCTTCCCGACTTGTGGTGTTTGAACATGTACAAACAATGAACTGGCAACAAGAACGTAGACTGGTGCGTGGAAATTACGCGGAGATCCAACGTGTCAATAAACAGCAAGGAGCGAGCGCGCATTTATTATGTCTGTAGAAAAAGAAGCGTGTCAATAGCGGAACGATATTCGTTCGACTGGACGCAAACGACATATTATATGAAGAGTATGGTGTGCGACGTTTTGGGGTCGATGATCAAACATGAAATTCACGGCGACTTTCGTTCCTTTCTTCACCAACAACACAAATGACCACTCTACACTAAATCACGATGGAGAAAAATAAAGACTGCACAATACCTTGGCGTTCTTTTTTCTTTTCTTCTTTACAATTTCTTCGCTATTCCCATCAGCCTCGCCGTGCTTTGCAGGAAGTGACGAAGGAACGTCGACGTCCGCAGCTTTGCGTTTGCGCCGCACACGTTTCTTCCGCTGCGGCAATTTTTTTTGTTATCAGACATTTATTCCCAAGACAACGATACATACGTCTGCAGTTACGACTGAAGCTGGTACGAGATCGCAATGCCTGCATGAGCGAGCTTACGCTGTAAAAGTTGTGTGTGCGAAAACAGCGGACAGTGATGCGCTGTCTGTGAACACTAAGTTGACTCAGACTTGTATCAGCGATAGATCGATTCTCACAAAAGCAATGACTTTCAAATTAGGAGCTTTCGCCCCTGTCGAGAAACGAACCGATGTTACGTCTGCAGAGCCTTCCGTACCTTGCCGGCGAACCATTGTTTTGCAGTCAAAATTTATCTGGATTGCCAATTAACAAAAATCGTCATTCGCTTTCATAAAAATTTCAGCGCTTGTGAAACAGCAAGATAACAGCGGAAACGCGGTAAGATGTATATTTTACATTCAATCGTAACATGCCCACAAGTCAACAAATAGTTAACAAGTCAACTTACCACCTCCGCATCACCACCAGGTACGGTTCCGTTTTCTTGCTTAGCTTGAGCTCTAGAGGGCGCCGCAGCGTTTACTTCACCCACGCTGACGTCACTGTCGTCGTTTTCCACTCGGGACTTCGATTTAATCTTGCGATTCTTTCGCTTCGGCTGAAGAAAAACGGTTTTAAATCAGTTAACTAAAGGTAATGCACCATACCTATTATTTTTCAACTTGTGGCGCCGCGTTTTAGACATCTATGCATCATATTAAAAAACGAAGATGTCGCCACTGGTTGAAGACAGTCCTGCACCGAACTTTTGAAACGCGTCATAATGGCGTGTATGTTTTGCCTGTGGCAGACGAAGCACAATGCCTTCTACTTGTGGATTGAGTTGAAGTTTTCAGAGAAAGTCAGTTGATCATTTGCAGCGAAATAATTGATTCCAATACAATATGGAAAGAGCAGATTGCTTCAGTTGAAAAGAAGGTAGCTCAAGGATGCCACGCCCTCGTCAAGCTTCAGCCAATTTCTGATATCAAAATATTACGAAAAGTCTACTTCTCTTTAATTTATCATCACCTCCGCTATGCAATTTTGACCTGGGGTAAAGTCCTGCAACGTATTTAACTCATCTGAAGGTACTTCATAACCGTTCGATACGCTGTATTTGTAAAATATCTAGAGCTGCTCACATCCCAATGCTA
>JGI24159J19872_10007824_pt1 | contig 14000 bp, 16 predicted proteins | sample Ectturendosymbi4_FD_19872 | JGI IMG/M metagenome (IMG submission 19872) | reverse complement strand
AGACAATCAGTCAAGCAAGTCCGGTCTGCGGCGGCAATTTGAGAAAATTTGAAGATGCTTTGCGGTCGGATGAAAGGGATTTGCACCAATCACGACGTTTGAAAATTTTTCAGCAACTTAAAGCTAAACCGCGTTTTAGGTTGAAAGCATGAGTTCCATAGAAATAAGCCTAACCCAGAACTACACTTGACATAAGCCGGCCTCCTGCGGTTTACAATTTTACCAAAACGTGGTTGCGTGATGACTGCGCCAGCTTCTCTTATTGCAACAGCGAACATTTGCTGCATTAAAAATTGACAAATTCGACCAAACTATTCTCTTTGTTTCCTTCTTCGCAAATATCTGGATACTGCTCGAGCGAAGGCAAAGCTTCACAAAGAAAAGCCAAGATTCTCAAGAAGAAGAACGGAGCACATATTTGGATAAAACCCAATAGAAATCGAAGCGTTGCACAGTACCTGGTTACTGGTGCGGCAGCAACTTCAGACGCATTTCGCAGTTACAGGTGTGCGTTGCATTGGTATGAAAAACATACTTCTGGGTTGTGGCCAGTATATTTGCTCGGCAAATGGAAACTGCACATATGTAGTTATACATACGTCCAGTCAGGTAACGATTTCGTGGGTCGCATAGCCGCAGTCAGGCGGTAAATCTCGACAGTAGTTTGTTAAAGAATTTTTGGGCCGTTTACGTAGAAGGAAAAACCGCAAGCCGCTGATTTCTTTCCAGCAAAAGTTAAAACATGACTTTGCATTAAACACCTTCCAAGTACCGAGTGCGTTTTTGTGGAAAGAAGAAAATTGGCGGCAAGCCAGTGCAGTGTTTTGAAGGTTCAGGACATCAAAGACCCGATCACCGCAAACACTTATCTGCTTTCAAAAAAAATCTGTGCGTCAGAATGATGGGCGACTCTGTTCAATGTTTTTCAAACTAATTTTATTTACATTTCTTTCAACTGTGTTGAAGAAGACCCTTCTGGCAATAATTGTGGACTGTAAAGAAAGTGATGATTGTGTAATCAATAGACAAGTATGAGTAATGAAACTGCAACCTTCTCTTTATAGCGGTTTGTTGGATAAGATGCTTGCGTATGCGTGTAGATCAATCGAAATACCATAAAATCGAGATACTCGGAGCAATGGACGCTAGCGTCGCGAACTGATAAAGTTTGGAAGGAAATGGAGATCATTTTCTGAAAAGGAGAGTTGTGGAAGAAAATAGAAAGTTTGATCTACTTCTACGTCTACGAAGAGAAGATGGTGAAGAAAAGATTCACTCAAGACTGACAGCCAAATATACCAAAGAAAACTGTACTTGCACAAATTCGTACAACGATTATGCTTCGTGAAAATCGTTCAGGTTAAGACATGGAAGAATTAGTTTACAAATACATTCCCGAATTCTTTTTTACACCATGCGTTTTTTTCAAGCAGATACCACTGCAATCAAGGAATATCACACGTGATTGATCATCTACACATCAAAGCTACGACATGTATTAGCATAGTGTGTTAACAATCACTGATGACACCATGCCTCACCGATCTCCATGACCAATCAATATGCAACCATGCAACCTTATGTCGACCAATCAAAAATCAAAATCTGTCATGCGCGTGATTCCGTGTCACGTGAACACTCACGCAATTAATTAATTATGACGTCACCTCCTTCGTCAGTGTCGTTATCTCTCTTCTTTCGGCGAGATTTCCAGACCTCTGATATCAGNATTGGTTCGGTAACTAACCAATTAGACTCTNACAGGTCACATAATTTAAGTTTACGTCGTGAAACAGCCTCTCCCGTTGAGGCAGGCAGGCAGCACCACTGGATGCATCTACCTAAAACTCACTTATTCTAAATCGACAGGAAGTGCTAACATCCATTTCACACTTCAAACATTTAGCTGCTCCACAATTGGTCATAAAACGTTTGCAGGGAATTAAACCAGTTTATTAAAAATCTGGAACAATCCCAGCTCATAGCCACATTAATATATTTTTCGCCAAGGGATAAACGTTGTGCAGCAGACAGATACTGCACGTTTTTGACAGCGAACGTTTCTTTATCGTCAAATCCCACTCATAAATCGACAAAGCTGTCACACACCAAGTACTAGAGCGCCTTTCGGGCTCTGAATAGCAGAGAAGCAGCAAACTTTCCAAGCTCAGCACAAACATGGCATTATCGGACCAGCATTTAATCCAAGCTCACCTCGTCGATTGTCAGACGTCTGTTGCGTCACAACGTACGCAGCAACTGCGGCCAAGACCACGCCGTGGAACCACCACCGCCCCATCACCAGCAGTCAAGTTGAAGCTTCCAACGATCGTCCAGGCCCCGAAAAGATTCGTTTCTGAAGAAAATAAATATCGTATGAAACGCGTTGCGAGCGCCATGTGTTTTGTTATGCGTGCTTAATGATATTTTCATCTTCTTTGCTGCTTCCATCTGATGCTCGCTGTGAGTGAGAACTATTGAGAAAGCGCAAACGCTGCTACCTACACGCCGCTTTCTCTCAGACATTTTTGAGCAGATAAATCTTTTCTGTTCCTTTTCGCCACAGTTTCTGATAAAATCGCGACGCGTCTCATTAGTTATCTGCCAACACAACGTATCTCAGCGGGCTGGTGAGGCTCCTTGAGCACGGACCACCGGCAACGGTTGTCTGCTCAAGCGTTACGGAATAAACTTGCCCAATGCACATTGAACAAAACGGAAGCACACCTGGTGTGGGTTTTGTTAAAAATATGTCACCACGGTCTGTTTCATCGATTTAAGCGCCCACACCTCCTGGGTATCTGTTTGACAGTATCACAAAAGGACATCATTATCGCAGGTTTTCTGTACAGTGAGTGGGTGTTCACTGTTTATAAGGCTAATCAATAATCTGGGTGTGGTTGCTGCAATATATGAATGCTTCTAACATTGACCATCGTCAATGTCAAAAACACAAGTACCCCTGACAAAGATGTAGGGAATGCAAACCTACACAACGTCGCCCGGAATCGTGCGACTCAGATACTTCTCAGAATTCAGAACCAAGCGCAACGGAGACGAGTGTTGACGCAAATACTGATCTTCAGTGGTTTGTCAGATGAAAAGTTCGTTGTCAAAACAGGAAATACTGAAACTTCCTCACAGGTATTCATATACTCTCGTTGAACTGTGTACTTTGGCTTAAGATGGCATCCATTCGAGATTAAAAGACTGGTAGTAACGGTAGTTATTGTAGTGTAACATTATAACTAGGGTAGTACTTGTAGTGGAAAGAGCTTAAGGACGTTTGTGTCGCAGATATTTCAACCGTTGAGGCAACTCAAAATCTGAACCCACTGGATTAGTGATCGAACTAAATTTTAACGTTTTTGGAAAATCCAAGCGGCATTGAACTGCAGTGCTTGGCAGCACGCTCCTGTTTCCCAACAAAATATGCTTGATGCGTTTCAAGATAGGCTCGCGCCGATATATCATCAACCGCCATTAGTTGGCAATTCCCTTGTCTGCGGCGCCAGCAACCATTGCCGTCTGGTGTATTGTGAGGCAAAGCAATTATTCACTCCATGTCTTATAATTTTTCTATCCGCGCCCAGTATTCGTGAAGATGCTGCACGCGTTCGGCATGAGTGACCACGGGCCAGAGATTGTAGGGATAGCAAAGTTCAGCATGTTTTAACTGAAGATTCGAATGACCTGGAATACACGAATCTATTCCTAAGCAGCAACACAGAAGCTTTCTAATCGCAAATTCAGTGCTGGCCGGGCCCCTGGATACACGAATTCACTTGTGAGATGCAAATAACACTGCATTTCAGAACACAGCCCAAGGGAAATGAATATATTTTTAAAGTTGCGAAAGATTTTGCGAATTGATGTTTCGGAGGTTTGCCGGAAGAACGAAAGAAACGAAAAATTACTGTCAATGAGCGAAAAACAACAAAAGTTGGCATTAGTGTCTTACAACACGATGATTGAGGTGTGACTCAGCTTTGTGAGGTCGTACAGCTGTCAATCACCTTTTCAAGTCATGCACAAGATCAGGTTGAATATTTCTTCAGTAGCCAACAGCAAATAATGGTTTTCACTAGCCTTGCATAAGTACTGTATCAAAAAATATCACTGAATCTTTTTAAATGTGATAAATATAAGAATATGGGAATCTGTCAGATTTATAAGAAATTTTCTTAAATGTCGCAAACTTGTTGCGTGTTGGTGCAACCGCGCTCCATTCCGCCCCACCCCCCACGACCATGTTTCAGAGTACCGGAAATGGATTCCTCCCACGATTAAGGACACTTGTTTCTCAAGTGTGACAAATATTTGTCGCACTTGAGGCGTGCGGCAAATTTTACCTCGTATATGACGATCATGACAACTCGCGACCGCGTCCAGCGTTTTTTAAGTTTCATTACAAAGCAGCCGAGCGGCATTATCGCACTCTGCGCAATTGTCGTAATTACAGACAGGCTTGTTGTGTCGCACATTCGCTTTCTAATGACACCAGAACTCGGGATGCATTTTTGCACGAAATCGTATGCGCCATGCCAGGCGATCACCATTCCTTAAATGATATCATTCGTACTTGCGTGGCGTTTTTGCACGACTTTAAACATGGCAACTATAAACATGGTGATCATAATTGCCTGGATTGGACTTCGGTCATACCGACTAATATACGGTCGTTAGTCTCTGGGGAATTAATCCTTCTATGCTCTGTATATATGTTTAATGAAATAATGCATTTAAGAAAATTTTTTTCCAGCCTAAGAGCGCGGACGTGCGACTCGGCAATTTTTTAACTGTGGTAACTGGATCCTCTTCGCCAATGGACCGGTCTGGACGCAAGAATCGGATCAGGGGATGCTGACCTCTGCTCCCTTTTCACGCGGTAAGCCAGACGTTGCCTGCAAAGGTCGACAAGTTCAATGCGCACCCAATTTAACAACGTGTTTGAGGCTTGCGTTCGACGCACTGACGCAGTGATGCCTTCCCGAGGGCACAACCGCGCACCACATTGAGCTTACACGCTTATCACATTAGCAGATCTTGACAAGTGATCCCGTTGATGGACGCAAGACACGACGACCCCTCGTGGCTTTGTTTGCAAACTTTTGGTTCGAAGCTTGAAAAAACGAGGACATTCTTTTGTGAGACAACAGTGACTCATGTAAGATCATTCGTTAAACGTTAACTTTTAAAAAGGAGATATCTTTGAGCTACAAATAAATGATGAATACTACGCGTATGCTGTGAATTTGCTTCCAGTGTATGTCAGGAGACTGCAAAAAAAATTGGTGAAATTCAAATTGGCACATACGAGTAAATTCCATGCAGCTCACACACATGCATGCGCTTTTGGCTGGTCTCTTATACATCCGCAAACGTAATCCGAACGTAATGCAACAAACAATTCAGTTTATAAGTTTTCTATACAAAAAGATACGCCGGAATGGTTCCTCGGAACGTAAATAACTTTCACGAGTATTGTCACTGTGTTAAACATTTCCTGGAATTATTTTGTATCGCCTTGCACAGCACACAGATCCACTTGGCAACTGCCATTTTTCGCAACAGGCGTTGATGGTTGCCATGGTTTGACGAACGTGAAGTCCCAGCCCGTCCCGTGTGATTGTGTTTTTTTTTCGCTGAGACATTTTGGTCATTTTTTGCTGAGTCATTTCGGTTATTTGTCTCACATTTGTATTTAAACTCGCCATAACCGTGTTCGTTAGCCTATGTTTTCAGACATTCTGACCGAAATGACTAAATTGTTTTCGGTCATTTCAAAAACATTTCGGTCTGTGACCGAAAACAAACTAGCTGTGATTCTCTACGTGGAGTGTGTGCGCGCACGTTTGAGTACATTGATGTCCTTAAAAGGGGGGGCTTGAATGAGAGTTCACTTTTCACATGATGAAATGTATAGCGATCCATCACCAATTTAGAGATGGTGATTTTGGACATGGCCCAAAGAACGTTGTGTAATACTTAGGTAGATTGTTTATGAACACTTGTTTTAGATTGTTTATGAACACACTTGTTCTTTGGTGTGAAAGACGACTGCNGGAGTTTCAACTGATTCTGTGCTGTGAAAATACCTCAACAGTCATATAGTTTGGTCGAATNCTTAGGCAAGCCCAGGAACCGTCGAATGACTGCAAGTTCGATAAACACTGTTTCTGTCGAAAGCGAATAAGCGATTATCCAACAACTAAGCAATCATCAAATTCTGTCTATTGAAAGAAATCCTTTCTCAGCACAGAATCAGACACTAAGATCTTACAGAGTATATATTTCGCCTACAAAGTAGGCATCATCAGCTTCCAATCATCAAATTATAGCAACTGCCAAATCCAAGTGCATTTTAAGAAATGGATCATAGCACACGCTTTTTTGGCATAGAATAGTGTAAAGGCAATGTCAACCCGATAGACTACAGAGTCAGAAACTTTTGTTTTGCAAGTCAAGAAACTCTAACCATGGAATTTACAGAACCAGTCGTCACGCTACTTCATCCGCTGGATAAAGGTTTGTTAGAGGAAAACCACTTGCGTCAGTTCACAGACGACAACAAGGCCAAAGTTGACAAGTCTAGTTATAAAAACATGAAGTGCTTGAAGAAGCGGGAGAATGCAAAGAACAGGTACAGACTGCTGCTCCCAGACGAGTGCACACAGGTGCGGTCTCCACAGACGAACTATACGAAACTAATTTAGCAGGAGGCGGGCTAGTTATCCGTCAACGAAATAAGAAAGCGGCCACCAGCGTTGCATACCAGTTGTCTATCTTGCATGCTTGGACCGCTACTACACTCACACCTCAGAAACAGAATAATTGATTGGCATGGACCACATCAATTCAGCGCCGTGCGACAGATGTGGGTGGAAACGCAGACGACCTGAGAGACGCACGAGTTGACATCAGGCTGATCATTGATCAGCAGACTTGCAAGCACAAATAAGGGTCCCTTCATCAAGAACACTGATCCTTCGCTTCTGTGATCTATGTCTAACTCGCACTGATGATGTAATGCAGACGAGTTGCATGCTCGGTGCTGTACGCTTGCTTCACAAAGCGGTGACGAAACAAATAAAAATATGCGTCGCCAACTTTCTTCTGGGAGGTCTGACGTGGAAATCCATTTGACAGACAGTTGAATTACGTGCCGCATGTATTCGTGGATAGATTAATTATAAATAATTGTAAAACCAAGAATAATTATTCTTGGCATGAATGAAATCGTCAAAAAATGATATTTCCTTTTCAAAAAACGCATTTTCAAAAGTAACCTGGACTGGGCACCGTTTCCTGCAAGAGTCATGGAGTAATATCGTTCGGACGTTGGTAGAAGTGGACATCACGGCAGCAAAAAAAACGGCACAAAGCACGAGACAATATTTCAGATAAAGCATTTTGTTCAGAATCTGTCAGACATTTAAATTTTGACATATGAAATTGCAAGTGATGCATATGCTAAACATAAAAACAAAACGTGACTGACAAACTAACTCGACCACCATTTCCGATCAATTCGCACAGTGAGCATTCGGTTTTGATCGGAAATATCCTTCACAGAGGAGAAAGTGTATCATGATTGAGCAAAAACTAATGACAAAAGACGATGTCAGCACAAACGTTTTAAGCCGGGTCACGACACTAACACTGTTTCTTCACTTCGATACAAATCTCGCCAACGCCGCTGAGCGCAGGCGCGATGCTACGTCACGTGACGTGGCCGACGCCCGGAGGTTTAATATCCTTTTTTTCATTATATCCGCGTCAGTGCGTCACACGGTGACGGAATCTCTTTTTTCTAATGCCTGGATTACAATTAAACTTTCAATTGTCTCTCACAAATTACGTTTACATCAGAGTAACATCCTTTTTGTTTTCATTGCGACAGCGTAGAGGATGGAACAACAACAACCAGCCTTGCACGTGAGCAGTGAACGTTCAAAATGTCTGATGCAAAACTTGGCGCAAACAGTTCAGACTTTGCTTCTCTTAAAGTATTTACTACTAGGTGCAGAGCCACTTTTCAAGATAACCGCGCTCCATCACCACTTACCACTTCCCTATTCTGTTTCTGCATATGTCAAACCATTAAGTATTTCGTGTTTGCACCCAGTCGTGGAGCTTTGGTCTTAGTTTCGAGAGACTTGTCTCGATGCCACTGTTTTGTGAGTCTCGAACTCGCAGTTCTCTTATTTTGACTCGATTTCCGTCTCAAAAAATGCATACAGCAACTCCTTCAAACCAATTCTTTGCAAATACATTTTTGAGCTTCTGACGTTCTAGCGTCAGGCTTCTCTTTCAGCCCATGCGTTCACCTTTTAAACTGTTGGAAGGGGCTTTAGTCAAATACCTTGCCATATGGCACAGTCAGCGGCAAAAACGGTCACAGATATATTTTCCAGGCAAAGCGGCTGCTACTCCCGGAACCTTTTCGCAATCGGATTGGATCATTTTTTTAGCTTAAGGAAGCAACTGCGGCGAACAACAAAGAATCAAGTCGTCATTATTGCCCATTTGAGAACGAATAAACTCCAGGTGAGCGAAACGCCGGCCTGCAAACGATGTCCGTTTTGACGCGTTGCGAACACTGTCAACTGTTCAATTTATCTTCGGGACAATAAACTTGCCTTGTACTTGACGCACTTCAAATCTACATCTTTTGTTTTACTGAAAGTTCGCGCAAGTCTTGTGATTTTTCCTTCAGATTGTGAAAGCTTCACGCTCCTTGCCGGATCCTCCCACAAATGTTTTTGTTCGTTATGAAGTTGTCTCACTTTTTGTTTGCAAAACTAATAACGTTCTCGACACATGTTGCTAACACTATTTGTTTTCTGTTTTCTTTCACGAACTTTCAAGCCAGACGAAGGACACGGAGGTGGAGCACGCGAAAACAGCTTGGCCTGGGGCGCCACGCTCGATTCCTGTTCCAAGCATGTAAGGAATCCTAGAACAGCATTCGCGGCATTTCTGGCCTCGTGCTCAGCGGTAACAGATGAGTGCAAGTGAAAGCTTCTCGTGCGGTCTCGCCACTGCCTCTTGCCTTGCCAAAACTACAGCATTCAGTACCGGGTTTATTGTTTCGGTCATAGTCCCACCTTTTTTTTAAATGACCGAAAAGATTAAGTCAATTCAGTCACAATGTCCACGAAGGTAGACAAGTAAATACTGTTACGGCGAGTTGTGAAACTGTGACGCTACAAATGACCAAAATGTCTCAGCGAAAAAAATAAACAGATTCACTACAGACGTTGCTGCATGGCTCACATCAGCAGAGGTGAGCTCATGTTTCCAAGCTCAACCCCTTCCTGGGAGTACAACGTGAGTACAATAAAACTTTCCGTCTTGTCAAAGTTCCCATATAGTTTGGATTAATGGTGGTAGATTGTTATTTCGTTGCTGTAGCGATGTGTTTTCCTAGTGCAGTAAAGCAAGCTCTGCACAACCCACAAAGAACTTTTTTTCTAAGGATTCAAATAAAGAGTTGTTGCAACATTGTCAAGGCACTGCAAAACAACGTCCTAACACGCGTGACCTCTGTTTCACCTGCCGGCAATCCTTTTATCACGTTGGCGTATCTGCGTTTCAGGGTTGTAACTCAACTGCGAGGAGTTTGTCTTTTTACTCAGTCGCGTACAGCATTCCAGGCTTCCAGCGTCGTGATATGTCGGCGAATGGTCAAAACATTACGGCAGGAAACATTACGCAGTGAAACAATTTGAAGAAATATCGTCCAAAACCAAGACATGAACGATTTGCGACATTTCCCCTGCTCAAAATGAAAAATAAAGTCTCGAAAATTGCTAAAATCTTTTCCTTTGCATTATTTACAGTAGTACCATATGGGACACGTAGGTTGAAGCAAATTATTAAACATATTCAGAAAAAAACGTGATTACAACGTTCTTCTTTGAGCAACAGCTCATTTCCGTTCTGATAAAAAAATTACCCTTTGTTGGTAAAATCTTCACAAAAATCTTTTATCCACGAGTGCCTGTAGTTTTCGGCCCAGAATGTTATGCTACCAGAAAGGCCATAAACAAACCGTTGAAAGGGCAGTACTGTACTTGTGTTGTTTTGATAAATATAAACAATGACGATCATCAACCTTGAGCTTGTTTGGCGGCGAAAACCTGAAAATCTAATGTTGTTTGCGTGAACAGCTTACAAACGTTCAGGCAAAGCCTGCATTCCCTGCGATTTGTACATCGATTGATAAGTGGCTTTCGAAACCGACAACGCACATTCCTTGCATTATTTTTAAATATTACCTCTCAATGGAAGGAATATTCCTCCTTTTGGTGCCGCAGTGTTCGTAAGGTAGATTATCCGGCGTCGTAGAAAACCAGAAACTGCCCAATGACGTAGGGTGTGACAGTTTCAAACGCATGAACCGCAGCAAACAGGTCCTAACTCTAAACCTTCAAACCGCGCGTCAGACGCGACGAAGTTAATGACAGACGCACCGCACGTTTCTGCAAAAAATATATACAGCATAAAACAGCCGCATACCAGTCGTTAAGCCTGGCACGAGGCCGCGGCGTATGCTCAAGTGGCTTGTATTATGTTCGGGAGCGGTTGTGCGTGGCCCAAAGGAAACCGATGTGGAGTGCACCACTGCCAATCACAAGGTCGTTACTCTATCACTCGGGGTACAACACAAAACAGCCACTGTTATTCAGCTGACTGTGCTTTGCCTAAAAAGGCTGTGCGAATGGAACTGTGCACAGTCTCCCGCTTATTACCACGAGCTACAATGTTCTTTGTGGATGCTGGCAACAATGCAAGGTGTGTGCTCCAATGCGCTGCAAATGATAAGGAAAGTACGAAATGTGTAATATGAGCAGCTTTCGCAACGATATTATTTCAAAGCAGCAGAAAAAAGCGTTTTGTCGTTTGTGAACGACTTTCTTCACTCTTAGTAAACCTGCTCCTTGTTGGCATGCGGAAATGAGCAAGTTAGCGTGAAATAGATTCTATGCTAGCAAAGCACTAAGCGTGATATTTCCACTTGCACATAACCCATCGTGCGTATAAATAAAGCGAAGGCGAATTGTTTGCAAATACAATTAAAAGAAGCCAATTGCAAACAGTTACGTTTCTGATACAAAGGTCCACGCGAATTGCCTCTCCAGTAAATCTATGCATGCCACAATTGCACCAAATAGTTCCTATCCAACGCATTTCAAACAATAGGCTATTTTCACCGATTCGCGGGTGGGTAACAATGAAAACATCTGTGAGGCAATAATCGCACGACGACGATGACGACATTAACCGAAATTGCTCTAAGTGCCACGTTCTCTTTCATTTCACTTCTACCACAGCGTTCATGGCATCGTACACAAGATACTGTGCACTGCACAGTACTGCACTGCAGTGGAAAGCGACAAGAAACGAAGCGGGGAGGCTGGGAGCTCAGGCGATGGATTGCTGTGGGTTTCTGGCGGTCAATTCGTCAAGATAATTGCAACTGATTATCGCCACTCTGTGAGAGTGAGAAAGAAAAATGACTCCGTTGCTATTCGCGCTCTTAAACTGAGGTGGCGCTGGCCTTGGTGGTAAAACTCGAATTACTGCACGAAAATTTTGAAACGTTATGTTCGCAATTTGCCTGACATGACTGAAAAGATATTTTGTCACAGCTGCTTGTTTCAATTGTAATTCGGTGGAGGTCGTAGCAAAATCGAAAAGCACTGCCTCATTAAGTCCAACTTACATCTTGCTCAAATTCAAACGTTTTTTCTCATTCTGTTCAGCGCAAACATCCTTTGCAACACTATGCTGATTACAGTCTGATAAACACTTTGGCCCACTGGGTTTTTTACCGCCCAGTGGTCGGAGTAAACTAGAAACAGGGTTCTCATCTGTTCGCGATGAAGGTTTTTTTTAGTACGCCAAACGTATAACAGCACTGACAGCTCTTTGACTACGAGACATGAAGTTCTTATATCATTCATTTGACGAGTGTGAGCTGATCATACGTTGTTTCGCTTGTTCGCAACCCATCCAGTACAACTGGAACAAACCGGCAAAAATGCGTTGGTTTAGCTGAGCCGATGAAAGGTCGGGGTGAGCTTATTCAAGCGCGAGCGGACAGTGATGCTATTTGCAAAGCCAGTCCGCGCGATCACGAACCGACCGCCCTGGGCACCAAATAAGTATCTCAGCCAATTTAGCGGCACGTCGGGGCAGCGGGTTGCGCAGGCAACGGCGCTAAAGCGCTAATCGCCGGGGCCCGTCAAACAGGCATTCTTCGCAGGCGCAGACGCTATCCTTACCGCTCGTCCGACGGTTAATTACAAATAGCACTCAAGTAATCACAAGTGTGCTGCGCCATATACAGGTTAATGCAGCGGAAATACTGCCGTAGTATGCGGTCGTTCTTGAAATAATTATCTGGTAGAGATGATAGTGTCTGATGGAATATTACCGTGGAAACACCAAGTACAGACGTTTTTGATTGAGTGCAGTATTCACTGTAACCTGTCGCAATCAATGACAGCTTTTATTTCACTGTTAATGTGTCACAAAACTTTCAGAAGATTCTTATTGCAAATAAAACAGCCACAATAATCGAAAACATTGTTTCATTCGACGCTTTGGCTTATGGGTAAGCCATCATCATGAATAAATGAAATGCGACACGTAAAGGAAAAAATGTTCTTCAAAAGTTTGTTCCCCGAATTTGTTGCATGCCTGACCAACGCTTTTTTTAAATAAACAGGCATGGCCATTAGCGTATGGCCTATTACTTCTTAGTTTTCAGCTGTTTGCGATGTTAGAATTTGCTTATGGATGTTTTTTTTCTTTTGGCCTGCAATTATTTCCTTTTCAGAGCACATCTGGTATTGTGCAACTCTCCACAGTTTGTGGTCCACTTCGAAGTGACCCATTACCCATTGATTAAAAACATTGATTATACTCAGCACAGACAACGTTTACTCCAACGACCACCGGTAGATCACATCAGCCTGCAACAAATTATCTGGGGTGCCTTGCAATTCAATATCCGCAATGGAACAAAAAATAACACTTTCAAACTTTATGGGTNCCCCCACAAGTAATGAATCACTGCTTATGTGACTTGTGCTGTTCGACTATCTCCGTGCCTACTTTGAGGTCTTCNGTTGCTGCAGTTTTGTCTGGTGTTTATCCGGCCCGACAGGTTCTGCAAACTCAGTCAAGCTCAATTTGAACTATAATCTCAACGGTTAGCAAGAGTACCAGTAGTTCGGTTTGCAAGTGTAACCAATAGTTCGGTTCCTATTTGGATAAAAGCTGAAGATGTCTACTCCGCAAGCGGCATACTGCTCGGATAAGATTAAAGCGCCTGATTCTGAGCTATGAAAGGGTTCTTTTCGATAGACAGGAGGTACGTACACAATGCTGATAAAAACTTTATAAAAGATATGGACAGTTGAAAAAAGTTAAGGAACATTTAGAAATCAAATATCGAGTCCAACCAATCAACTCCAGGCTTGTTAAGTTCATAGATCATCAAATTTACATTAAAAACACTGACAGCTTGTTGTGCTTCTCACAGCATAACACCTTGATTTTCAAATTACTACTCTGATTTCAACGAAACACGATGTTTAATTTTCGAACTCCTGTAAAAGTTACAATTTATTTGCTGAAATATAATTTTGCTCATGGCTTCGAAGTTTCAGTGGGAAAGCCTCTCATTTTGGCTTTGAACCCACTGCCAATCTACTGACCGACTGCCGATTGACGAACACAGAGCCGCTCTGAGTTTTTTCTTGCACTTGCACTCTCGCTTGTGGGTCTTGAAAAAACTGAAAGAGAAAAATGTACTTGTGTCAAAGAACATTGTTCTGCTGTTGTGCAAAACACGTGAGAATTGCGCTTCTGAACATTGCTTAAAAGACAGCAACAGAAAAACCGAAAACTTTCCAAAAATTCAAGGCCACTGCTTTGCTCATTAAAACTTCGCTTGCTTTCAAAAACTTAACCTTCAACTTTGA
>JGI24159J19872_10007822_pt1 | contig 14001 bp, 8 predicted proteins | sample Ectturendosymbi4_FD_19872 | JGI IMG/M metagenome (IMG submission 19872) | reverse complement strand
GTTCTTTAGACAGGATACCATACTATTCATCACAGCCGACACGCTTCAGCGCTATATATGCATGCAGATTTAGCTAAATGTGCACAGATTTAGGTAAATGCGTGCAGATTTAGCTAAATGCATGCAGATTTAGCAAAATATTGTGCAGATATAGCTAAATATGTGCAGATGTAGCTAAATACGCACATATTTAGCTAAATGTACACAGATATAGCTAAGTGCGCGCAGATATAGCTAAATATGTGCAGATTTAGCTGAATGCACACAGATTTAGCTAAATTCGTGCAGATTTAGCTAAATGCGTGCAGACATAGGTAAATATGAGCAGATTTAGGTAAATGCGTGCATATTTAGCTAAATGTGCGCAGATTTAGCTAAATATGCGCAGATTTAGCTAAAAGCGCGCAGATTTATCTAAATATGTGCATATTTAGGTAAATGCTTGCAGATTTAGCCAAATCTGACTGATATAGCAGTTTTTTGTTCTAAATCTGTCAGATATAATTTTTTTACGAATGGCGCCCCATAACAAACACTCGAATCATGATCCTAGCAGTTGCAACCATTTGGTTCGTTTTGCTAGACGTGTTTTGCTCGTGTGTGCGACATTTTTACAGCCGTAGTCCACATGGCCACCACACATAGGTGTAGCGTGTTTGGTTTTTAGGAAATTGTATATTTTGGATGCTACTGTTGAACACAGATAAGAAAATAGAGATGTGAAATTTATCGTACGCCATGTGTCTTGTCAAAAATTTAATCGTGACGTATTTGGTTCGTTCGCTTGTCGAAATTAATAATCCTGGTCCCATCAGCCAAGCACGATTTCCACAAATCCGTGACAACGAACGCCTTTGCGTCGCGAGTAGCAACAAGCGGAGTGATCGTTGGGCACTCTAGTATGGATTTACAAACTATGTATTAACCGTACTTTGACTGAGCGTCAATATCGTCATTTTCGGCTTAACGTTTTTCCATTTTTCCATCGGAACAATGGGAGATGGGGCCTCACAAGTGGATTAGCCTAAGGGCCTCGCATCAGCTAAATCCGGCCCTGGTCACAAGCAGTTTATGGGCGCCTCTACATGTACTTGCGCTGGAGACTGCGCAGCTACTCACAGTGAATGCTAGATTGGTGGCAGCACCCTGCATGAAACATTTTCTTTCACTTAGTGCCGAGAACGAGGCTAGAAATGTGGCAAGTATCTTTTTTCAAGTCTTCGACGTGGCCCAACTGTAGTGGCACCGACTGAACTCACTGTATCGTTTTAATCTTTTAAATTCAAGATGTAGTTTTGTAATCTTACAGATAATATCTGGTATATGTCTGTGACAGGGGACGGGAACCTTTTTGGCTAAGGGAGCCATGAAACCTACTTATTTTAATTGTATTTTCGTGAGAGCCATATAATATTTTTCAACACTTAATGCAACTAACTTACTAACGTGTGCATTTGTAAGCAAAACCAACCATTTTCAACAATGGTAAATTGAATTTTCTCTTTAATATAATGCTTCTTACTGTTAATGCGACTTCTGGTGCTGCATAGTGTTGCTGATGGCTTTGTAGTCTGGTAGATGGGAAATTACAGAAAAAGTTTTATTCGTAACAATCATGTTAAGAAACTATCAAGCGAGCCAGATGCCGTCATCAAAAGAGCCACATCTGGCTCGCGAGCCATAGGTTCCCGACCCCTGTTCTGTGACCTGAGTTCAGCAACAGATGAACCACAGAAGCTTCAAATCATCATCGCGAAACACGAAGTATGGCTATTGAAGCATCAGTTCAGTTTCGTTATACTAGCTTATTGTACTCTCTCTCCTACTTACACAAATGGGGTATGACCCTTCAGCGGCTTGTGAGTGTGGCGCAGAAGAACAGACGGTTGACCTTGTTCTCATTAATTGTCCAATCCATCGACCTACCCATGGAGCACAAGGCCTGGTGGTTCAGGACGATGACATAATCGAATGGCTGCTCAACACCTGTCCCGTGATCTAGTGCGGTCTGGCAATGGATTGAAAGAACTCGCTCAAACAATGAAGAAGATTGTACTCTTTTCGGATTGTCATGGGTAGTCAACAGCTACCTTTATAGTGAATGCTGCATTAATACCTACAAGATAATTTTGAAACCAAATGAGTCAAAACTTGAGTTACTTTCCAAACTCCGAGTAAAGTTCCAAAATTGTTTCAAGATAATTGGAAAAGTGAAACAAAAATTTTTTAGCTGAATGTTTTTAGTCCCGCTGAAAGACTTTCACATGATGTTACCACTGACGAATTTAACATCATGTTCTGAAATATACTTTGTTTAAGCATACTTTTGACCACACCAAATTTCCTCAATTGTATTTGATCCACTTCTTTGTGTACACAGGCATGCTCTCTTCATCTGTAAATTCACCTCACGGTGTTCTGTGTTTGTTTGTTTTTCTAACTATGCTTAAGAGTATTTGATTTCCAACCGTTGTTTTGCAACACTTTGCAAAAAGTGATAAACGGGGTCGTTTAACCAATCCTATGTGACACAGTGAAAAAGTGACACTCTCTTTGTTTACATTGATCGGTTATTTTGAAATAGTGTTTTCATTTTTTCTAATGTTCACTGACGATTGGCTTCCTTATTGCGCAATGGTTCTTTATATTGTTTCTGTTTGTTAGCTGAGTCATATGAAACAATAAATCAATCAATCAATCAAAAAAAAGTGGCTAACATCGTCGGATGGGGATGCTTAACGGCACAAAAAAACATGTAAATTGTTTTGATCAATGTTTCAAATGTTTTTGCAAGATATTTTTGGCTTGAGGCTGGCAACCGTTTGTTTTCACTAAATTNAAAGCAAGATTTGACTNTTGGTATTTTACTAGTTTTATAAATTCGATTTGATTACGTATTTGGCTTGCGCACATCCTCGACATGGTGGGAGTGATAGAGGAATNACAAGGAAAAGTAAAAATCATGAGGCGCCACGAAGCACACANTAGGTTTAGATTGTTACGAATAGGCAATGCTGAAGAAAATCAGACAACAAGACAATGCGCCAGCAAACTGCAAATGGTCATCATCATACAAAAGCGTTAAATAATGGAGGAAAAATGAAGATTTGCGAAAAGCATCAGACCTTTGAACTGATCGGATAAAAACATTTGATGAAGATTCACATCGGCGAATGAATCCATGCAGATAGTTTATAAACAAGGTATCAAAGGTCTATGCACAAAGATATTTGACTTGGTCGGAAAATTGCACACGAACACCGTTTCGATAAACATTCGATGTAGCAGGTTATTTATACTTTTTGGGACAATAAGATGCATCAATTGTTATGTTGTATTTGAATGCGATTTCGTGTTGAGCAGCATACCAGAAAAGATTGAAGTCCACTAATGCAATGGCCAAACACACATGTGTCATCAACAAATATAAGATGATTCACATTCATATTTCGCACAGTGCACCCACTCTTGCTGAGCCCAGCTGGATTGAGAGTTCATCAAGGTAAAAAGCGAGTAAATATGGACTCAGAACTTCCCTTTGCCTTACTCCGTTGGTTACAGTAACGGGGGAAGAAAAGTTAGATCGCCACTTCACCTGCATGGTTTGCTGTCTATACCAACTCGTTTTATGAGGTTGAAGGTACAACATAAGAGATAAAGTACGAGACCACTTCAATCAATCAAATTTTGTTTCAGGTTGTAGAGTAGGCTGACAATTTTTATCTAGTTGTTAGGCATTTTTTTCTTAAGATATGCCAGCGAAGTGTGAGCAAGAGGTTCGAGTGTTTGCAGAAGGCAAAGTGTCATCAAAAACTAACAGGATTTTTCAAAATTTAATTTTGGTGACGGTAATTGGTCGCAGACCGAAGTCCGAGTTTTGCTTCTTGTCCGGGCGGTTGAAGTGAACGCCCTTGCCCAAGGAGCGCTACGGCGATTCACTCAGTGGCTGTGGGCCGAACTCAATTGAGAGGCGGACACTCTGCCACTTGCCTATTCTGATTCCTTTGCAATTCAATTGCATGATCTGATCATTTTTTAATGCAATCAATGGCATGATCTGATTCCTGTACCAACTCGCCAGCAGTCTTGCTATGCACATATGTATATATACGCTTTCAGCTGATTCATTCACTTATGTAAGTGATCAAGGGCGTACGCAATGGGGTGGCGGTTGGGGTTAAAAACCCCCGTTGAGCTTGATATTTTACAAAAACTTTATTACTTGCGTAAAGGAGATTAATTGTTTTCACATACTTTTTGCTTGTTAATTTGTCGACAGAATGCAAATAACACGGAATAAATTTGCATGCAAATTTCAAGGAACATTGCGAATGGGTTAAAAAGTAATAATTAGATTTTGTTGGGAATCTGGGTTATCGTCTGCGTCCAGAAACCATCTCACCACTTTTTGGAGACCCTCTGTCCACTACACATGTTTAAGATTGTGTTCGCGACAGGTCACTTTACCTGAAACAATTGTCTTTATTTTGTTTGCTAAGGCTGATCAGCGCAAGCGCTGACCGCAGTGGCTACATCACCAATTTCTGTAGCATGATATAACTGTTGTACGAGCTCAAAAACAGAAGTTGATAACATAGAAGCATTCAAGCATTTGATAATGTCTCAGCAGGGAAAAATGAAAACTAAAACTTTGCTGGGCTTCCATACATAACAATAAAACGAATGTTCTCTTGTATACTTATTCGCATTCTCAATTCTTGTGTAGTTTAGCAAGATTCGATCTTGCAAACCGGGGTGTGCGCCAGCCAGTCCAGCTGCACACTTTCCATGCTTGATTGCTCGTATTCGACAAGACATCATCGCAGCCTGATTCTGCAGTTGTAAATTGCTCTGCGGCAGCGATGGTGTGTTTTACTCCCCTATTTTAACTCGCAGCCAGGTATTTTTGCAGTTATGAACTGCTGTGTCGTAGCGTTGATAGTATTTTCCTCCGATATCCTAACTTAGAGCGCTGATAGTTTATATTCAGTACACTGACGCATAAAATAAGGCAAGTGCGCGCAGAAGAATATGCCTATCATGTCAACAAACTTCGCCAAAACGTTGGTTTGGAAACATGAATATGACGTCAAATTGTGACGTCANAAACAGCGCACACCAAATACAAATGACCACCATATGCCACTGAGTGAAACTCCCCATGAAANTTTTCTGCGTGCGTCACTGTAAGTGATGCACAGTGATGCACATTGATCATNCAGTTGGTTGGATCATTAGATCGCTTGCAAAGCTGCTCATGACTCCACACAGAAAACTGAAATGCTGCACCATTTCATTCTCTCTGATCATAGGTCATCATCAAAACCACAAAAATGGCTCAAATCTTTACTCGTGATGAAATGATAAAATCTGAGGAAAAAGTGGATTGGAGAAAAGCAACACACCAACAGAAACAGAGCTACCAAGTCACTAGCAGGAGGTGGCTATCACAAATGACTCTGCTCGAGGAGCATATCAAATGTAGCAGCCATATGTGCAATAGCCAAACACACTGACATGTTATAACAATTATACAGCTATAAACTCACAAATGCAGAAAAAGAACCCATGATCTTTAGGACAATCTTTAGGCAGCTGTAGCAGGTTAACTGCTGTCGCCGTGAAGATGCAGATCGAAGTAAGTCTGTGGTGACAGCATTCTGGCCAAATTTGACGAGTGCCTTAACTCACTCATCCAAAGGAATGCTCCACCAGTTTTAACAATCGACCCAATACTGATGGCTATACGTTTATAAATACTGTACGTTTATGCAGTCATTGCATTAATAAACTTGTGCTTGTGGTTTGCAGGATCTGTGGCTGAGTTTCGGTATGTCCCCGGTGAAAAGCTTGTGGTGACAGATGAAATGAAGAAAGCTTACGATCGAGATGGATTTATTTTAGTCAGGTAGCAAATGCGGATTTAAGTTAATCCAATCGGCGTTTGCAAAATCTTCAACTGTTTAGCTGTTCATACTGTCGGGGCGGATCCAGCCAGTAACGTTAGGGGGGGTGATTTCAGTAATATTTGGTAGTCAAGTCTCATAACGGCTTCGCTACTTTGTACGAGAGATGAAGTATACTTCACAACACTGCTGTGACAAAACAATGGACGGCAAAATGGCCTTATATCGCAAATGCTGATTTCCGAATTAAAAAAAATCATGGTGAATAAAACTACTTTCGTAGATTTTAGGGGGGGAGATCGCTCCAATCTCTCCCCTGGATCCGCCCCCACATACTGTTGACGTTCGGTCCAGGTTTATGTACTGGACATTGAAGCTTGTTGGACACGTGTCTCGTTTTCACTTATACATTTGTTTGTTGACGTTAGTTTGCTGAAATGGGTGGGCTACGCGTAGGTGCTGTGTTATGTTGTCATGGCCTTGCAAGGCTTGCGTGTGTTGGAACAGTGTTTCCAAACACAATTTGGAATCGACTTTTGGCGGTGAAAGCGTCTCCAAAATATATTTATGTGAAGACTGTTGATAGCCTAATAACTAGGGCAACCAATTTTTTGACCCAAAAACTAAAATTTTGACTTCATAATTTACAAATTTTGACTTTATTTTGACCTATAAATTATCTGCGTTTACAACTGCAAAATAATTCAGCCTTAGATGTTGAGGTTAACCCAGAAGCATAATCATGCACTCTAAGCTTTGAAATATAAAAAAATGGTTGTTTAACTTTGGGGATGATATATTGATAAGTATATTAATAAAACAACCTTTTTAACTGTTTACTGTGTTATGTTCAGTCTTACTTGATTCGATTATTGTAGCTTTTTATTTCTTTTTACGTATTTCAATAATGACAGCATAAGCGAATTTTAAACCAGTCCAGTCGCCACGGTGGGCACTGGTGAGCTCAGCCCTTCCAAATTTAAATATGAAACAGTACAAACCAGTAAAGATTTTATCAAATTTTCAGAATGTCAAGCCCCTTATTCAAATTTGAATCCCCTTTTCAACACTTTCCGGCGACGGTTCTGGTTTTTAAACCTCATCTTTTCACGCGACAGTTTAGTTGCGTTCGATTCTTGCCAGTCTGCAAAAGTAAGAAACACGCGAATCAAGAACCTAACAGTTACAACCATTTGGGTGCGTTTTACGTGACGTGTTTTGCTCGTGTGTGTGAGATTTTTACAGCCGTGGTAAGAGACTTGCAACGTGGTCCTCACGTTGTTTAAAGTCTTTATGCCGCCACACATATTATATAGGTGCAGTGTGTTCGTTTTTCTTTTTTTTTTGTTTTTTGAACACAGATAAGAAAAACAGATGTGTCTCTTATAAAAAACGTAGGCCAAGTGTTTTGTCAAATATTTTAATTGTGGTGATTTTGGTTGGTTTTCCTGTGGCAGTTAATAAACCTGTTCCCGCCAGCCAAGTAGGATTTCAAGAATTCCGTGCAATTCAACGCTTTTGCGTCAATGCCAGCAACAAACAGAGCGATCGTGAGCACTCCAGTAATGATTTAGAACTTCTTACTGACCGTATATTCAGACAGGGCCGTAACCAGCTTGGAACACCAGGAGGGGCGAATAGTTTTCCAAGAGGGGCCAAAATTTGTTGAACTATACCCAATATTTTTAAACTGTGTCCAACACATTTTTCCAGCGGGGTCAAAAATTTTTCTAGGGTGGGCTTCGCCTCCCTGGTTACGGGCCTGCTTTCAGAGCGTCATTTTCGGATTTTCGCAACGCTTTCCATTGTTGTCCCAATTTGCTCAAATTTCATTAAGATTGTTAACATGTACCCAAATGATTTTGATTTTATCCAAATTTGAATAAAACTCTTATAATTCACCCAGACATTTCTAAACGTACTAAAATTTCAATGGAGCTTTTCTGTATAACCCATGTTTGAAAAAGGCTGTTTGAGGCTGCCCACAATTGAATGAAGNTGTTGCAAATTGGAAAAAATTAATTTGACTGATGGACTTCACCCAAGTGTTTCCAATTCATCTAAATGTNTTTGTTTTNACCTAAGTTTGATTGAAGCTTTTCTNATTTGCCCAGATTTAATTGAAGCTGTTGTACATGCCCAAATGCTCCTATTTTACTCAAATATTTCCAAATTTACCTAAAACTTGAATAAAGTTTTTTAGTTAGTCCAAATTTGATGAAGGCTGCTGGAATTACCACAAGCTTCCAGTTCACTCAAGGGCAGTGTCTACTTTGCAGTCAGGGGCAAAAAAGAATGGAAAAATAGTCTGAGATTATTTTGCCGTTTTGGTCATTATTTTGCCTTTGATTTGGTTATAATTTTGCTTTAGTTTGGAAAATAGACACTACCTCACTTACACGTGAATGCAGCTGAATACTTTGCCCAAATTTTGAAAATTTTTGCCCGAATAACGGCTAATTTTTCAGCGTTTGGGATGCGACCACATCCCCTGCATTCCCATGCCATACGCTTAATGCTACCACGTATTTTTGAGCGGTTCCCTGCTGTAAGAATGGCTGATATGTTGGCTGAGGGATACGGATTGCTGCAGTTATAAGCTGGATTTAATTTGATTGGACTCAAAGTGTACTTTTTGATTTGTTCAATATGTGGCGTTGTTAATTTATTGCAACGTCTAATAATATTTGCAATTGCTNGATTTTCCCTATGGTGTTTCATTTGTATTTTGTTGTTTTACATGAACTTGTGGAGGCAGTGACATAATNACAGCTACGGCCGTCNCTTCCTNTCTCTGCATTCCTGATTAAGTATTCTGTGCTTGGTCGGGATGCAGAANTAAACTGAACTGAACTGTACCTCGTTTGAGAATTGTTTTTCCACTGCTTCAGAGGACTTATNACCGTTCCTGAAATCAAGAAGTTGGAGCACTGCATAAAACTCGGATGCATCGTAAAACATGCCTTTGGTCTACCTGATGGAAATAACAGTAAAGCTCGAATGGTTATTTGGAACCATCCGGGAAGCGATTACACTGGGATGATAGGAAGATGTAAACGTATTGTAGAAACTGCTGAAACGGTAAGTGTTTTAATATGAATCAAACTATGATAATTTTATGGACAGAGCAATAGCCTACTTGCGGATGTTACTTAGAACATCATTGCCTGATCATTTGTTATACCTTTGTGAGTTAATAAATGTATTTGAGACTTGAGCGCAAATCGTCAGCATTGATTGCATGGAATCAGAGGTTATCGGAATGAATTTTTTTACTCCGACCTCTATTCCAAAAAAAGCGACACCTGCTCCGGGTTTCATTAAAAATTTACCCTCCGGCTCCGACTCCTGTTTACATTCCGAAAACTTGAAACCAAGAAATAGACTCATATGTTGTTCTCACCTGAACTAAGTCTCGTTTAACACATTCACCAGACTCCTTTAGGCACATTCACAATGAAGGAACTACTGCTNTCATTTCAATTATTAGCCTGCACAAANAAAGCCCATAGGCTACACCGAAAACACTTCATACCACCTTATTCACACAACTAAATTATCTCCATGATATTGTAAATTTGCAAGATAATAATAGCATGTTTAGGAATTGCCTGAAGTTAACTGCACTTCTGCTGGCTTGGCTGAAACCGCACTGCTGTTGTTGCATTTTAAAGGTACAATACTTGCACTGGTGTCGGAGGCGGGGGTGCAAGGCAAGCGTACCCACAAAGTTTTGATTTGTCGAAAATCCGGGCAAAATCCCTGAAAATCCGGGCAAAAATAGCCCCCAACGTTTGCAGAAAAACAGAAAGACATATGAAGGCCTTGTTTTGGAGGTAATACTTCTTCATGATCTTTGTGCGAGAAAATGTGTTGGAANAAGTCGCACAACAACTTTTCGGGCAATTTTGGGGAAATTTGGGCAAAAATCCATCGCACCNCCAAAAATTTGCCTGCTTCCACAAAAATTTGNCTGCTCCTAAATTTTATTTCTGATTGCAACCNGTCCAGACTCAGTTGTACTGAGCAAAGCTGCTTGGTATAGTTGTGTACATTGCAATATTTCCCACTTTGTTTCAGCTTTTAGGCGGCGAAGTATATCACTACCACACAAAGATAAATATGAAAGAAGGTGGTGGAGGAGGATCGTTCGAATGGCATCAAGATTACGGGCAAGTTTTTACAGAACGCATTTCGATCTCTTGTACACTCTTTGTATGATTTGAAAATGCCCAATATTACTTTTCAGTTATTGGTACAAAAACGCCATCTTGTTTCCTGACCTCCTTTCAGTGATGATTGCTATTGACGAATGTGACAAAAGCAACGGTTGTCTCAAGGTAACAAGTGTGAAGGAATGCTTTTTCTACATACTGTGACCGGACAATAAAACTATATGCAGTGTTTTACTGCTTTGCACACTGCTTTCAAAGCCACCACACTCAACATATTCAATGAACTTGCAATGAACTAGCAGTTTATTCCTAAAATCAAACTCTTGTTACGTGTCCTGTTGCAACGACACGACAGGCTCAGGAAGCAACTCCGACACATTTCAGCTCTGCAGTTAAGTTTAGTTTTTCATTTCATTTGCTGCATATCCCGTTGACTCAGGTAAAGTCATGAATGTTGCTGGAACCCTGTTTGAGATTGTTTGGTGCAGGAAGGTTTTGTCACAGTTGATCAGGATATATGCTGGAACCCACGGATTCAACGCAACCATCTCATTGGTTGAAAGTCTTGCGTATTCACAAAGCCTTGCGTTGAAGTTGAAGGTTCAGTTGTAAGGCTTATAACGCAACATTTTTAATAACATAAACTAGTAGTAAAAGTCTTTGCAATTTCAATTTACCGCTTTTATCGAACTGGCTTAACTTAAGTTTTGTCCAGCAATTTTGATATACCTTTTTTCATATGCCGCAATGCAAGACTATAGTTTGTGCTCCGACTTCAGTTAGTTAGGAACTAGAATACGTGATGATTTAACATAAAATATCACTATAAATAGAAACTTTGTTAGTCACAAAAATTAAATTTGAAGTAGGAACTTTGTAGATTTAAAACACGAAGTTTTGAACGAGACAAAACTTTGCATAAAAATTTTGTCACATGATTATATTTGGAGGCAAACTCGAATATATTTGTTGCCTGTTAATAAAAGTTTTTCTGCTATTTTGTACCAGTACAGTATCTTTTATTTCGATATTGCTGGTCATTTTATGGGCGGGCTTGGCTTTGTTCAGCATGCTGTACGCCACGCCTTGTGCACGTTTCGCGATTTTAAGTCCGTGTGAAGTAGTTGAAACACTACGGAGCTGTACTTGTATTGAGTTGCAAGTAATGAATAAACAAAATGAATGAACAGAAAATTAAATTGTATGTGACGCCGTTCGTAAAAATTATATCGGACACATTTAACATACAAAACTGCTAAATCAGACTGATTCAGGTATATCNCAATATANTTAGCTTAATCGGAACAGATTTAGTTGTCTGGTTTAGCTAAATCTNTTNAGACAGATTTAGCTCCAGTCCATTCACGTATCAAGNATGTCGGCCCTGACCAAGAGTGTCGGCCCTGACCACCANATGTTTACTGTGCGAGCAATTCTGACAACTGCTAGGCTAATCGTTGAAAAGCAGGGAGTTATCAAGTCTGCATTGGTATTTTTTCGTTGTAATATTAGTTTGCATAGACATAGACGATGGATGGCCGTAAAGTTGTGGTGGTGGTTGATGTGCAAACTTTTACATAAAGTTTCAGATTTGTCAACACGGTTNCTGGTTAGGCATACTGGTTTAGTGTCCTCCATTGTTGCTGGTNTAATGTGTGGGTTCGTCGTTTTAAAGCAAGGTGTCTTCANGTCTTTGTTAGTACTTTTTATGTTATAATATTCGTTTGTGTTTCNAACTTTCAGTTCTGCCTGCAGCAGCAATCCTCATAAGCATTTGGATTGAATTTTCAAAAACCGGATNCTTGCAATATATTGCAAATAACCTACATNTACTGAATCATGCTTTGAATCCAGNCTATGTCTGTTTTGTGATTTGTGTAATCTGTTCCGATTTGGTTAAATCTGTCTGATTTAGCAGTTTTTTGTGTTAAATGTCTCCGATAGGATTTTTTTTTACTAACGGTGCCCCATAAACCTGATTGTCTTCATCACGTGTGCATCGGCAGGGAGCAAAGTAGACGTTTGCATCAACCGAAAAAGCCGAGAAATTTGTTAAAGTTCATAAAGTATTACATTTTAGAAATTTTCCTTATATCTCTCCACCTTACTCATTTCAAACGCGGGTTCTTTATCGCAACCAATGCTATAAGGTTTTCTATTCGTTGTTGGGTGGAAACGCAAGATGCCGCCTAAAGTACAACTATTTAGTTCAATAGCTGAATACTCAGCAAACCAGAGTTCGCAGACAGACAATATCGTTGTTAGAGAAAGGATTTCAATACCGTTTTCTGACCGGAGCAATCTTCAGCGTCCGCGTTAAGTTCACCAACATTGTGCCACAGTTCAACTATTGCCAACCTATTGTGTTGTTCTATGACAGGGGTGGCAAACCCGCGGCTCGCGATCCACATGCGGCTCTTTGCCCGGATTTATACGGCTCTTCCGTAATTACCAGAAGTCCCACAAAATAACATGCATAACAATAAATGCCTTGTAAAGTTCTGTCATTGTCATGATGGTGTGTAATATTTACAATAAACCTGGCTGAGCCAAAGTATGTGTGTGAGTGAGGTTGAGATGGGGTGATGTTCATGCGTGCCAACGTGTATGATATGGATCTCTGCAATAACACAGTAAAGAAATGTGGCTCTTGGTATCTGACTGGATGGCCACACCTGTTCTATAAGAAGCGAGGTAAATGCAAATGCCAAGTAGACCGAGGTACAGCTTGGCGGTGTCTTGGGTGTAGGGAAAAAGGGCACATTTCACCTGGCCCGCGGCTTTGGTTTCAGGTCGTGCTATATCGGCTGGTCAAAGCCTTGATTACGCTTTTGTGTCGCAGTGACGGAAGTCTCTCTCTACTTGAAAAAACGCTTACTTTTGACAGCAGGGCTGTGGAGCCGAAACTCAAATTTCAGGCTCGGCTCCAGGCATGTACATGTTTTGGATTCGGCATCGGCTCCAACATCTAGAAGTTTTTAGCTCCGGCTCCAGAACAATTCGGTCCATTAAAATCTTAAAACCATTGTATTATTTGTACAATTCGCTTTCCCCACAAACTATGTCTATGGAATTGGAACCCAAATTTCAGGCTCCGGTTCCACCATCTAAAACTTTTTGTCTCGGCTCCAGCCTTCCAAAATTGCTTTGGTTCCCGCTCCAGCTCCACAGCCCTGGCTGAGAGTGAACATGAGCACAAAAACCGCCGCAAAGGGATGTTTCTGGCTTCAAATCGTAAGCCAATGTTTCTCAACAGGGGGCAGGTGGCCCTACGAGAACTTCACTGAGAAACCAAGAACAGGGGATTTCACCGACTTACTCGTCGAGCATGGCGAATAAAATAATACAACGTGAATACATTGAAAAGCAGTCGACGTTTTTTAATTAAGGGCAAGGGATCTCGGTAGAGGGGCCACGGACTACGAAANGCACTTGTTTAGGAAACATGCNCCACTTGGGNTAAAACATCCCGTTGGCATCACCAGAAATAGAAGCGGCAGAATTAAAACGTAACTCTATCCAGAACTAACATGTCTTTCACAACAGGATAAAACCTAATTTTAATGTTACTAAAGCCAGTTTTGTTTTGAGCCATAAAATAATTGGAAGAGATAAGCTTTTTACTGATGGTAAATAAATTGGAAGTATGTAGTGCTCATACTCTGATTTGCGATACTGAATTGAGAACAAAAAATGTTTAGTTCACATCAGACGTAGCAGATTGTTAATGAAAACCCACACCAAAAACAGTTTTTCAATCAGCCATTTTCTCTCCTCTTCTGCACAATGAAAGCTTTCTTTTCTTTGCGCTGCTCTGCTACAGTATTTTACAGCTAAGTTTTTGGTTGTGGGGTTATTTTAACCATTTAGCTGCTTTAGGTATAACTAAGTGGCTAGCTAGATGGGTTCGATAGTTATAC
>JGI24159J19872_10007821_pt1 | contig 14002 bp, 12 predicted proteins | sample Ectturendosymbi4_FD_19872 | JGI IMG/M metagenome (IMG submission 19872) | reverse complement strand
TTAAAATTGAAAAAATATTTGAATAAGTCAAAAAAATTTTATGGGGTTGGTTGCTACATTTGATCCATCGACTGTCTTTCCAAAATTTGTTTATATTACTGTTAGCATGAGTTATGATTTTGCAAGTAATTGTTCTCTGAATCGTGAACCTGTGATTGTTGTTTTTCGCTGATTTCCTCATGTTGAGAGCGCTGTTTGTAAAAAACTACCAGATTAAAATACTAGAAATGTTTGGTGTACTCTCTGAGTTTTTTGCACTTGTTAATGCATTTTCCATTCAACATGAGGCAAACCAAGACAGTTGAAAATATTAATGTATGAAAACGGACAGAAGCCGGAGCTGGAGCCGGAAACGGAGCCATGAAAAATGAGAGGACTGGAGCCGGAGCCAGAGCCATACTCATTAAAAACAAGAGCTCCAGATCTGCAGCCGGAGCCATGTTCATGAAAAGGAGAGCTCCGGAGAGGGAGCTATTTCATTCTTTCGACGGCTCTACAGTCCTGGATATATTGGTTGATTTGCGTAATCACTGAATGATTTACAGATTTTGGCCAGGGTAGATGGCGTTTGTTACACAGCAACAACATTATTACTCCACAGAAATGGCTTTGACCATTCGGTGAACCAGCCTGCCATCCTCTGCTTTCGTGGATATTTTAGTGACAATTCACCACAAGGATCATAGCGTATGTTTCTGTGGTGATATCGTGCGTTTGAAATCGCACTCCACATGCTTTCTTAAAGGTCTTGCTTAGACTTTTCATCATTTTACCCGTATTAGTAATTCCGAGTAATTCACAGGACTGAAGATGCGTAATTGACGCAAAATCGTATCCTAGTAAACTATTTTATGATCGGATTTGCTTTGCCCTTGTGGTGAATTGTCACTGCAAAGTTTGTACTTCTATGACAAACTTCGAGTTTATGCCCGAGCCAGGCCCGAAACCCGTCTCGACACGAAAAACCTGGCACGAGTTACAACTCTGTTTTTTTCAGAGTTGTTTCAAAGATATTATTTCGATCAAATTTAATTTGGTGAGTTTATTGAAACATTGGCTCTGAAAAAGCGATCTGAAAGGGTCTTAAATCTTTAAGTTTGTCAAAAAGTTTTAAGCCGAGTCGAGTTTGCACATAAAAGATTTTTGCAACGATAGACACTTTTGTCGCCAGTTACTGTTGAAGCAATCGAGTTGATTTAATCTTCAATAAAAAATAATTGAATGTGAATTAATTCGTCATATTTACCTTGCTACGCCACCAATATCCCGCAGTTGCGCATTTCTTGATTCACTCAGAAAATTTGGCTTCTGGCCTAAATCGGGCTTCAAAAATATATGCCGGGCTTGGGCCGGGTTCAGGCTTCAAAAGCAGGCCCATTCCCAACTCTGGAATGAATGCCTTAAATTTTATGTAATGTTTACAGCTTTTTGGTAATTTTTTCGTAAAATACAAAAAGATTAAAGATTGCATTAAAAAAAAATATCTGAAACGTTTAACCCTTATAGGTCAATATTTAAAATGTTCATAGCTGGGCCACTGTTTCTGCGGCAACTGGCGCCAACGTGTTCGAACACAACTCGGCAGCCGGTTGAGCTGCAGGGCTGTTCAAACTCTGACAAGGTGCAAAAAGTCTTGTAGCTTACATTATTAAAAACTTTTGGGTTTGAAATTTTTTGTGAGTGACGTCACAATTGGGGCAGGTACAGGATCCTTGGATGACGTCATTGGGCCTTGGATCCCAAAATCATAAGGCATTTTTTTCGTTTTTTTGAAAACAACTAGCCCAAATCTGCATCTTTTGAGCCCCTTCTTGACCTTTAGCGTTTATGGTTAGAACGTTATGGTCCAAAAATTGATAACTGAATAATTAAATGCCCTGGGGATTAATTATTTATTTCAATGTTTTCTTCACCCGCAACAAATAACTGGACGTGGATGGATTTAATACTGTTTGTTCCCAACCATATGGACAAATAGTTGCGTATTTTCTGGAATCAACGCATTGTAAAAGACTGTTTATTGAGCCATCCTGCTGGGCACAAACCGTTCACATGTTCACACTGCGTTTGTATGCATCATGTGACCTAACCGTTACGCCTTGTGCCGAATGCGTTTTTCTGTTCGCATTTCTGCGCGTGTATTTACGACTTCGCAGAGTTTTGCATAGGCTCCTTTTTCGAGTAGTGCAGCGAGCGTGTTCCTTGTCTGCGATATGTTTGTCTTTTTTCGTGGTAAAGAAAAGTCGCCGTTTGTGCTAATGGTCGGTAAATGTTGCCGTTATGCGTTAATAAATGTGACGTAAGAGACGAGGACAATAAAATTACAGTGCCACCTATGAAATTCCCTGCCTGCTTTGTGTCTCAAGCAGCCGCGAGCCTGAGTAATGCCTTCGTCCTCTGATAGGACAGAGTAAATCTGATTCATCGATTGAGCTTATGTGTTTGCAGAGTGGGAAATGTCAACAAAGTGATGCTGTGACCAGGATGTGAAGGTCGTGCCAGGTGCAACCTTCACACAAAGAACGTGCAACCGGTGCAGGTTGTTGCAAAAAGGGGGGGATGTTGTTGCAACCTCTAGGTTGACGCTGCATTGAATGTGTGATTCACCGCGAACGGGATGTGCGGGAAGAACAACATCCATATGTACGTTGCATGAATAGGCAATACTAGAGCGATCATGGCAGGTGATCTCGGTTGTAGCTTGCTGCCACAGTGTTAAGATTTGCGCACTAGCCGCTGGGACTTTCCGATTGCAACGGTGGACGTGCGTTTGCGTGTGCACATTTTCTGAAGCAGAACTGAATCATTATTATCCGTTTAAAAGTGTTGCAAGTTTTCAAATCAAAACGTTTAGTATTTTTTGCAGTGAAGCAAAACTGCACCGTCAAAAATGTTTTAGTTTCGTTTCGATTTACTCATCAGATTTCAAATTTTAATTTGAAACTATGGAAATAACGGGTCAAATGTGTTACTAAACAATAGTTTTCAACTGCTACGTTGAGGCTCTAAACGTTTTGTTGTTCAGATTTCAGTTGTGCAACTGTTTGTATTATGGTTTTTGAAAATGTTACTGATTGATTTTCTTGTTGTTTTATTAAGGGTTGTAATTTCGGTGAAAGTGCTAGCTTGAGAAATACTTTGCTTTTTATGGTGCGTTTCGATGGAAAAATTTTGATCCACCTGATCGTGGTTCATTGCACGTGTTCGAAAATATTTTTTGAAGCTTCACTATTGAAATTTTCACCAAAAGTAGCTAATCATATATTCACAAACATTATTTATTTTACATTGAAAGCATAAGGCTGGCATTCAATCAACAGCAACGATGAAAATCATTCAAAAAAGTGAACAGTTTTTCTTTGAATGAAAAATCTTTTTTTTTTTTTGCTCGTGATTGATTAAGATTTTGTGCAAAATTTTAATGGGCAAAGCAGAACAAAAAACTTTCTAAACGTACTGGACATGATTCCGGTCTTCTTCCAGAAGCCACTCCCAGCACTCCTGCCACCAGCACCTGTTTGAGAAATGTTTACGTGATAAATGCCAAGTACAAAAACTATTGTCCTTTGCTGCATCGCACACAATCAGTGTTATGTCAAGAGAAATTGCTACAGGGTGAAGGATAGCACCAAACGCAAACACAAAAACATTTTTCCCTCACCAGCAGTCCACACCAAATACCGGAAGAAACATAACTGAGGGGGCTGATGGCGTTTGTATTGCTAGAGACGAGGGCAATAGCCGTGATTCCGAACAAGATAGATAGAGTTCCTAGAACAATCTCAGCAATCTGAAATGTATTTTATCTTCACATTTACAACGCACCACACTTTTCACAATTTTTAATGAGTAGAGTTTTAGGGTGTCTTCACGACTTATTGCTTCACCTGCACGACACGTTGTGACATTACTGCCTTTTTTGTAAATTGCTCATAAAAATTTGGAAAAATTACAAATTTCCACCTATCTGCAAACATGTTGATAGTTATTTGCGATTTATTGCAAATAGTATTTTTAAGCGCGATTGTTGAAAGAACCATGAAGGCACTTCAATGTTAGTTGGAGAGAGATTCGCTAAAACTACTAGAGCATTAAGCTCTTAACATTTTTGCAATTCTACTTTTAANTTGTATAAAAATTGTGAGGATGAAGCTCTGTCTTACCCTCAGGCTCAGCGGACGTAGATCTTCNTCNGGAAATTTTTGTTTACGATTCTCGACAAACGTTAATTTTTATTTTTACCAAAAGCGCGATTTTCGCCACTAGATCTAATGTTTTGGGCCTGGAAAAAAAGGNCTTNAACTTATGGTCCTAGACTTAGTTTAAAATATCTTGCTATGNCATTCCAAAGTCTGCGTGGTTCTGAGGCTGTTGNAAAATGTGTTTTTTTCGAGTTGGTTCACCTGGTCGGGACGAGAACCTACAGCACTGACTGCGATCATGTGTGATGGAAGTGTTTTGATTTGTTGCCAAATCTAGGAAAGCATGAAAGAAACTATTGCAAACATTTATGTAAGTAGTGCCCANATAGGCATGACGATAATGTTTAATTGTTTATTGCAAGTGTTAGTTGCGTTTATGCTCTCAAAAATGTTTTCATTGAAGTTAANCGTTTGCCAAAATAATGGCTCCCGTGCAACCNTGGATATCGCTGCTGGGAAGCCACCCTGGNTCAAATGTGTTTAAGAACCGGTGGGGTGTAACATTTTACTGTACGCTGAATGCAATTGCGTTGTTTGTGTTGTGGATTATGGTGCTAATCAGTGGGGACTCCGGCATCCGGGCTTCTCGGGCTTGGCCCGATTTACCTTGTAGAACACGAGGATGCCTGCTTTGTATATTGTGCCACCACCCATTTCACTATTTACGGTTGGTGGTTCGAGCTCTTTTCATTGGACCTTGTCACTGTTCAGATATATTACTTACATCTGGCTTTCGCGCTGATGTTGCAGGAAACCCGAATAAAAAAATATCGTTTGATCCCTTGAATCTTGAGGCCCTAGGTTAAAGCCTTCTAAGCCTGGTGGTAAATCTGGGGCTGACCACTGGGTATGCTTGAAATGAAACACGCAAAGCACTGTGACGTCACCACGAANACCACGCTGTCCAAATTTGTTTATATGATAAAGGTGCGAGATCTCTGAGGGTATTTCCGAATATTTCGATCATATTAAATTCANTGGTCATTTGATTACCATGGCAATAACGTTAGAAGAAAATATCGTTAGTTCTAGGTTCGAGACCACTGTTCTTTCAAAATATGCTCTCAGCCAATAAAAGTCAGATCAACCTATTGAATATCCAATATTGTAAAATCGCTGATTTATGGAGCTTGTGTCCTCTTCATAAAATGATTGCCTTGGTTTGAATCTGTCATAGCAATAATGGCATATATCAAGAAAGGAAACTGAGGCGCCATCAATTAAACATATCTTACACCCAGGTTCCTGTATATCTTCGCATACTTGGCTCCAGGATGTGGGGTTGGTGCAGCAGGTAGAGCAACAACAGGTACATTTGTAACAACAACACCAGCCATGTTTCTGTACTGAAAATGTTTTTTATTGATTCACCTAAAGATTTATTTCCAGGAAGAAATAAAAAAGCAAATGTTACAAGTCTTCAAGATATTTCTTTTACATGCAATATAAGCGGCAAGGAAGCACACCTTGGTGCAACTTCTGCGCTTCAAGCACTTTGGCACCAAACTCGATAAACATGCTAACAAACCCAGTCAGTTCTAATTCAGAATGATTACAAGCAGAACGCAAATACTTTTCTTAACACTACACATAAAGTGATAAACGGGGTTGGTCGACAATATGACCAGCATGGTCCTTCACCAATCCTGTGTGACACAGTTACACTCGGATTTACATTAATCAACTATTTTGCCATTCTCGTTTCATTTATTTTGATTTCCACTGTCAGTTGGTTTGCTAATTGCGCAATGACTGTCAGTATTGTTCCTGCTTAATAGCTGAGTCGTATGAAACGATAATAAACTTGAAACTTGAAAACTAAGCTCTGCTCTTTGTGTTTGAACTTCCAAGTGACATTTGCCTAGTCCTGCCTTCTTTGAAAGAAAGGAGGTATGCAAAGGGTGTTTTTTACCAACGTGGACTACCTGTTGTGCTACTAGAGAACCAATGGGAAGATTGGAAATAATTTCGCACATCTCGGATCTACGGGTAAGTTTATACGCCGAAAAGTTTCGCATTTAGCGAAACAGAATTGTTGAATTGCGTTTCCGATACATTTGACGATGTGAGTTGAAGAATTTCTTAGGGTCAACACTTTGTTAGCTCTCAATTACTTAGCATTCAACAACTGAAAATTGGTCATTGCGACAATCTTTTCTTTGCCTCCATTGAGTATCGTGATCATGGCGATGGTATTATCACATGCTATCTTTTTCCGATCCAATTTTCTAAGTCATATCTCATACAGTAACTTTAAAATAAGTTTGCCTTGGGTTTTGCACAGAGCCAAATTTTATACTGAAGTCGAACCAAGCTAACAAAACTTTCATTTTGACAAATAATTCAAAACTAAAACTGGAACTACACGTGCAGAGAAATGTTGAATTATGTGCCAGATTTATTCCAAGCATTCAATTCACTTGTAGGCAGCTTCAGCGGTAACCTATACTTCCAATTCTCAACTGGCTTACCGTGAGCTAAAACGTTCCTAATGCCGCTAGCTTACGGCAAAAAATCAACCAAAATCAGCGCAAAGCAGACGAGCAGTTAGCATCAGTGTGTGCGGACGGACGAGCTCTTGCGAACGTTTTATTTTGGCCACCACTCAGGCCAAAGTAGCGAATAGCAGTAGCGATAAAACGCTGATAGCTCGCGGAAGCATCCGTAATTAAAAAAAAAACATCCGTCATTTTTCCCGCTATCGCTAGTGGAAAATTAGCTTGCTATAGTACTTGGTATTTTAGTAGCTTGTTGCTTCTCACGTCTGAACTCCACACGCCTCAACTAAAACGCATTCACACGACATTGGTATACACGTTGAACAACTATGAGCCCAAGATGAAATCGTTCTTACTGTTGCTTTTTTTGTGAGCGTACCTCTAAAACGTTGCTCATTTAAAGATCTGCTGCCACTTCAAGTTTGAAATAAAAAACTCCAAGATCAAGTTTGACAAACGTGAGGTTTATTTGTCTTGAAGATGCATTTGATCACTATCGTTTTTGCACTTGATTCTAAAACATGTGTGAAGTCATATGCACAACCAAACAGCACATATTTTTGTTACCACTAACAACTACTGACTTTCTGCCATGCGTACAATGTATAGCTACCTAAAAACTTGCAAACGGCGTTTTACATAGTTTAGGCAGTTTTTGCATTTTATAAGTGGCACAAAGACTTGATTTTTTAAATGTGATAAGCAATTGTTTTTTTGAAGTGCAAATGACAACAAAACGCGAGTATGTTAACAAATTAATTTTGCTGTGCCCTGATGATATGATTCGAGATATATTTACTCAGGAAAACTCATAAAAAGAATATAATGTTTTCATTTTCTAGTTTGCATTCTTTAAGTTTTTGCATTGTTTGAGTTTCAAATCCTGCTTCGTCTTCCTGGTTAATATTTATAAAATTAATTTTTAGGGCAAAGTTCTAGACTTATCCTATGTATTGCACACTTTGTTTCCCAAATTGAAAACATGGAGGAGTTTCTGTAGAATCTTTAAACACAACTTCCAGTTGGTCAAAGAAAGCACCGCACAAACACACTTGATAATCCTTCTTTCTTGTCAGCAAGGGAAAACGCCGTTAAGGGAAAAATCCTCACTCAAAAGCAAGCATAATTTGCTTGAACACAGTCAATGTTAAACACATTTTGTAACTTTGCATCATTACATCTTTCCATCTGCCCTTCCTAAGTACATCATATGAGCATTAATGCAGGCGACGTTCTATGGAACAACTCACCCAGTAGTTCAAAAGGCTATTTGGCGAAAATACTTCTCTGGCCATTCACTCGCTGCCTGACTATTTGTCAAAACGTCCTGGAGTCGCCGACAAATCTTAACAAAGGAACAAATCTTAACGATGTAGACATTCCAAACAATGCCTTTGAAATCAATGTGCGTTGTGAACAGTGAATCGCAAATATGGATTTTTGGTGAACTTTCATTATTATCGAATAAAGCGAACCATCAAATCTAGTGAGGATGTCACAATCAAATTTCTCATATTGCATGATTTTTAACATGAAAAACACACAAAAATATCCAACGCAAATGTTGTTGGTAGACTAAACATACTTCGTATCAAAAAATGGGTGAAACATTGTGCTTGAGCGTGAAACATATAATTTGCTAAACGTCAATTAGTGATTGATTCAAGTTTAATTCTTTTGTATGGAAATCGTGAGTTCTATAATTGCCATTTAATTCGTGAGTTCTATAATTGCCATTTAATTTGAGGGTTATAAAATTGCCATTTAATTCAGATCGTGAATTGTATAATTATAATTTAAGTCTTTTGCATGGAAATCGTGAGTTCTATAATGTTCTCTTTCAAATCATCAACCAATTTACTCAGATCAGTTGATGTTTGACTGTTCAATGTCAGTTCAGAGATGCTTTTTGTCCTCTTTGCTTACGGCTCGACCCTATCTTGTGCCTCTAATTACAGAATCATACCGGAACCTGGAGACCGATGATGTTTGAGAGTTAATTAGAACACAAAATTTGGCTGTATTTTTCAGGACGAGGACAATCTTTCTCTCAAAACGTCTTTAACATCTGTGAATTTCGACAATACCACACAGAAAGTTACGAAATTTTTTCCTAACCGTTTTTTTCGGCGGTTCGTGTCTTTCACTGACCCGTTCCTCAACATTATCTTGACCATTCTGACGCTGCTATCCTGCATTTGGTCTATACGTTTTTCTTGCATTGCTATCTGCCATTTGTGCGTTCGTTTACGTCCTTCGGCCCTAACCTTTCGCATCTGAACAACACAACGTTTTCACCAGCTACGTCATCGCGTTGAACATCATTCCACGCATTCGGCATCTCGGGGGGAGGGGGAGGCTGACTCTGCAGCTCTATCTGAGGTTGTGCGGTAAGAGCGTGTCCCGATCAGTACGTGTGTTCTGTAGCTGAGCCCCATGTTCTAGAAACAAAACTTTTGAATAAACCTAAACGTTTTGCTAACCTCAAATCGGTTTGCATTTTGTGCTGCGTGTTTTCTTCTTTTTGCCCATAACTACTCTATTATTAAAATTACCATGTGTGCGTTACTATCGTATTCACATGTACCATAATGTATTATTTGTGCTTGTTACTTCAGTGTAATTTTGCGTTTTTTCTACGTCCTTTATTGTATCGCTATTAGCACAGTTTCCTTAATTTGCGACGTTTTCAGCCTCGACTTCTCCAGCAGCTTTTTCTTTTTCCTGCCGCAATGCAGAGTTTTTGACGCCGCATAAGTGAGAGAGAGTTTTTTCGTGGAATCCCCAAGAGTTTCTTTCGTTTCTCTTCATGTGCGTAAGTTTTCGACGACGCAATGAAGGTGTGCACCGAGATCTATCACCATCAATAACACAAAAAGCAGCCCTTACACCCAACGCCGCACGACAATTCCACCTCTATACCTTGATTTATGCTTTGCGTGTGAGCTCTCGCGAAACGATCCACGTCACGTTTTTTAAGGGGGTAATTCTTGTATAGTGGATACATTAGTGTTTGTGCATTTTTACCGTGTAATTTAAAACAATATCCTATTGGAGATTTACCGCAATGCATTTGTCTGCGAACAGCGATAGCCTGGAAACCTGCATCACTGCACTTGGTCGCTCTTTCCTCTTGAGCATGTGAACGCTCAACGCTCGTGTTCACCGTTAGTATACACGGGACAGTTAAACTACATCTGACCGTTTAACGTTGCGTTATTCTGACTTCACATCGAAGTGCATTGGAGATTTTGTTGTATAAGTGAATATAATAGAAAAAGGGCAATTAACTTGAAGTGCTAATGGGGAGTTAATAAAACGGACAAATTGGCGAGACCCTTTTTTTTCACCTTGTATTGGCTTGGCAACTTCAAGACGTCAGGTTGCTTAGTTGGTACTCCGACCTGTACTCCTACAGCAACTAGGTTGACCCCTCAACTAGTAGGGATCTCTGTGGAATCGTAATCGACCGACGAAAGTTTACTTTTGATTCCACCGCAACAACACCAAGAACCCCACAACTGCAAAGTGAAAGTCATGGCTTAGTGGTTCTGAGAGATGAATCGTCTGACGTTGAAACACTGTATCACAGTTCCAGTAGAAGCATTTTGTGTTGTTTTTGTGGGTTAGATTTTACTGCGAGAAGTTTCGCATCACTCTTACAGTAAAACTATATTGCTTCCTTTTAGGCCCGCAGAGGGGACAATCTTTGAAATTTATTGTAAATGATTCGTGGCAGTCAGTGGATTTTGTGTATGTGTTTCAATCAGACCTTTCATATGACTTGGTCGTTGCTGTCAAATGTTCCTTCCCTGTCGTTCATATATGACATATAAATATATGTATGTCATACGTGGAGATGGTTTTCAGCATGTGAATCTAACCATCAGCTTAAATGCATTTCATGGATTTCATCTTTTGTTCGTATTTTTGGAGCACGAGATCAAGAAAATTCTGGCATTGTCGTTGGATTGAAAAGTTATTTTCAAGCTGTATAAAACAAATAGGTCAGATTCGAAGCATTTATCAACAATACCGTTAAGATATTTTGTGAGTTTTACTAAGACAAAGAGGAAAATGTTGGAAAAACAATTTTAAAATCATGGCGATGGCAGGAATTTCTGTTATAGAGTCAAAATTTGCTTCTGTGGCAAAACCAGAATTTTTCGGAAAAAAATATTCTGCATTCCACACATATTGAGCTCCCTCCATGATTATGTAGATTACCAAAGTTAAAACATTGTTTATTTTGAACCATACGTTTTTCAAAAACAGCATATTTTGGCCGTTTTTTATGATCTTGGCCATGAGTTACGGAAAATATCTAGTAACTTTGCAAGAACTAATGCGCTCGCGTGCAACGGACGATCTTGCGTAAGAGACAAATGCACGAACACGTGGCGGCGCAAACCGATATGGTGTGTGACCTGAGACAGCGTGTCGAGCAGATAATATGTCTTAGGTTGCAATTGGGCTGGGTTTTACCGAAACAAAGCTCACTACCGGCCGAAATTAGTACAAGCACAGCAGAGGGTGTAGGGATATGCAAACAGGAAGCACATTTCAACAATAAACGAAAAGCGTTCCAGTGAGTAGTAAATCAACCTTAAAAAAGTAAACAGTGACAAAATCAAATGAGGTCAGGCGGTTTAAAATGATATGTCAACTGTTTGGTTGCAGAAGGAGCAGTTAACGTGCTGCGTACAGATAGAAATCCAGCGATCACACTGTGCGATAGGATGGTGCCGAAAAGTTGCAAGTGTTATTGAATGAACACAAATTTTCGCAAGGATGACAGCGAGGAAACGTGATCCACACAAGCTGCGATGATGGGAAAGCTCCAGAAGTTTGTCCCGCGAAGTTACGACGAGCCAGGCATGCCAGTGGTGCCTGGATTAGCTTTGCTGAAACGAACCAGTAATTAGACAAGGTGAAGGCGACAGCGGTCCAACTTGAATGCAGATTACTGCTGACCAAATACAGATTGTTATGTTCGTCAGGCCAACACATCTAATCGTGGAACCTTGCATGTAGGGATTCTCGCTTGGGCACCTATTATGTAGAAGCTTCATAGGAACCAGTCTCTTTTTTGTTTGTTTGTTGCTCAGTCTGTTTTACAGCACGCGGTAACAGGTGCGGTGACGAAAAAGGCTCTCAAAATTTACACCGCGTGGCTTTCATCGCGGAGCAGGAAAACGAAAATGCAGGATTTTGACGAGAAACACGAGGTGTTGCCAAATATCCGTCACGTGGCCATGCGCACGAATGAACAAGTTTACGGCTGGCGAGACGCGCTTAATAAGATACCCACAAACAGTGTTTTGTCATAATGACAGTCGACGTTCAACAACATGAGACATGGTGTTAGGCTGTGTGATCTGAAAAGTAGCCAGTTTGGCTTATTTGGGACCAAATTCGCAGTTTTTGTCTTTCTTAAACGTGCATTATTGAGTTTGGGCTACCACAAATACTCCTTTCATCCACATTTGTTGGAAGGTGCATTTCAACGTATGTGCTATGCCTATCTGTGGTAAGAGGAGAGTACAACGGAAGTGGCATGGCATTTAGACTTTGTATTCAATTTTGTTCAACACCAGAAACCACACATAAAGCCGTGAAATTTTTGTGTAATTGCAGAGTCCACCTTCTGTTGAATAGGGAAAGTACTGCGTGACTTTCCTTACAGGAGTGAATTTAAGTGTGTGTATGAAAGGCCTGCCACAACAAACCTGATATATTTCCATGTGTTTTCCGTATATTGTGGAAATGCTACCGTCTGTATTCAAAACAAGTCGAAAGGATTCTCCCTTCAATACTCTCCCACAATACTGTTTTTTGAAAAGTTGAAGCAAAATCATTTTTCGCTTGTAGTTAATCATACATGCCACATTTTCATGAAAAGACGACGCAACAATGGATTTAGTTCCTTGCTCCCTTTAGCGAAATGGCACTTCACAGCTTTCCAAATGTTTGCTTTGCACTATTGAACAAAGTCATTATCAAGACCTACGGAAAGTTCATTTGACGTCACGTCGTCTAGATCAAACAAAGCTTACACAGCAGTGGCGTGTTGACACAAAGCGACATGCTGTTAACAGAATTGCGAAAGCTGTGTTTGCCCTGCCGCACGTTTTGTTATTTTAGGTCTACAAAAAATTCCCCGGACCGTTCGTTAGGAAATGCGGCCTTTAGGAGAAGTTGTGCGGCCTGCCAACCTTTTACTCGCTCACAGATGTATATGTTTTGGTGGTTAGTTTTCACCATTTCTGTCGCATTGAATATTCGCATCAATGCCAAATAATTAGCCTCAGGGAAAGACCCCGAGCCAAAACCTTGTACCGCCAGCAAAGGATCAACATTAAGACCCAAGGCTGCACACAAGAAATCAGCCATAACTCCAATAGAATAACTTTTACGGAAATGGAGACACAACACACTGAAATATTTGAAACGAATATCCGTAATCGCAACCGCCATATTTTCTGGAACACATGTGGTTCCTAAAGCGATAACGCAGAAAATCAACCATGAAGAAAATCACATCGGGCATTCCTAAGACCTGGGTGATCATTTTGTATGTGACCAGGTGTCCTCATAAACACACCTATGAAGCCCGAAATTGCTCCCCGGGGGAGGCACAGGCCATTCCAAACTAGACCAAAATTTATCTGCGACAGAAAATGGACAGCTGTCAGTTTAGATTAGATGATTACCTCTAATGAAGTACATGATTACAATAACTGGATTGCACAATCACAGCATCTCCCGAATAAAATTTGAAACCGTTTAGAAACACTTATCGACCATACATTCAACACCAATATAGCATCCGCGGTTGACGTACTCTTTTCGAACGTCGCGGATTTTCAGGCCCATCCTCAGTATGAGCCGGACCAACGGTCGTGTCATTGGTGCGGTGACCCGAACTTGACACGGAGTTGTGTGCAGCCGCCATCTTCGGAGGAGGTTTTGGTTCATGATGCGGTAGCGCCGATACTTGATCGTCGTTGGGATCATCGCCTGGAAACGTGTCATCCTCAGTGTGGTCGAAGTCTAACGTGGTCGAAGTTGGTCGACGTGACGTCTCCAGGTAGGTCCCCGTGGCAATACCCGAACGTTGACATTTTGTGTTCCATGCCTTTTCGTTACGATGGCCGGAACCCATCAAGACTGGTGACTGTGGCGTGGCCCTTCATACAACGCATAGCACGGATCTCAGACTTCATAGGAGGTTACCAAGCGCAGCACTTCATTTGACTGCGCCTTGGTGGCAATCCGTGCTTGCTTCCCTCGGGCGCGGTG
>JGI24159J19872_10007817_pt1 | contig 14007 bp, 10 predicted proteins | sample Ectturendosymbi4_FD_19872 | JGI IMG/M metagenome (IMG submission 19872) | reverse complement strand
TGCCGTAACTTGGACAAAATTCGCCGTCGCCCCAAACTGACGCCTAATTTTTTGAAATCCCGACACGGTCTTTTAAACGAAGGGTAAAAAGCGTGACCTTGCCCAGGGTTTGGAGCCGCATGGCGTCATTGTTTCGTGGCGTCATTGTTTCGTGCGGCCCGAGCCAATCTTTAACTCCATCGGGCTATTTTCTTGTTTCCAATTTCCGCACCTCGTTCCGATTGGATAGCTACTGTCGTAATTTCGCGTTTTTCGAAAATGAAACCCTTGAAGTTGAAACGCGTTGACTTTCGTTTGCGTTGCGCACGACTTTGACGAGTTTTTTTTTCTTTAAAAAGTTAATACTTTTCCGGCAAACGCTGATCAGAAGCCAAACGATCACTGACTGTTCTTGTTCTGAATTATTTTGTTCATCAAAAAAGTGTGTTTTTGAATGACGCTCAACCTAGTTGGAATCCTCGCACACTGTTCGTTGGGCTCAAAGGAAAAGACCGGTAGCGCTGGATTATTATTTGCCAAGCTTTTTGATGTGTGATGATTGTGATGAGTAAAAACAGAAATGTGTTTGATGGTTTCTTGAAAAAGATTTTTTTTATTTGAAAACGATCAAAATTTGTTCAAAAACGATCTACATTTTCCGGAAACAATCAGATTTTTGTTTGTTTCTTGCTGCTGCGCATTTGCAGTTTGAAAAATGCGATGCTCGAGCATCGCTTTGTGCGAATCCTGTATATTCATGATACGCCACAGAAAATTTCCGGCTTGGCTTCTTTTCGCTTCGTTGTTTCGCTATTTTTTGCAGTCAAGAACTCCCCCCAGTCTTCCCATCGCGCCCCACCTACCGCCGCCTTTTCACAGCCATTGCTCCGTAGTTCTTTCCGTTCCCGCACGTCTTGTATGATGACTGTTGGCAAACGGTTCCCCAGAGTTCGGACTCATGCCGTTGATTTGCGCAGAAAGATTTGTTTCAATATAATGCCCATTACTCGGAAGGCAATTTGTAAACAAACTTCTGCGTTCGTTTGAAATCTGCGAAACTGTGCTTGTAGTCTGAAATGTTCAGCAATGTTTGGGAAGCCAACAAGGAAACAAAACAACGCCCTAAAGGCAAGTTGCCCGCAATCCTGCGATACTTGGAGTATTTTTTCTTTTTTTTTGTACTTTGGAAAAAGTGCGCTGTCCTTTGATTCCGGAATCCGATGGTAATGATATTTCCTTAACGAGGGTTTTTAAGTACGAGGTCAACGACTCCGTAAAAAAGCTCTTAACACGAAACTTCTACGACGAAATCTGGATCTTGCGAGCGTCCAAGAAGCCAGACAAGGGAGCAAGTCTCGCGGTTTTCTGCAGTTTTGTTTCAACAGCCCGAGACTTGGCGACGCCCACACTCACGACCAATGACGCAATCCAGTTGATGGGAACTCTGACATGTGTAGCAATTTCGATTGGGGCGCTAAACAGCATCACCAGCGTTTTTTGTTTGTTTTCACTGGAAAGGCGTCTTTTCCGGCCTAGGGTTTCAATCGGAACTCATGGACGTCGTAAGGAATTTTCCAGGGGGAGTTCAACAGTGAATTTTTCCAGGGGGGGCATCAGTGGTGAAATTTCATTTTACCCTCTCAAAATCAAGAGAGCCTCTTGTTGTTGAAAACTTAATAAGAAATTGCCAAATTTAAAAATCACAGGGGGTTCGGCACCCCCCTCCTGACACCCCCCTCCGACGCCCATGTTGGAACCGAACGGCGAGTGCGCTTCGGTGTCACAAGCTCTTAATGTCACCGAAGACTGGCTTCGTCTTCAGGCAAGAGCGCTGTTGCCTTGGTTGACCGTGCGCCATGCTCGCTTATGTTAACGTGCGCCTGGCTGAGTTGTGAGATCCTGTATTTACCGCATATAATAGTGTTGTGTCAATTTCCCTTCTTTCATCTCACCTTTTATTATGGAAAGCTCTTCGCCGTACGCTTTACTTGCTCAACTTTGAAATACCGTTTAAGCACTTGCGCACCTGTTAGCGTGTTTTTTGGTCAACATGTTCGACTGGTATGTTTCCAAAGTATTGGCCGCGCACACCACTTGTATGCTTTGACATGTTGAATGAGAGACAGATATCGGGTTGTGAAGTCCTGTTTTGTCTTTGTGCAGATGTCATAAACATATCTAATAAACAACGTATTTACGACCGTAATATGTGGTGGTGGTTTGCAGATGCAGGCCCGTAACCAGCTTGGAACACCAGGGTGGGTGAAACGTTTTCTGAGAGGTGCCCAAATTTTTTAAACTATGTCCAACACATTTTTCCAGGGGGGGGCGAAAATGTTTCTAGGAGGGGCTTCGCCCCCCCCTGGTTACGGGCCTGTGCAGATATTAAAGGTACGTATTAAGTTTGCAAGTTTTTTTTTAAGGAAAATGTTAGAAACCCGGTTTGGATCTGTAAGGACCCGATGATAATTTTCTCAGATTCTCGGGTCCCTAAAACGCCTTAAAAAAATCCTGAAGTTTGGATTATCCAGATAACGACTAAACGATTTTTTTTGCCATCTGGTATCCCGATTCTGGCGGTTAACTGGGTAAAAACGTAACGTTATCAAATTGCTTTTTCCGTGGGTCGGGATACTATTTTCTTCCAGATACGGGCGAGCTAGGTTTTTACTAAACCTTGTCTTACCATATTTTTTGTGATTGAAAACCGGGACGCTCCAGAACCACAAGCCTTAGCCTTTATCAGATAGATGTGGTTCATATCTTGAAGTATGTAGATACTGATACAGTAAACATCGGTTAATCCGGATCTTCGCCAATATCGGATATAATCTGCTCTTCACATCTCGTAATCCAGATTTTTCTGTACTTGCACGCTGTTGTGTTCTTAAGTGCACTGATTGGTCTCTCGGAAAGATTCGACAGCTTTCAGACGCAACACAAACGTGCTCACGATCACCGACGAACGTTTAGAATTATAACATCGGTCACAACTGAGCGCAACATCTAACTAAGGGACGGGCATAGCATAAATTCTGAATTGGTGGCAAACGAAACCTTTTTCATGGACTTCCATTTGCAAAAAGCATAGCCCTATTTAGTTTTTGACCCTATTACGTTCGGTTCATTCTGAGTCATCTGACCAAGTACGTGCAGCCCAGTTTCTGATCTGATAACTTGTAGCTTTCGTAGTTCGGTTGTTTTAGCCAAGATCTATTCATTGGACCTTGGAAAGTTATGACCATGCAAGACTACAGATCACTAGTTTTGAGACAAAAAAGTACGCGTTTTGTTAAAGCCTAGTATTCGCGCAGAACTTAGTGGTGAAATGTTTATTTGCTCTTTCGTTTCTAGTAACTTCACCTCAACAACAGGATGATTTTAAAAATCACGTAGCGCTGTGATCCAGGAATTATTGAAAACGATCTGAAGATGGGCTAGTCAACATCCGGGGGGCGAGAATTAAAAATTGAGCAACCCTACTTTGCCCAATCCCATATTCGTTCGTTGCATTTGCTTGATGAGTTCTGCTGCATTATCGAGAAGAAGATTGTTGCTCTATCGTTTATGGAAGGCTGGCGCCTCGCCAGATGGTGGGTCAAAAAAACCAAAAGCTCACCACCGATTCCTTGATGGAATCATCAAAACAATCAGATATCGTTGTGGCAGTTGCAAAACCACGCCCTCATTTAAACGAACGGCGCTATTTTCGAACGTTTCAACACTAGCGGCAACAGTAAGCTAAGTGTGAAGAATTCCAGTGGCACTTCATCGTGAAGAACAACAGGCTTGTGAAAGGACGTTGTCAAAGTACGAATAAAAGCCGTCGGAAGAAACCAGCACGCGTCTAAGCAACATTATTTTTGAAAGTGGCTTAGCTGAGCATGTGCTATCCTATAGACCAGTGTTTATCAAGGTTTTCTCCGCATTCCTTCCTTAAAAATTCAAGATAGTGTCATTACCTTAACGTTAAAAGATAGTCTACTACGCAAAGTTTAGAGATGGAACAACGTTTCTTCTCTCATAGAAAGTTTCAGTGAAATGTGCTTATAAATAACATCTTTCATCTAGTTACCTCATAGCCAGTGGCAATCCCGTCGCCACGGGGCTTTCGTGGGCTTAGCCACCCCAAACAAAGCTCCAAGCCCCCCAAAGTGAAATATGAAACAATATGAGTTAGTTGAATTTTTGTCAAATTTCAATGTCAAACCCCCCTGCACGAACGTAAAGCCCCCTATTGACGACTTTCTGGCGACGGTTCTAGCCAGTGGCATTTCAAGCAACGCTTGAACTAAGCACTGGAAACTCTAACGTAAATATTTAAGACAGCACAAAAATAAGTCTACCTTCACTGTCTCTCCACAATCTCGGCAGCGTCACATCTGAATAGTTAATTGGCTGTCAGGTGTCTATATTAGATATTAAGGGCACCAGAACATCGCCACTACGACGTTACATCACAAAAGAGGCCCCTATATTTTGAACATGCTATACAGAAACATCATTCACTGAAAGCAAGTTAAACTTTTCATTTTGTCTGGGAATTTGCTTCTGCGCGAAAATCCATTTCACATTGAAAATTGTTTGAAGTCATTGATTTTAATTTGTTCTTTGTGTACACATTAAAGTTTTTGGAGTGACCATTTTGGCACATTTGCACATAATTTTTGCTTGATTTTTAAAAACATGTCGCTTTCTTCAGAGCTTTTGGCTATTTAAATGCGGCTCTAGAGTAGTTCATAAGCTTTTCAACAAAACAATGCAAAAAATAAATGCGAAACTTTCAAATGAGGAGGCCGAGGCAACCGCCTCATTCGCCTCCCCTAATATCCGCCCTGTTGACTGTCACTGTAATTCAAACCTATCAGGACAGGAAAATCTAGAAATACAACCCAGCATAGAATCTAATTTCCACATTCTAGTACGCAAGTTAGGAAAAGAAAAAACATTACAATTGCAGGAACTATCAGTCTTTTCGGAAACAGAACAGCAAAAACTTAAAATACGTAATTTTACTTCACAATTCCTCCGTTGAGAAAGATCCTCCTAAATTTAAATGTTACTCTCTTAATGGGTCAATTGGCTCCCGATTGAATCACAAGCAACGGTCAATTACACTTTCGAATCTGTAAACCGTCGTCTAGTCTAGACCAGACGTCCATGAAGTTTTAATACCTCAATACCCCTATGTCAAATTTTCGTCAATCTGGATCCCCGTTTTCAACAGTTTAATAACAAAAAAATTGTAAGAAATAAAACACAACTGGTAAAGAACTGTTCACTAAGGTCAATGCAAAGGCTACATTACATTCATCAGCACCATTCTTCTTCATGTGAGTACAATGTTGCTAGTTTCCTAGAACGAATGTAAGGATGTTGAATACCCCCAACGTCTTATCTCAACTCCCCCTGGGGATATTGAGGCAATACTTCAAGAACCCCTTGTCAAGACCATTGCTTGTGACTTTATTTTGGATTATGTCCTGAATTCGCCTGCACGGCAAAGCTAACTTCATCCATTTTCTGATAGCTGTGAGACTCAGGTCGTTAGTAATTAAAAAAGAAACAACTCAGAGCACAGCGAAGCAAACAATAACTAGCAGCAGTGAGTTGTTTCAAGGTATCCATTTTCGCGGCCTGATCGCGTTCACAAGGTTCAGCACTACGTTGTGCATTATTGTAATTTGAAAAAAATGAGCGTGCCGAAGTAGCAACAGCTATTGTTATCTTCATACGCCCATTTTTGATCCGAAAGGAGGTCTTATTAATCCGAATTGTAACCTGCAAACGTGAAGCTTTCCTTGGATGAGGTAGTTGCGCGGTGCCAGTGCAGTAATCCCTATTTCGTGAAGAGAGTCAGAACTTCCAGCCCAGACTCTGCCCGTGTGAATACCTCAGTCGGAATGATTAAATTTAACTTCAACTAAATTGAATATAGCAACAGCAGGCTAAGTCTAAAAGCTCGTTTGATGCAAAACAGTTACTGTCATCTCATACACGAACCGATTTTGTCATTGAGGTATCTTGAAAAGCTTTACTTGTTTGTTCCTGGGATTGTTATTTTGACAAAATTTGAAGATTTCGGTCTTTGTTATTCACCAAGTTGCTTCGTAACACCGACGCAACTTGTCCAGCGTATAAGTTGCTGTAATCAGACCACAAGCGACGTAGTGACTCATCTGCAATAAGTTTGATCCAGTCCCATCGGCAAGAGGGGGGGGTTGGTGGTATCAGACCCCCAAACAAGGCTTCAAGCCCCCAAATTGAAAATATGAAACTCAGTAGAGTTTTTGTCAAATATTAGAATGTCAAGCCCCCCCGGCATACACGTAACGCCTCCCTACTGAAGATTTTCTGGCCACGGTTCTGGTTTGATCATTGCAGCAATGAAGACCACACGGTTTTGTCTTCTACTATTCTCTATATCCACGATTCGCGTGACGATTGAATTACACAACAGGTTTGCACACGTGCAACCGGGGTTCCAATCAGCTTACGCAGACCTCAACCGCCAACTGCGTTGCCTGCAACCTCCCACCGAGGATTCGCGCCGTCGCTTTCCTGACACGTGACTTCAAACAAATGCTTATGACGTCACGCTGCAGATACCGGCAGCTGCCGGCTGCGTCCAGAAATAACTACCCTGAGGAATTCCTCACCACTGCAATGCGGCCAGTGAAAGGCTCCTGCGTGCCACGCATCTGCGTCAACTCCACTGCGGAGTGATGGATTCAAGACCGCAATGCGGGTAAAACGTATTTGGCGACTTCGTCAATCAACCTACATCCCGTGATGTCGGAACGAATGGCGCCATAAAGACCCTCCCGAATTTCATGTTTTTTTCTGATTTCAATCATGGCCAAGACTGACTTCGGTGTGTCTAAATTTAAACGCTCAGTCGGCGCAAAGAAGACTTGCGCGTATTGATAAGTCACTTTTCGCCAAACCGGGTTAGTTATCGTCGTTCGTCTTTCAATCAACGTCAACGCCTGCAAGTACCCTGCGTCTCGTCGCTCACAGAACTGAAGTGTGTGTCACTCAAGCAGGAAGCAAAAAGCCGATAGTAATCACTGTTTATTCGTTCGTCTGATCGCGAAACACATACATTCGCTGATTATCTCTCTCCGCACAATGCGGCAGACAATGAAGTCCGCGTCGTCCGAGAGCTCTCACCAGGCAGTGGGTAGAGCTGCGGGTTCAACAGTCAAAGCACATGAACATGTGTCAACTGCAATTAATAGTCTTTTTTAGAAGATGTAGAACTGTCGCTTTGCGCTGCGGACAGTGCAGGCGGGTGCAGTAGACGAAAAACAAGCGTTAACAATTACACATTCGAATCCGCAAACGGTCGCAGAACCAATTAGTGCAGGGGGGGGGCGGACGAGCCGCGCGAGACTTTGCTTTATGTACATTGAGTATCGTCGAGTACGAGATCGATCAAGAAGGAAAATTGAAGTTCCGGTTGATGAAGTGTCTAACCGCTCAATATTAGCCGAATGAAAGCTGCAATGAGACAGTAAAAAAGGTTAAAACCGTCGACTAAGACACGCGTTTCACGTTATTATTGAGCATAGCAGCACGGTCGGGTCGATGCACGTTCTTGAAGGGAAGACACAAAGACGCAGAATTAATTACAGAAGTCTACATTCAAGTTCGAGAATCAGCAAACTCTCTATGCAAGTCCCACCTATCTACGGAAATAAGCGCAAGCGGGACGTTGTACTGCAACGAGATTACAGAAACGTTTGATATCAGGCAATTGCCTACTACACGCTAGTAAATGACACTGCTCCTTCAAATGCTAAGCCGTGCATCCGGCCTTGCGGTACAGTGTAGTGTTCAGCCAGCATCTGCTCGCTTCAAATGTGACCAGGGTATCCGCAGAGACTACCCCGTCTGCGGAAAACGGCATTATTCCGCATCAGCGTCAACTACAACTTGAAACAGCTCTCGCCAGTGCCAATTAGCGCGCGAGCGACGTATCGACTCACGATCGTTCGCCAAACGACGGGCTGACAACTGCCCGCCGCAATGAGAATTACAACACGCGGTCTGCTTCATCGCACGCAAGCATGCAACTGCGACCGACAGCTACTCTGGCAGCCGCGCGCTGACGGCCGCGCAGCAAGTTCATATACGGGCATGAGGTCGGACAGCGCAGTTTGCCCTGTGGGGCTGCTGAACGCTGCGCGCGCGATGGTGAGCGAGTGGGTCTTGCAGCCGGAGCATGTGCGTGAGAGCTGTGTGTGCTGGTGGTGGAAGTCGATTAACGAAGGCCTTTCGCTGCGAGTTAATAATTCTTCGNAAAAATCCGCTACTTCGAAGCGTCAACAACGACATTACGCTTTTTTTACCTTTGGACTGTTTCCGAGAACGAAAAACTTTTGTGNAATCAGGAAAGTAACTTCTCTGGAGAGAACGTTGGCGTTTGCGTTACACTTTTAACGAGGGACTTCAAAAATCATGCCCGGAAAGATCTCAATTAAAACCATGACTGTAAGGTGTTGTTACTTAGAAACCGCATTACCACACACGATCTCAACAGAGTCGGGTGTTGTAGACAGCAACGCAGACCGGTTTGATTGTAAGGTAGCTGTAATCTGCGCGGTCGTGTTCAAATCTTCGTGCACGTAATATTAACAAACATCAACAAATCACAAATTTAACACACAAAAAACACATTAACTAATTTCAAACACCACATGCAAACCACTACTGAACACCCAGGCAGTGAGCATGCAAGTTTCATTATAACGTTTCAATCAAACGGCATCCAATTATTATATCTCCGCATGCACGTCGTGAAGGATCATGAAATGACATCTCTTGACGCATTTTTTCGCTGTTTCAGCCTGTAGTTACTTCTCTTACCCTTTTTCACCTCAAGTAAAGATAGACAGGCCAAGTTTGAAAAATGCCAACCAAGATTTACCGGGTTATTAAACACGGTGTGAAGAGGAATGGTGATCGCATGCATAGTAAAGTTGCTCTGCAGCATACGGAGCGCTTAGCGTGGCGTGCACACGCACTGTCACGCTTCGCTTCACTTTACTTCGCTGTAGCGCAAACTAGCTTTAAAACCGAAAAGTAAGTTTTCGAAAGTCACGCGTCAAATCGAATTCCGCGACATGTGAAAAATTGCTCGATGCTGATCATGGCGTTCACCAGAAATAAATCACGTAATTCGAACTGAAAGAATTATCTTAAAATGTAAAAGAAGACGACTGAGACGTCGGAAGACGAATGACATCGACAGATCGCTCCCAGAACAGAATATTAAGAGAATTCAGTCAACCAGCAGATCACGTTATGGATAAAAGTCAACCCCCAATCAGCTATAGGCACGCATGCTGCACGTTTATACAATACTTGGTCGTACTATGATTTTACAGAAGCCGGCCGAACGTCTTGTTGAATGCTTCATCCGCTACAGACCATTTTGACTAGACCTTCAATAAGAGAGGATGATGCATAATGCATATCGCACACAAACAATCATACACAAAACAGAACCACTACATTTGGGCCACTGCTGTTGTCCTGAAGAAGTCGAACGTGCATGAAAAGGGGGGGGCTCTTACCCTGTAAATATGTTACGGCGCGGGGATCCAGGGACGCGGAGCCACCCTTTTGAAAGCTTACCTACTACGGCGATACATTGGCTTTATCGAACTGATGTACTTGTTGCTGCAAAACGTCTGCGTACACATAGTGCTGTGCCAGTTTCACCCGATGATGTGATGCAACGTGAGTTCGAATGATCAATGTATCTTGTGATGGACACTGACGGGTGCGCGAAACGACCATGCGAACTACAAGTTCGTTGTGATGAAAAAGACGTTAGGTAGTTACCAGTGCGGGAGAAAGGAAGCGGAGAAAAGTTTATCCCTCGAGAAGATATTTGCTGAAAGCTAGAAAGTAGAAAGAATAGGATTTGAAGTTCATCAGTTAAAAGAAAGGCAAGCGGAAAGACAACAATTTTCTACGATCAACGCTTTCCCCCAGAACTTCGGAAGAATGAACTCCTGGGCAACTGGGTAGGAGTCTGCGTGGACAACTTTTACGGTCCGGAGGAGATCAGTCAGTCATGATTCAGGCACGACCCTGGTCACGGTCCGCTCAGTTTGAAATTTTTTGACGCGGACCCAGGTTGGTCCGTGGTCGGATATGACAAAACTGGTCTCACAGGCAAATCGAAATCGAAAATTAGCTTGATTTCTCTAGTAGGCACTCGTATAGAATAGAACCAATTATGTGCAGGTGTGTTATTCAAGAAACAACTGCTAGGGTCATTCATGAGCTGACGTCTTCGCAGCACGGCCAGCGGTAATTCTGGCCCGGCCCGAGGCAGGACATTTACATAAACCTTTGGCCCAGCCTGGTTCATGCAGGGCTCTGTCACAGTGATTTCAAAATTAGTTTCAGGTTGAAGGAAACTCTGCCTTTGTAGCGAAAGCGATTCAAACTGTAAAATAGTAAAAATCGAAAACGAACGGAGTCCCACATTGCTTCCAGCACGGGACGCTTCGCTGCGGTCAGTCGGTGTGGTGCGATAGACGAAAACAGGGAAAAAAGTCAGCATGAGAGAAAAAAGCACAAGCACAGTGTTGAACTGCTCGGTATTAAAAAAGAGAAATTTGAAGTTCGACCGGCGCAAAAAAAAACTTTACAAAGCGCACTTTGCACATTACACACACGCGACAAGGCGCAAATCAAGATTTATCAACTTCAGTTCGGATGAAACGCCCATGACTTCTGTTAGACCGTGGTTACTGACTTTTGACGTGTGATATTGTATAGATCAGCGATTTTCAACCTTTTTTGCACCACGACCCATTATAAACCAAACACTCTCGAATGTAATACAGCTGTGTACATAAAATATCTACTCGCGAAGAATAGTTCACGACCCTTCTTGCGGTCGCGACCTCCAGGTTGAAAACCACTGGTACAGATGAAAATCAAACGATGCGCATCTGAAGCGATGGGAGGGGCCGAATCAAACTGGTGCGTGGTGCGAGGGCCGTCTAGGACGCGCGATTCACGAGAAATGCGCAGTAAGAATATCTAAGAAGCGTGTCACGGAAAGACATTATTTTTTTTTGTCAGGGCAAGGCATTTGGAATTCGGTGTTAGTAGAGCCAAGCAGTAAAGATAGAGCAAGCCGTAATAGTTTCTGACATGATTAGTAGAGCCAAGCAGTAAAGATAACAGGCCGTAATAATCTCGAACGTGATTACAGCTATTTCAGTTCAAGCCTTTTGCTAAAAGACGCAGTAGGAAGAGTAACGAGCTATGGCCAATTAGACGAAGTGATGTTGCTCTGTGAACCAATTAGCTTGCTAACGTCAACAACACTGTGCACAGTGGTGACACCGTAACTCTAAAAGCAAATGCGAGTGTTCGTAATAACAGCGAAACCGCGAGAGATCTTTCAAAGTTCTCGAATTCAGCGGCTTGGGCCTTGACGCTGACACTGCAATTTCACTACAAAGAGACATTACGCTTTTGCATTCGGGGTGCAAGAAGCAAATATGGCTGACACAAAAATTAAAGAAAAGCTGGTAGGAATGACTCGATGAGCCTGTAGCTGGCAATGGATCGTTTACGATAAGATGTAAATCAGCGATGCATCTCGGCAGAAGCGCGAGGTTACATAATTTCGTTTCGTCACGGATGCAATTAGTGGGAAATAATGTTTATGCAAAAATGCACTGTTTTTCGGAACATGATACCGTTTCTGTTATTACGATTACAGCACTTTGACACAAAACAACACCACCTCAGAAGAACAGGCCAGCAAGCATTGCAAGGCTACATCTAGAACAGTTTTTTTACCATTCTGATCTTGTTTCGCCGTGTCGCACCAAGTTAACCGTCAACGACGGTCTTAATAAAGGCTAAAAATATAGTTTGAGTGAAGGTTTCAAAAGCACATTCGACCAAGTGATCTAGTGACACAATTAACGCTTTCGCATATACGTTGTACACACAAGAAAGATTGAATGTTCCTCTGGTATTGTTGACCAATCACAGTTTTAAGGTTTCAACGTTGGAAAATACACTGAGAGCTCAAAGACATCTAAAGCGCTGCAACCATGTTGAAAAGTGTGGGACAGATAAGGTTTTTACTAGGGATGCATATAATGGCATATCGAATCCTATGGATTCGAATCCTTCACTATTCGAATCCAAAAATCAGAGTTTTTTCGAATATTTAGATTCGAAATCACAGCACCGCGTAGTGACGTAACAAGCCAATTAACAAGTCATGTAATCGCTGATCAGCGTTCTGAACGCGATCAGCTCATTTTGCTCCTAACAAGTTGTTCCGGAATAGGATTCGATATTCTGGATTCGAAATAAAGATTCCGGAATGTTCCAGAACCTCTAAATGTTCCATAATGAACATCCCTAGTTTTTACATAAATAAGCTAGGTCTGACAAGGCTGCTTGGATAAGACTTAACAAGCCCTCGGTGGTAAAAAATAATACTGCAGAGCCATTGAGACACACGGCAAGATAATGGAAGGCAACATCGCAAAAATCAAACGCACCTTCGTAATGTACGCATCCGTTGGTGTCTTCCTGGCCGACCATTAATTGTTCGACCTCTTCTTCCGTCAGTTTCTCACCTGGCAAGTGAATTTAAAATCAAGAAACAGGATAACATGAAACAAACGGGAGAAAGTTTCGCAATTGTCAGAGTCTGCATTTTGGTCACTACCTTTGCTGTGCAACAAGAATGGCAACTTTTAACAGCGTTGCAAAACTTAGTTTAACGGCTCAACTTACAGCAACAGCAGAGCGACGGAAAAAAATATCACGCATTCGTGAGGTAAACAGGAACTACCCCTTTAAATCAAAGATTAATAGGGTTAGAGGAATTGATGCCGCAGGGTCATGGAGCAATATTAAAAATATAACCAGTACATCCCAACTCCACAAATGAAGTTGGCAGACTGGTGTGAAGTGAGGACGTCCAATTGATGAAGGACCAAATGTTTTAATGCACTTCAACAAAAGAAACTGACTTAATTTCTCTAGATTTTCAACTTGATTTATATCAATTGTTATCAAATTCACTCATTAGCGCACATCATGTTTTAGTCTCAAAAGCTGATGTTCGTGTTAGCACCATTGTCAGTGTAACTTTTCCAGGTATTGCATCAGATATGCCACCTAGCCAGACAGATGCACTAAAGTGAAAAGTTCTTGATAAATTTTGAAACCTAAAGTTTCCACAAAATTTGCCAAACTTGACTAATTTCAGAAAATCGACAATCTGCTCCGCACGGCTGAAGAAAACGGTTTATCGGGCTGTGTCATATACAGCACGTTGTTTCCGCGGATAAACTTGATAACTGTTTTAACCAGAAGTACATCGCGTACATCGCCTGCCTAGTAGATTATATTCACGTGCTTTTTGCCTCCGCACATTGCAGGCCCGTAGCTACGGGGGCAGACTTCAATTCTTTGTTCCCCCCAAATTTTATTGTGCCCAGAAAAAATTTTATAATATTTATTAAACACATGATAAAAACAAAAATATTGTTTTTTGCCCCACAACCCTAAAACCTGGTTACAGGTCTGTCAATGCGCCTGGACGTCGGTGCGTAAATTACATTGATTCATCGTCCAAGGTACTTCTTGTGGTTGTTAACCTGGGGTTAAATTTACTGAACCATAAATTGCAGAAAATGCAAATTTTTATCATTATAAACTGTAAGAGTTTGTTAAATTTATATTTTAAAGAAATGAGCACCATTGAGTGTATTGGGGGTAAATCTGGTGTAATCTTGTTTGATAAAAGGGGGTAAGATATGTAAAAAAAAAGTTAAGAACCACCACTGCCGTAGGCAAACTACAAACGACTGCATATCGCGAAGTGGCGCTTCTCAGCAGAGTCAAGTAAATTCATTACATTTTCCTGAAAACGCACAGGCAGTGGTGTGTTTAAGGGGAGGCGAGCGAGGCACTTGCCTCGGCCCCCCCCTTTTTGGGGGCCCCCCCTTGAGGTATTACGTG
>JGI24159J19872_10007814_pt1 | contig 14009 bp, 9 predicted proteins | sample Ectturendosymbi4_FD_19872 | JGI IMG/M metagenome (IMG submission 19872) | reverse complement strand
TTGTTTCACTTAGATGATGAACAGTTGCTAGTGAGCAGTGCCACCATAGACATGCTGCAATCTTAATTTCTGCTTTCTTTACTTTAGCAGAGACAGATTAGTTAACAAATGGAAAATTCAATCTGCTAACATAGCAGTTCTTCAACCTTTTTTAGGGTGACCCAAATCTGAGTTTAGTGGACACCCCGCCACGCAAGACGCAAACAGTTTATTTAAAAAAAATACTGATTGCATGGGCGACTTTTGGCAGTAAGTTGCCAGGTTCGATTTCGAAGTCAGAAATCTACTCTTTCCTCAAGTACCTATACGTCACTGAGTGGCGTGGACAATCAGGTGACGTTGAAAATACACAATTCAGTTTTGGATCACCTCGGCGAGACCCATTTTTTTACCCTTTGCGACCCTTCTTTTGGTCGCGACCCATACTTTGGGAACCACTGATTTAGGATCTTAAACACTAAACAGGCTCCGACAAATCGCGCTTTAAAAAACAACGGTGCAGGTCTAGTCAATTTTATGCTGTGTTGTCAGAATATTTTTGTCCCATTAAAATTATGTCATTAAGATTCATGAGGATTTCTGCAGATGAAAGCTTTTCGCCTAGTTTTTGCTTTTTCTTTCACTAACTGCCGAAATCCGAATGTTTCACTGCAATTGGGAATGTCACAATACAAGTGTGAGTGTTCAATCGTTACCTAAAATTCAAAATGGGGATACCATCACGCGAAACGACCAGATTCTTAACTCAACGACGGTTAATGATTTCCAAGATTCAAAGATCTTGACGTCAAATCCGTGACATCACAGTCATATGAAATTTTCAGGCGGGTTTATAAAAAACGGGCCCGAGTCAGCTTTCGACGCCCATTAACTCCCAACTCACTCTTCGTATCTATGCTGCCACAAAAGATCTGAGTGCGGAGGGCGCCAAAATTGACTTTGTGCCCAGTCGCGGGAAACCCCGGGTACGCCACTGTGTGAGTTTTATACCGGCAAATAAACTGGCATTGCAAGAATTAAATAAATTATCGGTAATGCGCTGCTGATTTCAAAATTTCTAGAAATTTCTGGTTCTTAATTCCAATTTTCAGGGGGGAATGCCCGTTCCCCCCGCGGAGGTCCATGATTGCATGCACTCTGTAAGAAACTCGTCATCTGTGAATGGCCTGGAAAAGCGAGCAAGTTTTTCTGCTGCTATGTGAGATATGGTTACATCACTTTCATTTTCTTCGATAAGCTTTTTGAATGTTCTGTAGTGCGGACATGGCATTTCTTAATTTTTTTCAACACCATTTGTTGTCTTGCTGTAACGTATTAAAGTGTTTTTTTACACCGTAAGCTTTTGAGTGGAAAAAGTTGCGCCACAAATCAAGCACAATGGCTTATGGCATTCAACGCTCCCAACACCGTTTCAAACGTTAAGCGGGTGTAGACACGTCAGCAGGCACAAGAAATTCGCTTTAAACCGTATGCTGTAGCATATAGTCGGTTGTCCACGGGTATTGAAATCCACGAGTGGTTTCAACTTTTTTCAACAGCAAGCAGCAAAATGCCTACTACCGTAACTTCAAGTGAACCGTGTTATTGTTACGCAATAAAGACCAACAGCAAAAACATACTCTCCCAAGTTCTGCCACGCACTCGTGACTGAACTGTTCACTACTGCATAACACCAGGACCGTGAACCTGGCTTTTGTGCAGTGTGAGTGTCTTGCCGGCGAATAAACTGTCATTACAAGAATTAAATCAATTAACTGAAATTAAGCTGCTGACTTCATGTTTTTTAGAAAATTTTGGTTCTTAGGCCCAATTTCCAGTGGGGGACAAATGCCCGTTTTGCCCCCCCGGCGGACGTCCCTGGTATTCAAGTCTCATGGTAGTCAACGGGTTCGGTCCTGAAGAGAGATGAAGTATACTTCACAACACTGCTGTGGCAAAAGAAATGGACGACAAAATGGCCTTATATAGCGAGTGCTGTTTTCTGAGTTGTAAAAGGTCATGGTGAATAAAGTTACTTTCTTAGGTTTTAGGGGGGTGATCGCCCCCCCCCCTCGGGATCCGCCCATGACAGGGTGCAGAAGTAGCTTTCATTGCAAGCGAATAATTTGAATATAAATATTTATAAAGACAAGACAAAAATTCGACTTGCAAACCTTTCAAACAGGTATAACTTAGTCCATCCCTCTGATACACCTATGCTGGTGGACAGAATTCAAGTTAAGATATCACATGATTTTATTAAGAGTCAAACCGAATACATTGAGTAAAATGGTCACTAAGCAACGTCAGCTAGTATGCAAATTGGCAGTTGGAAAAAAGTTTTAAAACATTGCAAAAAGGAACCATCTGTGGCAGGTACCACATACTGCAAGAAGCAACGTGTCATGCTTGATCTCTTATGCATAGAAATTTACAGGCGGGTCAAACGAGAGGCGCTCCGCTACGAGTTCAATGCGGTGCAATAGGAATGTCAGCGTTCAAGCAACACGATAGTTGTTTGACATGTTGAATAGAGACAAGGAGGCGGTCGCGTATCGTCGTGAGAAGATACAGACGCGGGATGCGGACGTTGCGGCGTAGACGTGTCGGTTCTCTGGCGTTTTAATGCATTCGTTCCTGCAAGAATTCACAAATAACGGGGTCTGTTTGAAGACGGCGCGCGCTGCTCTCACGGCAACTTCATGTTAGAAGGTAGAACAAGAAAGGTGCTACTAACTATGAGACCTACAAAATGTGTGACTTGCGACAAAGTCCCACGTTATTAAAATGGCTTGAATGAGTGGCATTCAAGTACTAGCACGGCAAGGAAGAACAAATCGAAAAATAAGCATCCAGATACTTAATACAATAGAAGCATCGCTGTAGTGACACCTACACTTAAAACGCTTTGCTGAGCCATTGAAATTCGGTTGCATAGTCTCGCATGGAATTGTAGCAGTGTAAAATATCATTTGGAGCTGAGCAATGCTACGTTGAGGTTAATCTAGCTCTTTACCCTCTACCTTCCCGCAGTTAAGTCAGTGAATAAAAGCTCACTGAAATACCTGCCGCAGCACAAAGCAGAATAGGAGCAGCATGATTCCTGCTAGTGACGTAAAGGCTCGCAATCATTATTTTAACGTTGCTTGTAACTAGGGATGCGCATTATGTTGGAACTTTTAGAGGTTCTGGAATATTCCGGAATCATTATTTCGAATCCAGAATATCGAATCCTGTTCCGGAATAACTTGTTAGGAGCAAAATGAGCTGATCGCGCAGGTTCAGAACGCCGATCAGCGATCACACGACCTGTTAATTAGCTCGTTACGTCCCTACGCAGTGCTGTGAGCTTGTTGGGTGTTTTCTCTCCATTCGTTTTGCCGACTTGACAATTTTTCACCTTTAATCCATTTCGAATCTAAATATTCGAAAAAACTGATTTTTGGATTCGAATACTGAAGGATTGGAATCCATAGGATTTGATATTCCATTATATGCATATCTACTTGTAACATGAATTAAATATTGCCATGAATGTCAAAAAAAGTTACAAACGGGACAGAAAAGCGCAAGGAGGAAAGATAAGAATCTCTGCAGAGCTGTATTTTGTCAAAGCACACATGATCTTTATCACATGTTGACCCGGCAACCGAAGACACGTATTGGCCTGGCAACGTACGGTCACTGAGTTACCATGCCATCACTTGACCATACTTCGCATCTCCTAGTGAGTCCCAAGGAAAGGCGTGGCCAATACTTAATGGCCAGGGTCAGTTGCAGGCACTGTCACAGTGGAGAAATATTTCCACCTGCCTTGCCTATCGATTCTCCACACCTTGACTGCCTGCCTTGCATGTCTACGAACATCAGTCCATATAGTACAGTGGTTTTCAACCTAGGTCGCGATCCCAGACGGGTCATGAACCATTATGAAGGGGTCTCGATTAGACATTGTATGTACACAGCTGTATTGCATTCCCTTTTTCGCATTTTAGATTGGGGTCGTTGGCTTATATAATGGTTGCGATACAAAAAAGGTTGAAAACCACTGACATAGACCATTTGGCCAATGATTAGAAAGAACTCTGTCAGGCGCCAACATGCCGGGTCAGTGCGGACCTAGGAATAATGATGGCTAAAAGGGTATTCCAGTTTTCCCAAAACTTCAGAAATTTCCGACTGCAGCCTAATTGTCCGTTGCAGGTTAACGTCATGTCACTCTTCATGAAACAAACTAAACAAAAAATTGGAAAAAAATCATTTCATGTGCACGGTCAGTCAAAAATGTGCTACAAAAGCTATACTAACCTTGATCACGTTTTCCAACTTAATCGCATCCACGGCGAACTTGCGAATGCCTTCGGCCAGTTTTTCAACAGCCATTGCGTCTTCGTTGTGCATGTAGCGGAACTGCGCTTCGTTCAGGTGTACCTGCAAACATTCGAAAGCTCTCAATTAGTACTCCAAACTAATATACAGGTGCATTCTCCGCTTGGCGATGCGACTCTTCAGCAGTGGCATATCTACGCAAACTGGTGCCCATGGCAAACTGTAAAGTGCGCCCTTTTCAATTATTTAAACATCAGATATAGCGACACTTTTTTCGGAAGGTGAACGATGAAGGAACATTTTAAAACAGAAAAAGTATGTGCATTTTTGCTTTTAAACGTTTCAGAACATAAAACTATAGATTTCCAGATTTTTTTTAAAGGAAAATGTTAGGTACCCGGTATGGATCTGTAGGGACCCGATTTCTCTGATTCTAGGGACCCGAATTGGGTCCTTAAAACGCCTTAAAAAAACCTGATAGATTTCGGTACGGACCATAACATACTTTCATACTCATTTATTTTTGTTATAAAAATATGAAAACATCCAAATAATAACGTTGATAATTTATATATTGTATTGGCTGACCAAATTGCAAATCTCGCAAAAACATCACATAACATATTGCAACTACGGACAAAAAATTCTTCTGAACTGAATCACATTTGATTTGGATAGTTCAATAAGTTACGTGCACAAGAGCAACACCATGTTTGAACCTGCAACAGCCAAACCACTTGACAAAAAAGCTAGCTCATCTCTTTGTTCATGAGTTAACATTTTTTGCTCAACTGGTACGGTAACAATACTAACTGCTGTGTTTCGATGAGTAACTATCATTCTCTTCCTTATCTCATTGTGTTTGGCCCAGAGGTTCTTTTCAGACGCGCCCTCTTTGGCGTTGGCCATTGATACTCGCGCCTCACGTAACCTCAAATTCAAACACAATAAACAGAACAATTCATTTGGCATTTTTCTGTTTTTCAACAATATGTCACTATCATACCGCGCTCCACTTGCGAACCTTTCACGCCCCCCGTTTAACAAACCAGCGTTTGGTCTACTTATCGGACACTAGCTAGTGGCCAATGGCCATCGAAGAAATTTCGTATCTGTCAGAGTGAGCGAGCCGCAGCAGTTTCAAGCAATTTATAAATCTATGGGAGCTTAACAGCCGTTATTTGCGTAATAGTCAGATTCTCACAGCCACGGACTTAAACTTGTCGCAACCACATTCTAACTAACATCATCTTGCCTGAAATGCAGCAACACGGACTGACTGAGCCTTTCTCATAGCGTAAGGACGAGATCTTGCAGATTTGGCAAGCGAGCGTTCTTGATCTGTCACGTCTGACCGTTTTGTTGTGTCGCAATACCACAGTTTTGCCACAAAGCTTAGTGCTGGCGCAACACTCCCGAATTAATACATTAGTTCAGGGCGCTGTATTGATGCAACTGTGGGGGCGCAAAATAGAGGTTGAAGAAACTGCAAGTCACAAATTTTTATTTTTGCCAAGCGATTTTGCGCCCCCGGCACGAGCCATGCCTGCCATACCCTAGATACGCCATTGCTCTTCAGACACAGTTGCAATAAATAGACCGCAAGCACTGCGTACTTTTGAGACACCCCTTGCACAGATTGCAAAAAGCTACTGAGGATCATCAATGCCGTTGGTTCGAACACAAATGGAACTGGTTAATAAGCAGCACACGTTAAAAGCCATCGATCAACCAACAAACAAGTTTCTCTACAAAACAAGGTGCGCAGCGCATCAAACAGCGTGCCAACATGGCCCCGTAGATGTGATGATATCGCGAATTGACATTTCGTAACAATAAACGGTAAAACGTGTCACCTCTCACATGTTGAAACGTCAGCCAAGCAAAACATTTCAGCGCGTCGCGCTCTTACCAGCGGCTCATCCGTCCCAGCAGCAGTCTCCGCACAGAGCTGTTTCGCCAAAGGCACATTATCTTGCTGGAGTTGTTCCAAAAGCTTAGGGCTGAAAATCAGAAAATCTTGCTTAATGCATCTTCTTTCGAATAATTTCACGTTTACACGAGAAGCTAATGTCGCAGTACGAAATGATATGTTCGTTCCACCCCGAAATATACTTATTTGCCACAAACCTTTAAATCAATGGAGGTTTGTGGCAAATAACGGTCAGTGAACCGAAGACAGCTGTTCCGGTGCTTTTTGTACCAGGCTGTAGAATAAAATGAAAATAGAAAACGAAACACTTCACTAGCTTTTAGGCGTACAATGGAGTCTTTATGACAGTGGCCCCGATTTCTTTCACACCCCGGCATCCCAAGACTTTACTTCCGTGTTCCGGATCTCTTCATATTACAGGCTATAACTGACTCTCGTAGAAGTTCCCATTAAAAATCGGCAGAAAATTCCGCGACCTGTTATAACCAATCCCCCACAGTGGTAAATGTGAGGAGAACCAACAACATAGAGAGGCTTTGCCGCTGCTCTGCGGATCGCAGCCTCCAATGCGTGCAGTTCGTAGGACCGCACTCAACGAAGCGCATCGATCATTTCAAACTACAAAATCAACAACCCGTCACGGATTTGCATAGAAGCATAATTTGGCGCGTCAGTTTGTTTGCATGTACGGAGTACTGCGACAGAACAATTTGCTTTTACATCAATTTTCAGTAATTAGTATTGTACTATTTCAGTTATCTTGGATGGTACAACATCGTTTAACACAAACCACATCCGTGATGGAAAAATGTCCCCAAATGTGGCGTTTTCGCAATATGTTGGTACATTCTTTCGGTGATATGAACTCGTCTTTCAGTCTTGCTCGCGGTGGTGCATACACTGATGCAACATCCAGCAGCTAACACGTCCATCACATAACGACAATGTAACAAAGCGCATAGACTTACGATATGGTGAGTAGATCGCAACCGGCCAGGGCTTTGATCTGATTTGTGTTCCTGAATGAAGCTCCCATCACAACCGTTTTGTAGCCGTGGCGTTTGTAATAGTTGTAGATTTTCGTCACACTTTTTACACCTGCAAAAATACACTTAACTGCTATACTTCATATTCCATACGCGAAACGAATAAAGGATGATGTCCGAGCACGGTTTCTGTGAGAAAACTAAGCCTCCTACCAAAATATACGCCCATATACTCGTGCCAATGCCCGGAATACGCGCCCGGCGTAATCACATGTCCTTGGCGTTTGGAGTGCATTAGCTCGAAAACCCTGAGGTACGTTGAATCTGCCGATTACTAGCATTGTTTCGCGGCACCAGTGCAAGAACTCGTCAGAGTATGTAAGGTGCACGGCAACAGGAACAGAAAGCACTTCAAAACAGCAGCCACTGTGTCGCTCCAACGCTTCACTGAAGCGGAGCACAAATCAACAAAGATTGCCGCCTCGAAATCCGCACACAACAGAAATTATTTGCAAAAAATATAGTACAAAGGGTCGCGCAAACAGATCAATGGACGATATGCGGATTGAGCGTTTACGTTACGGTTTCGGCTAGAGTCGACACGCACGCGGCGCGGGAATTAAGGCAAGTATAGTTCATCGAACCAGGCCCGCTGACACGTACGTTCTGACAATGAGAACATTTCATTACATCAGCAGCCTGCATCATCAAAGCGCAGAACATTTACATTGAAATTGTACCTCAGAACCAAGCTTAAATCCCCGAAAGGATGTGTTTTTGAAGTGTGCTACTTTGTCACAGCAGTTGCACTCGGAACCTTTCAAGGCGGATTTAATTTGGAGCACCGCACTACAAAATTTCTGTTTCGAGCGGGGTTTTCATCGCAGCTGGAAGGTTTGGAAAATTTCAACGCACGACTGAAGCTGCATTTGATCGAACTGATTTCCACGCAAACAACTTTAAAAAAGCACGATTAAAAATGTTTTGTCGAAATTCAAGAACATCACCATCATCCGTATCTATTCATTCAGTGCAACTTAATTGTTGTCTCGCTATAGTATCGTTAATATTAAAACTGCTGCAGTTAAAATAAGTACAACGCGCCCCACGGAGGAACACTGGGAAGGATTTGTTGGCAAGGTTGCAAAACTCCTAAAATTCAAGGTACAAAACAATTGCTTCATCAGCGGCAACGTCCATCGGTGCACTTGTCAGCCGGCATCAACAAATTTGTAACGATAGATGTACACTAAGCTTTAGCAAAATGCCCCAAGTTGACTTAGGTGAACTGATGCAGCACATAGTTTGTGGAAAGCAGAGCAAAGAGCATCGCTTGTTTTGTTAGAGTGCACATACAGCACTTACACTGTACAACAGGGGTTTACAAACTACGGCCCGCGGGCCAAATCCGGCCCACGAATACATTTTGCCAATAATGTAACTATATTTGCGAAGAACTTGTTGATTTGGTAGAAAGCAATTTCCCGAAACAATCATATGACGTAGAATGGCTCTCGAACGGTTGTGTAATAGCATATGTGGCCCTCGGATTGTGCTGTGCAGTAAAGAACAAGTTGAATTACTCACAGCGTCCGCTTCAGAGATCGAAGTAAGTATTTTTAATTAATGAAATTTATTTTGTTTCAGACAGAGTACAGGCATAAATATCTTATCGAACTTCGGTCCTTGGACCGATGGAACAAAATTACCTAGTTGTTTGTTCGTGCGCTAACGTAACTTATTTCAGGACGTAACACGATGTGAAAACTTCCTGTAACTGCTGGACGCCCCCAATTCAGTCATAAGCAGGGTGGCGGAACAGTTGAGCTCAATCACCACTGTTCACAAACAACAACCCAACAAACGCGTGATGCTTAAGCACAAATAAGACTTTTAAGCCATGTCTGTGCACAGTCATGCCCGAAAGAAACACACCGAAAGGGTAAGGCACTTGGTAGAAGACTCACCTGGATCTTCGAGCATGGGGTACTCTTTCTGGCCGGTGTTTTTGACATACCAATCATAAATCCGACCAACAAAAGGAGAAATAAGCGTAACGCCAGCTTCCGCGCACGCGATAGCCTGAAACAGGCAGATTCGCCATGTAAAACAAGTGCCGTTCGCCTTTGAACGATAGACTTCTGTCAGAAAGCAGTAGACAGGTGCATCCACGGGTCCCGATACGGGCGTGCGGGACACACCTGCAATATTTGTCGGTTGCGCTGCACTCCTGCTTATTCTCGAAGTCCATTTTGCAGGCTCAGTTATTTTTCGCTTTTTGGCGCAAGCTTCCCTCTGCTTTGTCACAGCGAAACGATTTCCGCTACTTAATTTCGAAGATAAAAAGAACGATTGCAAAGGAAATGGCATGACACTTCGGCACGACTGGAAAAATCCGAAACTCGGCATCTGAGGGTGCATCTGACCATGCATTTCGCCACTCCGCAGCAAACTACAGTATTTTAAAGAGAAACCAACGCGCCTGTTTATGCAGGTCGATTCTACAAACTTCGAACACGAACTTGTTGATTCAAATATTTGAAATGCACACACAAAGAATTTCTGAATTAATTCTGTTCAACTGACATACCTGTGCAAAAGAAAACAGGAGAGTCATGTTGCAGTGAATGCCCTCGGCTTCCAAGATTCTGAAAAAAGAGAAATTGCAAAAATGGCATTCAGTATAAGCTGCTAGGAAAGGTTGCAACCGACAGACTGTGAAAGCACAGTTGCAGAAATACCATGTAGTACACTTTCAGAAACGCTACGCCGTTTCCAGGCGTAACTGCTCTATAGCTACAAATATCTCGGGCAACAACGCAATAGCTTGTCAGCCTGAAAGTCAGCGACACTACACTGAAAATTCACCACAAACTCTTTTCCAACGCATACAAACAGCAAAAGCTATAGTGATCAAATGGTGACATCGGTAGAACATCCTTGCAATAAGATCAGGCCCCTTGTACAATATCAGTAAAAGTTGATGTCTGACAACATTCTTCTTACGTTTAAAAAGAAACGGGTGATAACTGATCATACGCCTATCATGCGATGTTGCTACATTTACACTGGTGATTCCCAGCGTTGCAATTTGTTGTTTAAGGGGATCAATGCGAGAATGAACTTTAATGGAAGACATTGAGTGGCCGCTAAAATGTTTGCAGGAAAGAAGTCACAATTAGTCAAAAAATGTTGAAAAACGCTGCTTTACACCCATTTCTGAACAAAATCCATCTCTGTTTCGAACAGCTACAGATGTCGCTTAATATCAATAGCGTAAAACCGCAAAAACAGACTTGTGATGTCCCAAGAAAGAAGAAAAGTACTTACTTGGCAGCTTGTACTCCTTCCCATGTTGTACTTAATTTGATCAAGATTCTCTCCCGAGATATGCCAGCTTTTTCGTAGAGGCTAATAAAACGTCTAGCCTTTGCTACAGACCCTTCAACATCGAAAGACAACCTGAGTTGTAAAAACAGAACATGTGAGTGATTTGCTGCCTCAACAGTAAACTTCCTAACAAGCATACTGCTTCCCTTGTGGTACACTGGTATTGTTGCGATCGGAAAATCACGAACGGCATATGCGCAAAGCTTCGCACTGTGGCAGCAAGCAACAATAGAGTTCACATGTCATGATCACTCTATTATTGCTTGTTCGCGCCACGTTCATACAGTGTTTTTCTTCGCGCACATCCCGTTCGTGGTGAATCACACAATCAACGCAACACCACCGGAGAGGTTGCAACAGTATGAGCTTCAAAAACATCACCTCACCGGCCGTGTCAAAATGTGATTCGAAAACACCAAACAAACAACTCGTTTTTTGTTAGAGTATCATAGGAAATGTCTGCGACCAAGTGCACAGAGAAAACAAGTAGAGGTCTTGCATGTTGCTTTTTGTTGCTGAGGTAAAGTAACTGCTCATTACCTCATTTAAACTAATCATGTACCAAAGCCCCTGAAACTTTAATGCATTGATAGAATTTGGATTTTTGTGCGAGGTGATGAAAAACAAAACATCCTTCGAAGAATGACTGGCCAAAAATGTTACATTGTTTGTCCAACCAAGTACATCTAGTGTTTCGATGGAAAATTATTTGAAAAACAGCACTTAATCTTGGGTATCCACCAAAAATACAAATTGCTACTAGTTCCCCTCCAAAAAGTTTCAATATACCAACCAATTGCCAAAAACTATTCTACAAAGCTTCTGCACTTGTTAGCCTGGCTTGCACTTGAATTTTGAACATTGTAAATTACCTGGCATCAACTTCAGTTGACACTCTTCCTGGAACAATTTTGAGGATTTCTATCCCAAAGTTAACAAACAGCTTGTCCATGGCTGCCGATACTTGTTCATTCAAATTCCTGAAAAATGCATGTCAATTTGTGATTGCTGATGAATACAAATAAGTATACCAAATGCATACCACGTTTTTTATAACCTGATAAAAAAATAACTCCAATTCCAAAATTAACTTCTTTACAACAAGTTTTTATCATCAAGCAGAATCTCAACTCAATGCTTTTATCCACATTTTCAGCAGCACCCAAGGGTCAATAAAAAGTGCTTTGTAGTGGCCAAAGTCTGTGACCCAAATAGGGATGCACCGATAAGCAAATAAGCTGACAAGTGGGTCATTCTATGTCAACTGTCCCAGCCTGTCAACCCACAATCTCAGATTTTTCTCAAATTTAGTAAGCAGATAGAACTTTTCATGCTGATTCCAAAAAGCTAATTTAAAAAAAAATTGGTTAAGGTTTCGCAAAGTTATGGACATACAAAATGACTACTTTTTGTGGTCAATGAAGCGTAACAACTAGCAAGAAAATCATCAACTAACTTTAAAACTAAGTAATTCTAACTGTAGTCATTTAATTGTTGCAAAACTTGACAAGAGGTTGTCTCTCAAGTATCTTTTCTTCACTTGTGAATAAAAATTTCAAAAAATCCATGCGCTTACCACAATGTTGGGGTAAAGAAAATGGGTAGTCATCAAAATCACTCATGCGTGACATAATTTTTGAATGGTAATAACTCGACGAGCACACATGCTATTAGCATGTGCAATACATCATCTGAAAGCTCTCATTGGGAAATTGTAGTCTCAAAATATCCTCACTGCTTATTTTATAAATTATCCCGAAAGGGATTTTGGGGGATTTCCCTAATTTTTTGCCTGTTTTTAGCCATAACTTTTGAACCAGAAATTATAGAAAGCCTATAAAACCCTACAAAGATTCATACTATGACATGGTTTCCAATAAAATTGAGTCAAAAATTGGTTCTTGTTGTTGGTGCCCAGGGCATGTTAACCTTATCCAAATATGCATAAACTTACTCCCATTATGATGTCACCTACAAAAAACAAAAATTCAAAACTTTCTAATTTTTCTTTTTAACTTGAAACTACAAGACTTTCCGCATCTGTAGAGTGTTTGAATAGCTCTCCTGCTCAATTGGCTGGTGAGTTATGGCCTTCAGCCAATATGGTCAAGGTTGCCTTTTGCCAGACTTGAATTATAGCCTTGTTTCCAATAAAACTTTGACTCAAAAAATCAAGTCATTGGTTTGACTCGCAGGGCCCGATGACCTCGGCCAAAATGTGTGAACCTACCCTCATTATGATGGCACCCACAAAAAAACAAAATGTTCAAAAACGTTTTCCAATTATTGAAAAAATATGAACTACAAGACTTCCTGCATCTTCAGAGGGTTTGAATATCTCTCTAACTCAATCAGCTGGTGAGTTATGATTGTGCGAAGTTCAGCAAAAACGTTGTTTGTGTGGGACTGAAAGGGTTAAAGTGTAACTACATTGAAATCTTAGGCAAAAATTTGTGAGATGTTTATTCAAAAGAAACGAAATAAGCAATGAGAATATTTCAAGACTAAAATCTCCTCAATGAGAGCTTGCAGATGATGTATTTCACATGCCAATAGCATGTGTGCTGGTCGAGTTGTCGCCATTCAAAATTTATGTCACACATGAGTGATTTTGATGACTACCCATTTTCTTTACCCCAACATTGTGGTAAGCGCATGGATTTTTTGAAATTTTTCTTAACAAGTGAAAATAAGATACTTAAGAGAACCTCTTGTCAAGTTTTTAGAACAACTAAATGATTACAGTTAGAATGACCTTAGTTTTAAAGTGAGTTGATGATTTTCTTGCTAGTCATTACGCTTCATTGACCACAAAAAGTAGTCTTCTGGGCCGTTATCGTTCGGATCTTAAGTATACGAATGGTGGTGTTCATCAAGGATCTGTTTTAGGGCCTCTGTTGTTTTTAATCTATGTTAATCTATGCTAATGACATCTCTCTTTTTGCAGATGACACCACCCTGTTTTATTCAGGTAAGTGTCCTATCCATTTGCACAATGTGCTTACTCAAGATCTCTGCACGTTGCACCATTGGTCTGAGCTTTGGAATGTTACTTTCAACCCCCAAAAAACTGCGGTTATGACCATATCTAAGTACAGGAATGATCACCCCCCTTTATTATTTAATAATACCCACCTCCTGGAAACAGATACACACAAACATCTAAGCTTACTATTTCACCATAGTCTCTCTTGGCACACACATATTATACACTTGCATCAGAAAGTGATGACCGAAATTAACCGTCTTCGNTCATTTGTCAATCTTGTGCCTCGTCACACTCTGCTCATGATATATAAAATGAACATATTACCAGTCTTTGACTATGGAAGTATCATCTACGACAACTGTTCTGATTACGACAATCGAATGTTAGACAAAGCACAACTCTC
>JGI24159J19872_10007813_pt1 | contig 14009 bp, 12 predicted proteins | sample Ectturendosymbi4_FD_19872 | JGI IMG/M metagenome (IMG submission 19872) | reverse complement strand
ATACCTCCTGAATATATCTTTCTTGTGGCGCATCAGTTTCACAATAGAAATGCAAAGAACAAGGTCAATATGCCCTTGCAGATGCACTGCTAGCGTTTTATTTACAAAATTTTGTTATGCATATCACACAACCACCACAATCGTTTTCGAAGATTCAAAAAAAATTCAGGGTCTGCTCTGCAGCCAGCAAGTGGCAGACAAAAGATTTTGCACGTGAGTTTCGCAATCATTTCCTCTATCAGGATCAGCTTCACGTTTTCCATTCGAGTATCTTCTGTATGAACAAAAAGTGTTTTTCAGGTTACACTGCTTCCTAATTAAACATTGATATGATCGTACGCAAACATCATCACACCAGCAAAAAAGATCTTGCATACGCACACAATATGATTTGTAGTCAGGGTCGCAACCAGCTGAAATTTTCGGTGGGCAAAATGATTGTAGCTTGCTGTTGCACCCAAACAACTAAACATGTTTTTGAAAATTTGTGAGGAAAAATTGCCCGGTTGCCCCTCTCTGGTTGCGGGCTTGCCGGCAATAATACTTAAAGTTCAGTGAAACACCCTATAGTCCCTATTCGGAGTTCCAGTACCAAATGTTTACGGAAAATATTGCCGTTCTATCCAGATTGTGAAGAAACCCAAACACAGTCGAATAAGACAGCAATGAACTGTACAGTTGGTGGATTTTCTCAAGCTGCACTTCTTCTATGCTTTGCGTCCTCCAGGAGGTCTTCATCAGAGCATTAAAATGCAACTTCGATTGTTTTTATGCTCAAAATTTACAACTTTATAAACAGAAAAGCGACTTATAAATCTTAGGGTGAAACAAAACAAAATTTAAGCAAGGTCATAAAAGTTGTTTTTCAAACAGATTTCTCGATGGTTGTGATTATATAGGCCCATTGTTTGCTGCATGCAATTAGTAAGTGGACCACGCAAAACTGATTACCCTGATATCACGCTGGTAACAACAGGGCGATCATCATGTCTCCACTTCGTAGGATCAAATATTTTGTGGTTTCCTGCATGTCTAGTAGAATAAATCGACTTCACTCCTGCCCCAACCCAAAATTCAATCTCGATCATGCTCGTAACAGCAAACGACTGAGCGTGCCTGGATTAAAATCAGGTAACTTTCAAGTGGTTTTGAGACAAGTGCGATTCAGTGTTGCCACTCTGTTATGAAGAAAACCCCCAGAATTTACCGTGAAAAAAAAACAGAAAAAAAACTGACATACCAAATGTTAAAAAAAATAAAATCAAACATGAAATGTACGCTACCGGTACTTGCCAGGGGCGTAACGAGGGGGGCAAGGAGGAACAATTGCCCGGGCTCTGAATCACTATGGGGACGCCGAATCAATAAGGGGGGCACCGAATGACTGTGGAGGGCCTCGAAAAGTCCCCACAAGGTCACAACTTTCTTCAACACAGTACATTTGCTTCTGAAAGACCTCAGTTTCGAACATGGGGGAGCGCCAAACGTGATTCTTGCCCCGGGCGCCATCTAACCTCGTTACGCCATTGCTACTTGCACATAAAACATTAAGGTAATACGCATTATTTTCATCAAATTCTTTACAAGTTTAAGTCTATTTTCGAACATACTGACAGTTTACAAGTAGGCTAGCAGCAAATCAAATGTATGCAGTAACATAAATAGTTAGATCTTTTCTAAAAAACGTTTAGTGTTTTCTTTTGCCTTCACTTAAATGGACAAATTGAAACATGTATATGATACATTAAAGGTCTTACAGTTTTCNTTTCACCTTGATCATTGCAATNTTNGACTACTAATTTAACATTCAAATTTTACATTCATATACCTATCACAATGCGCCTGTAACACAATNAACAGATTCTCAACCACAGCATCTTCAAAACCAAAAAAAGCATTCGAAAATCATGCACAAGCAGTCCTTGACATACCAGCGATAGATTAGAGTGCTGACCTATGTCTAGTCAGTGCTTAACTGCAAAACATTATATTTCAAAAAATTCGATTAAGCCTAACCCTACTCAACAATACTGGCTATTGACTCTGCACATCACACCTTAGAAACTAATGTATTCTTGAATGGAAAATACAGTAATACAACATATTTCTAAAATTCGACAAGATTAAAAAAAAGAGATTTTCAATAAAACCCCACAACCCCAGATGAAACAGAAAAACCCCAGATCTACTGAAAAAAAAACAGCAGTGGCAAAACTGGTACGACTGCACAGATCAAAGGCCACCTGTTTCATGCTTTCTGCGCTTTTCAACAAGCTCTTGGTCACAGTTGAATCAATTACATTATGTAAATGAGGTGAATGTAAATGACTACACATTTTCATGTGATCGTGATTTTAATTAGATAGTACTTTTTGTTTTTGTTTAATAGTACTTTGATAAAATTTTAAACCGAACTACGTGCAGTATGTTTTACTATTAACAACTTTACAGAGTTCGAATAAATGCATAGACAAACCAGTGAAACACTTGCCATGAAACTTACTGTACTGTTGCCAAATTAGGAGCGAAATGCACCACATATGTTGTGCATGCATGATTTGGATGGTGTGTAAGTGTCTACAGCGCTATACAGTGCTGTACGCAAGACTGAGGATAGACAAACACGTATTCTTCGCAAAGAAAAGAAAACTTTTCATTTTCATTCCGAGTTTTCAGCTTCGCTGGCATTTCTAAGTGTTTAGCTCTGAGGTAGTGTTCTTTGCAATAAGGTAGTGTTTAGAAGAGATGTGAGGGAGCGCTTAGGCTTTAGAATTAATTTTCCTGTTATTCACATGGAAAATGTTACCTTAGAATCAAGCTTAATTATTGCTTGACGACTACGAAATTTACAACAGTACTCAACTCCGCATTTTCGCACACACTTCATTGTTTGATGTGCAGACGATTAAAATATTTTGAAATTGCATGAAATTTAAAATAAATCGCAATATACTACAATATAGACTTATTTAGTAATTTTTGATCGCAAATATATAGTTAATTAAGTGTTTACGAGATATTTTATTTGTATTTGATATTTTACGCGGAAAGAAATTGTAACGTATTTGAAAAATTGGAAGAATGTCTGTAATCGTAATTATAAAAAATTTGCCTTTGTTGTAATAAAACTATTGGTAACTTAGAAATAAGAATGTCAGTTGTGACTACTGCAATTTGACAGTTTCGATCCACTATTGTTTTCATAATGCTACTTGACAAGACTCGCACATTTAAATCTGTTCTACTGGCAGTTTGAAACTCAAAACTATTTTGATTTTTAACACTTTAAAATCAAAGCAAAGTCCTTTAATAAGTAACGTTTATTGCTGTAGAATGGCTTATGTTACGAGGCTATCCAAGCACGTAGAAATAAGTCATCTTATTTAAATTACGTTCCATTCATACTGCTTATGTCTGTGCTGGCTTGGAATTACGCACATTGGTTTGCATGAATGCTTTTAAAAAAAACTCCTATCATTTTTGAAATATGTAGCATGGTATTATTGAACATACAAACCACCAGGACTGGGACGCCTGGGTTGTCCTTTCCAATTTTACTGCACCAATGGTTGTGAATGGTATGTATACCTCTGCTCGTCAGTCTTGCTTGAGTTTGCAGGTCATTTGTTTATTTGGTTTGACTTCTGCAGGTGTTCATTCAAGTTCACTTTCGCGAAGTATTAGTTTTTAGAGGTGCGAACACCTACCAAGTATAAGTGGCGAAATATCACATTTTGTGACAACGTCAGGCTAATTAAATAAAACCTTTTAAGAGCTTAAGAGAGACTTGTACTCAAGCCTTACTTGGATTTGATGGAAATCTCGACGGGAAATTTTGTGTATAATGATGAGTAGATCTCTATACAACAGTATTCAACAAATGCAGTGGTTTGAAATTTTGTCCCCTGTTCACATCAAACGTTTTCGAAACCAGCAGTAACATTTAAAAAAATATGAGTTTAGATTTTGATTGACGCTTTCTCTGAAACGAATGTCTCATATCAATCAGTAACTAGACATCTAACTTTCGTGTCAAGTCAATGTTACGCTTGGTTATCCTTGAATGGCCAATCGCTTTGCCCTGTTGATCATAGGTTTCTTTTCTTCAATGGTTTGTTTTTTTGTTGTAAGTGTTTCAAGTTATTGACGAACTATGGGAGCAAACAAAACGTGAGGGGAACCACTGCAAAAAAATATTTTACAGTAAAGAAGAAAAAATCGTTGGAAACGAAATAAAATCTTAGAAGGTCACAATCGCCGACGCCTCCAAGAATCGCAAGAGTGTTTTCGGACATTAAGAAGATTTTGGCGTAGTTTGATGTTTTCATTCTTGTAGATTGTTTCAGTAAGTTTTAATTAAGCTTTTTTAGTTCTCAAAACTCGTCCATACCTACTTTTCTTTAAGTAGGAATCAGACAAATTTATTGAACCTGAACCTCGTTCTGTTCCAGTGGTCTAATTAGACTAAAAGCAATTTTCAACTTAATTTTAGAAATACTGACAATTCACCTTTAAAGCTGATCCTTACAGTGGCCGACTCTTGTACGGTCTGCCGAGCAGTCCTATCGAAGTCTGCATAGGTTTTGTACTTTTCGAGTACGGAGGTGATTGACCAATTTGGCCCATAGCTACTTTACCTGCCGTGCAACAAAAAATATGACCACTTCTTCCATTGTTACCTGTCGTGTAGCAATGTTCAAAACGGATTTCCGCATGTACAGTAGGTGCAAGAACAAGCAGGGCGAGCCACCCCAGGAAATCATTACGACACATGAGGGCAAGGCTGCCATGAGATGAGCTGCTTTGGCGCGAATGAATCATGTGCAAGTCATGGTGGTGACAGTTACACTGGAGCGAGGATCCGGCGTGGATGAGTATTATTTCAAAACTCTGCCACTTCACAGCAAAGCAATTGCGTTGGGGAAAGGAGTCGACCTGATTTAGCACTGACCAGGTTGTGAATATCGGTTAGTAAGAAAATGCCTGCACGTAGTTGTTAATAACTATGTTAAGATTTTTTAAACTTCAGAGCATTGTATTTAACACACCAATCTTGGACTTGCTTATTGCAAAGGAAGTATCTAAGTTCTAAAATTCACACCTGCGTTACCTCAGAACAAGCACTGCCGCCGCTACATACATGAAATAACTTTAATTACCATAACGTGTTTGTGATTGATAGAGTGCCGCGATCAAAAACCGATTACCAGGAAGTATCGCAAAGCAAATGGCCATTTTGGCCAGAGGTTGCCCTAGCTAGGTGCCTGAAATTTGCAAAAATATCCTTGAAAATAACATATTTTCATGTCTCAACCTAATTCACATCTGTTGCATGTTGGACCACAAGCTTCGAGCAGAATACGATTTTGATCTTCAACCGACGGCCGTTTAATTAAGGGCTATTGGCAGAGTTTCTGCATTTTTCCTGTCTGTTTGGTGTCTTTCATATGCGTACATCCTACACGTTCCTTCGGAAAATTGTGTGTTGTTTCCATAAAGTAGGAATTTTTCGAAAATCAATAAGTTCGTTTTTCGGGTCAGAGAAATAATTGCTGAGCTGTTGCAAAATCCGCCTGTGTGCCTAAAACGTTTCAGCAATTACTGGGTGTTATTAGGAAAATTTTAGGCCACTTTGGTCAGCGTCACAAGTGGCGATTGTGTTTCCACCGGATCTGAGCAGGAGTGCAGGTTCAAGTGCTTTCTTTCGCAAATGAGTGAATGGCTGCATTTTTTTATGCTCATTCCAGCTCATAACTTGCAGTTAAATTTTACTAAGTTGCTTTTGATATTTTACGATCTGTGGGCATTTGAAAAGGCTTTGGTTGAACCTTCCTTCCTCTTTCTGGTCTTTTCTGGAAATCTTTCTTCCTCTTTCCAAACTGTTAACAAAACGTCTGCATCTCCCTTTGAATTTAATACATGTCGTTTCAAGTTTGTTGGCAAAATATTCATAAATTTTTAACTTTTGCGTTTTTACCACTGTCTGCATGGATTTAAGAAAAACAAGGACCTGCTTTGTCGCGCGAATTATGTCAAATCTGATAAATGCATTGATATTATAGTTTGTACTGAACAGATGCCCAGGTTGTGTTTATTTTCTATTCTTTGGGTCGCAAGTACAAAAACTAACTTACGTCACATGATGGACATTCATGCGATAGACGTGATTGACGCCATATCCTCCTTTCGCTGGGCAGCTGCTTACGTCTCCATAGATCTGGTAAGTTTCATTGGCGTTACGTGAACCGGCGCACCAACCGCCGTTCTGCAAAGCGATGATGCTGTAACCGCGGGTAAATCCAGCCTGGACGCATTTTTCAATTGCTTCCTGACGATTCTGGTAATTTCCGTCCAAAACGCGATCTAATCCCTCCAAGGTAGGAATAGCTCGGTTTGTCGTATCTCGCCAGCAGCCCAAACTTTCAAGTGTAACTGAGAAAAACAAAAAAATTCTCATTAAATGTGTGTATTTGGAGAATCTGAATGAAGTCAGTGGTAGTGTGCTCAAAGTGCAGTGCTACGACGAATAATGAAAACGAGTTTATAAAAAAAGACATCAGTTATGGCTTGGCCATATAAAACAATTTACTGATCCAAGAACCTCCCACCAGCTGTAGGATTAAGTTCGGGCACCTGTTCTCAATACATACTGGAGCCACTGTATAATTTTCGTTCATTTGGTCAACAGTTTATCTCAGATTCACAGCCATGTAACTTGGAGATTATTGGCGAAATAATATTAAATTATTTTTGTGAACGATCATCGTAAAAGGCCGGGACATCGAAAAGACCCTAGTTAGTCCAGCCGATTGGCCTACGCTAGTTTTAGGGCTTTCTCTTAAGTGTTTGATTTGATGGTCACATCCAAGTTGATTTCGGTCGAGGTGCCGAGATTACGTATGAGAAGGTTGACACCATACTCGATGATCCACAGAGTTAGGTGTGTAGTTGCTGGATCGCAACCGGTTTCTTTCGTTGATGTGCTCAGATCCGCAAGGATAACTGAAACAGTGGTTGGTTCGTTGGCGGCTCAACCTAACAGCGCGTTCGGATAGAGGTAATGAGAAATGGAAAATATTTTAGCGCCACAGATTCCCTTTAAAGATTTTCAGCCTTTCCGTAAACAATTGATTATGTGAATTGCTGTTTAAATATTTGCACCAACAGAAGGAACCAGTGTTTCCAATTTGAGTTTCTCATTACCTGCGACCACAGAATAGAAACAAATCTCCTGCTTGATGCTGAGCACTGCCGGTAATCTTCCTGTCTTCGCAGGATATACGTCACTGCTAAAAACAAGACTTGTTTGTTGCAAGTGTATACGACAATGTGCCGTAGTTTACTCAACGACTCGTACAAGTCCTTTTCCAGGGTTGACAGATTGGTCATTTCGTGGCCAATTTCGAAATTTCTTGAAGCGGGCTAGCCATGGAAAAATGTATTTGGCCATTTTTTAAGTTTGTCACAGTAAAATGAAATATATTTTGTGCTTTTGTATTTTTGGACGGACTTCATGCCACTGTTAAAGTAACCGTATGGTACTTCAACCTTGTATTGTTTTGAAGTGTGTAATAATTATTTATCTCTTACAGCCAGTAGATTTTGTGCAAGTGCTTGAGTCGGACTTGTCATATGAAATAGTGTTTGCTCTCAAGTGTTCCTACCGTTTGTTCATCTATGTGAACTTAATGATGCTTTGCAGCATGTGATTATGACCATCAGCACTTCATGGACTTCATATTTTGTTCGTAACTTTTGGAGCACAAGATCACGAAAATTTTAGGATTGTCATTGGATTTCAAACTGTTTAACACATATGAGTCAGATTTGAAGCATTTATCAACAATGTTGTTTAAATATATGGTTGTAGGTTTTAATAAGATAAAGAAAGACAAGCTTAACACGCTATTATAAGTTCATGGCAGGAATTACAATAATGTAAGGTCACAGCTTGCTTATTTAACAATACCAAATTTTTTCGGCAAAAATTTACTGACTTCCAGACATTTTGAGTCCTCTGTGATTACATAAATCACTATGGTTAAAATACTTTGTATTTTCGGCCACAACGTCTTCCAAAAACAGCCATTTTGGTTATTTTATATTACGATTTTGGCCATACGCTATACGGAAAGTTTCTAGCAACTCTGTTCTTTGCAGCATCCCCAACACCGACAACGTTTGCTTCAGAAGTAGAATCGAAATTAGGAAAAATGAAAATCATCCGCAAAATCGGACGGCAAAAATCTGCTCAAGTGAACTGTATGCTGCCAAAGCTGCTTAGTCAGTCGAAACGGTCTACACAGCAGCAAAGATTAAACCATTTGTAGGTATATAAGTTGCCCATGCGATGTCCACTCAACGTTTGCTGACAAGATCGTCTGATGTTAAAAGAATCCGTCCACTTTTGAACTTATCACAGGGGTTACCAACTTTTTTTGACCCAAGACCTATATGTCAAATAGCCAACCAACCGAGATCTATCAGTGCAATGTCAACATCGCAAATCTGCAGTAATTAAGCCCACAGTAAATAAACTGACAACACCTTGTCTTGCCACACACGTTTTAGACGTCACGTCGCAAACCTCCCTCACTTAAGCAAGCGATAAAATAGACGACATTGTACAAGACGTTTTCCCCTCACCCCTCGTGGCTGACTTAGGATTAGTCGATCGCGATCTACCAGATAGACCGCGATTGACTGGTTAAGCATTCCTGGCTCATAACCAAGAAAAAATCGACACTGGTAAGAAAAGATGTTATGACTCTCTTTGTTACTTATTTTTTGGAGAAAAAATAAAACAATCTCTTCATATAACAAAGCAGCATACCACGTATGCTTCAAAAGTTATGGCATAAAAACAAACTTCTGGCAAAAATCCAAAACTTAGATTTTTCACCAAAATTTTGATTTTTGGCCATAACTTGCCAACCACAAACGCTAGACGGCCAGTCAAGGGCTCTAAAGATGCGTATTTTCGCCTAGTTTTTATTCAAAATTAGAGACAAAAAATTGATTGTTAGGCTTGGGGCCCTTGGCCTGATGACGTGGGACAAAAATACCAAAACCAATCCCTGTTATGACGTCACTCATAAAAAACTCATATCCAAAACTTCCCAATTTTTTATCGAAACTACAAGATTTCCGCATCTTTAACGGGTGCGAACAGCTCTCTAGCTCCATCGACTGGCGAGTTATGATGGCGCAAGTCTGTGCAAAAAAATGTGTCGCAAGAGGAATTTCAAGGGTTAAGCTAACTTTTTAGAATAGTAGCGCAAGCGATGAAAACTGTCCAGAACTAAATGTGATTTTACTTGAAACTACCTTTGGCAACTTCATTTAGTTCGTATACATGGTTTGCCGACGGCCCTCCTTCTCCATCACCCACGCAGCTATTTGAAGAACCGAATTTCCGGTAGTCACGTCGCGCTGTTGCAGAACTGAAGCATTGCCCTCCATTCTACAAATCCAACAAAGTACTGTAGGTTGAACAGTATTTAACTTTTGCTTATCGTATTTTTTGCTGGCGGTCTCAGCAAGGCTAAAGTCCTGTCAAGAGCTGCTTCAGATTGAAAATTGAGAAATTTAGCGAATTTGCCACAAGGCTTATGAAAAAAACTGGAAAATAACACACGTTGTTTGTTTCGTTTGCCGTTATGAGAAAACGGTTTTCGTATGATGCATCGGGCATTTTTACCAATAGTACTCGGTTTCGATGGATTAATGTAGTTACATTTACATGAAAGTCAAGTTAATTTAACCAACAAGATAGTAATATTACTTTATGCTGCCGCATGGCTGCTTGTTGCAGTATCACACTACCGCAAATTGTTAGAGAAAATTCAAAAAATATGAATGACGATTTTCACGCCCAATCAAATGCTCATTTTCGGAGCGAGACGTAAGTTCATGGTGGGTGAACTTTTTAGTGCAAAGGTCGCACTTAACAACCAAAAATTCTACGAAGCCTCTTCATACATCATGCAAAATGTTAAAACATTAAAAATAGTCAAAGAACAAGGCTGCTTTTATTGTGTTCCTCGAAAAGATGAAATTTTCTCAAACATAGTTTGCTGTTGCTTCAAACTTTCCACCAGATAATCTACTTTCATTTGCAATTTCCGCTATGGTAAACTGTGTCCAAAGTCAACGTGCTTTGTGTAAAAGTGCTGTTTTAATTTGCAGCGCTTGAACACTGTAGGCTTTTTCCATCAGATCCAACACAGTGGCGTAACTCTCAGGCACGCCAGAACAGCGGTAGGGGGGAGTAAAAGAGTTGAAGGCAATGGAAACTTGTAAAAACAAAAATATCACTATCAATTATCCCTGCTTCCGTGCAGCAACGATCGTGCTCTCAAAAATAATAACAGATATTATAGCAAATTATAGAAAACAATTCTGAATTTTTTGGGTGCGCAAATATTTGCAATAAATTTATTTCCAGTCGATTTTGATAAACCATGAAATTACCTATGATTCTGTTATGAAAAGGCACCACCGCCCCCGTTGCCCACCTTTTGAAAGGGCAGGGGGGGCAGTGCCCCAGTCATTCCAAGGCTCTCCGGCGTCTTTGTTAACTCCAGCATCAGGAGAGACGAACTTTTCAATCGATCATGATTTATTGAAAACACAACAATTTTTTTTATTCAAAACATACAATATTTTAATTTTTTCCCTTGTTATATAGCATCGAACATCTCACTAAATTTTATCAGATGGTTAGAGTTACTCTGAGGTAAAATGTGTTATTTATCCATCCAAACAAATACAGCAAGAATACATACGTCCACAAAACGTCTACAGTGCAGGCGTTGTAAGTAACTTCGGTCAGGCGGGACTTAATTCAATGCTGATGTAAAATGACGTCTAAAGCGGACATAAGCTGTCAGTTCCAATGTTTGCTTTCTCTCCGCGTAACATAACTGTGACTTGACCTTGGTGGGCTGCTTGAAAACCTTTTGGTTGGCCGCGGTTTGACCCACCCTGATATAAAACCTAGTTTATGGATAACAAAGTCAAAAACTCATTTGTTTTGACACCGATCAAGAAAAGCTTAACAACGTGTTTTTGCTGTGCAGATATTATGTCTTGTTATTACTCTCACAAGATCCCCACGTAACATCAATGTTTCATGGAGGTTTAAACCGACGCCCACTCTGAACTAAGTGCCAAAATTTACGTAAGTGAAATGATCGAAAAATCAGTTCGAAACCTCACCTGAACTGCAAACACTTCATCGCCAAGGTTGTGGGCAACTTGTGCACATTTCTCGATCGCTCTGATCCTGTCCTGGTAATTGTTTGTATGAGTCAAAATCGGGTCGCCTTCTCTGAGTTGCAGTACCCGATTACGAGACATATCGGTCCAGCAGCCAAGATCGTTGTAGGATACTAAAAGCAATGCAATTAAACAATTGAGGAAAGGTACGCTAAGATACGTTCCGATAAATCCGAGGCATAACAGGCACGAATTCCTTAAGTAAGCCTGTGGTTTAGTGTTTTTCAACTAGTTATATGCGAGTGATAGCCAAGGTTTCGCCGAAACAGACAGACATCGCATCCACTTCTAATATTGCCGCTGACGTCCTTACCAATAAGGTCAGGTGAACATAGAAATGCGGCTAATGACCTTTTGCACCCAACATGAACAAAGAGCTGCTGGAGTGTCTGTCTGAAACACGGCCCACAAATCAAACACTCGGCAGAAACGGTCAAGAATTAATTTCCCACTGAACTTTTGACCACTGCGATGTNACGGCAATTGCAAAACAGAACNNANNTCGNAGATCGACCAAGGACCAGGTGGAGTGACGACATCTCCGACCTTTCTTGGTCCCGTCTTGGTGTGGAGACTGTTTGGTCCCGTCTTGGTGTGGAGACTCCCCTCTTGGTGTGGAGACTGTTGACTGTGAGGTATTTTGAGTCCTCCTAGGACTGCTGCCCCTGCGGCCCTGCCTAGAGGAAAAGTGGGCATGAAAATGAATGAATGAATGAATGAATGAATGAATGAATGAATTGAATGAATTGAACGAATTGAGTAAATTGAATGAATTGAATGAACTGAATGAATTGAGTGAATTGAATAATTCATTCAAAGAATGAATGAATGAATGAATGAATGAATGAATGAATGAATGAATGAATGAATGAATGAATAAATAAATAAATGAATGAACGAATGAATGAATGAATGAATGAGTGAATGAATGTATGAACGAATGAATGGATGAATTTCATCATTTCAACCCATATTTCTTATTGCCGATTGACAGTAGATTTCTATTCAATGTAAATTTTAGGTGATGTTTAATCGTTATTAGTGATTAATGATCCCTGAACGAAATTAAACATTTTGTGACTAAACATAAACGCAACATTTTCCCTATCTACAATTTAATAAATGTGACAGACAGTTGGTGTCTGTTCCTAACTTTTGCTAATGACTGTTTAAGAAATGTTAGTTACAAATAAATAAATGAATAAATAGATAGATAAATAAATAAATGGGACAGACGTTTGGATCATCACAAAGGGTTCCTTTAGCAATGAAAACATCTGCAGAAGGTTCCTCTCCAGCAGAAAGGTTGAAAAGCACCACGTAAAGTGAAAGGCTCCAAGATCGACACTGCTTTGACTTTGCTCAGTTTGTGGGGCGGCCTAGGCCCATGCGCCCCCGTTCCGCCACCTATGATGGGAACCAAACTATAGCACGCCGGCCGCGATAATCAAAACACATCGACGGTCAGTGCAGAAGCGAAACAAGAAAACTTATTATCTCACGCGGGTGAGGATCATGCTGTGAATATTAATTTGTGCGTCATGCTGGTTGTACCGTTTATCTTCGCAGATATTCAAGGAGTGAACATTTGGTTGTTCAACAAAAGTGACGATGTAAGCTTCATCTGTAGGTGGTTTATTTACGTTAGCATGAAACAAAGTATAGTGCCGCGACAAGGCCATAGGGTCTCTGCAATTAGGTTCTTACTTGCAATTAGGGTCTCTCTCACTGATGCTGCCATGTGCATGAACTTAATAACTAGTCTTTGTTCAACATAGCCGTGATATCGTAAGTTATTTTTTAGTCATTGTGATTTTCTATTGTGCAATCACAACTGCATTACATATGCCTGGTTGGAACTTTTGGAAGGGGGTCGTTAGGTTAAATTGGGTTGCAAAATAAGTTGCTGCATGAAAAAGGTTGAAAACCACTGCTGTTCATAAACCAGTTGCAGTTTTTATGTGTGTGTGTGCACTGTTTGTATGTTTGTGGCGAGGGCAAGCTCAAATATGTGATAAACATTTTGTAAAATTTGTGATTGCAGTTATAAGTTGAGCAAATAGGTTTTATTGTCTTACATTTTAAAGTACTAATTACAGCCAAAATTTTTTTTGAGTGCTAACACCACCGCTTCATTATTTGAGCAGAAAAGTGCATAAAACTTACTGATAACCTGAGCAGTGGTTGTTTCGAAAGTGGTTAAAATTGTTCAGATGTTTTAATGTTGAACATCATTCTTCAGCGGCTTTAAACATAACATAAGCCACGTCCACAAGCAGTGGTAAAAGTTTGCAGAGAAATTTGATTTGAATCCTGTTTAAACTCAGCTCGTTTAGGGCAAACATAGTTTTAATTCTATCGAAAGATACTTACCAGGATAATATACAGTCTGAGCAGCAGCCCTCAGCACAAAACATGTCAGAAGCCAGATTAACCTCATTGTGGCTTAGTTCCTAAAATAACAGCTGAAATAAGAATGAAATATTCAGTGAATCGAGCAAACCCAATCACAAAATCAACACATTGTGCAGATGTTTCACTCTCCTCTCTGCCGACCTCACATGACAACATTTTCCTTTGTCTTTTTGCAGAAAAACTTCCTTCTATAGTGCTGCACTTTAAAATGTAATTTTTCGGGGAACCTTGACTCTGAGCGTTGTATCTAAACTGTGCGAGTGGGCATTTTCATTATATCAGCGCATGAACGGGATACTTGTGGTCTGGACGTA